>Ga0335398_10010058_pt1 | contig 10820 bp, 18 predicted proteins | sample BON03_FD_205742 | JGI IMG/M metagenome (GOLD analysis project Ga0335398, IMG submission 205742) | Freshwater microbial communities from Lake Bonney liftoff mats and glacier meltwater in Antarctica - BON-03 (spades assembly) (version 2) | ecosystem: Environmental > Aquatic > Freshwater > Ice >...
AGTGTCAGCTAAATATTCCATTATGCGCGGGCTCGGCAGCAACAGGTAGCCCCGAGTGGCAATATGCGGGATGTTGTCAGGGAGGAAACGGCGGATAGTACGAGAGGCATGCAGGGCTGCTTCTCCAAGCCTGGAGAAGTGCTGTGTAATTCCTGCGGGAACAGGAGAGGGGATTAGCGCTCGCATACATGCAGTGGATTCATAGGGAGATAGGGCCAAGGAATGTCGTAGAAGCGCTCGCAGACACAGCACAAATTTGTTTGAGGAGAGGGTTGAATCATGTGTGACGTTGGTGGCCAGCATTGTCCTTGCAGGCGCCGGAATCAGGAGTGAGTGTGTGTCTCGCTCCGGAGGGTTGAAGGGTCCAGCCAGAGGGTAAAGAAAGTTCAGGAGAATTCAGAAGCAACAGCTGGTGGGCACCACCCCACGTCGCACCCTTGGGCGCTACTCCAAGGGGTTTATGCCATGTGTGAAATTTGGTGGCTTCGTGCTCCAAAGAGCGACCAAACCTGCAAAACACTGATTGCTCAGGATCTCTCTCCAGAATGGCCTCCAAACCCGAGCAACCTCGGGCCTGATTTTCGCAAAGCAAGCGGCAACAACAGATGTAGCGGGCGGCAGCAGCAGATGGCAGGGCAGGATGGCAAGCAAGCAAGGCTTGCGTCACGGACGGTCTCGTGCCGCAGGTTTGTGCTCCGACAATAGACTGCACCCCAATAGTGGCAGGCGGCAGAGCACATTGCACAGACAATGCAGAAAGGAGCTGCGGTAGTCCTGCTACAGGAAGTACTAATACGTAAAGGAACTACAGTCAAAGTCAGACGAGAGCTCAGAGAGATATTCCCAAAGTATGAATGCTATATCGCAGCGGGAAGCCACGTGGATGTAGGAATCAATGAAAATAACAGAACGCTAACTGAGGAGTGTGCACGCAGCAAAGTGCAAATCACAGTAGTCATATTCCCACACAAACGAGTTTTTCAAACTAACGCACTGGTTCACACCTGGTACAAACCCCGAGATATTTCAGCGCTTGAGCACATGGCCCAAGGTATGGCCACATGGCCCTATGGCTAGAGGCCAAAACACATGAAAATGTGAGTATCGGCATAGTAAATGTGCATCAAGCCACGGCGAAGCGGCATGATTTGCAGCGGCAAGTCACCTATCTTCTCAGGGCAAGCAATAATAGACGCAGCGCTGACGCAGCGGCGAATAATGGGAGGTGACTTGAACACGGCACTCTCTCGCTATGGTTGCGCTCAGTCTACACGTGCGCTATATGACAAGGTGGACAAGTTTTCCCAGGACTTCGTGCACGAATACATGCACAATCATTGCAGCAAAGCTCAACAAGCAAAGTTCATTGGGTGGGTGCAGAATGCGATGACTATGCATTCATATCGTGCACAGTCGGTAGAGACTTTCTCACGTATTGCAAAGACCAAGTGGTAGGCGGCCAACCAGGTGAGACGAAGTTGAAGAAGACAGACCCAAAATAGCTCCCCCGCATCCGGCCCGGTGATAGCTTGACGTAATCACAAGCCCGATAGCTCAAGGAATACGCAGAAGCTATATGGCAGGTGAGTGCAGCGCTGGGCGAGCAAGCAATGGTGCAGATGATCGCTGTGCGAGTCACAACAGCCAGACAGCTCATGCATAGAAACCCTGAAGGTCGAAGCACTGTGACCGAGCTCAGGAACGAGGCCCCCACAGAAGCCGAGCCTTGAACAAGTCAGGATCTTCAAGGAAGTGGGGACATTAAAGGCGGCATTGATATCTGTGGAAAAACCTCGACAATTATCAGCAGTAGCCATGCAATATGTAGCACAATTTGGAATCTACTATGACCTCCAAATGATGCCGCAGGAGGCACATTATTGTCACCCTATGCCCACGGTGGAAAATTGTGCTGAACACAATGATCCAGTCCCGCCAGACCGAACTGCAGTCTAGAGCTATCAAACAAGACCGCTGGAACAACAGAGAGGCTGACAGGCAAGCCTAGACAGTCTTTCTGGAAGAACACAAGGGACCTGACAAATTCTCCGGTAAGTGTGGCCAACAGCCAACGCAGACGGAACTGGTCTGGAGAATGCCCTGGGGCTGCTGGCTAGAATAGAGAGAGAGAGAGACTGTTTTTATTACATAATCGTACAGACTTGTGATGTAGGATTGCACTCTAGGAGACACCCCATGGAGTTCGATACAGGCACAAGGCCTTTTGCATCATTTGATGCGCCGAGATCCTAGTCAAGAAGAAGGAGAGAGAGGAGAGCATGTGTATGTGCATGCGTATTTACATGTGTGAAATGTAACATAGAACAAATAGTATAAATATGTATATAGACGTTTTCACTCTGTGTCCTGGCGTTTCGTGGCCACCTCTATCAACCATCGTTACCTTGCTTCTCGGATGAGGTAGCTACTGCGTGTGTGCCTCTAATGCTCGCTGCGATGCATTTCTGTATTGTCTTGTCCTGCTGATGCGAATTCATTCCGAGCTCCGTGAGTTGCTGTCGCCACTGCTGTTCATTGATGGATCCTTGTATACCAATGACGTAGTTCTGCTGTTTTACAACGTGTTGTGGGAATGCCTTTCGGAGCGCGTGAAGCAGTGAACTATTCTTGCACATTTTCTTAACGTGCGCTCGCAAGAGAGAATCCGGGGAGTTATCTGTGCGGGCGACTTCGATTATGTATATGTGTTTGAGTTTGGTATCCTCAGTCAGACCATCTGGTCGTTAGCTCGATGTGATATCATCAAACAGTTTGACAAGCACATTGAGTTTTCGCTTTGGGGGCCGTGTACTGTGATTACTGGATTTGAGATTATTTGCATGGGCAGAGTGTGTCAAGAAAGTGAGGGCTTTTCGGTCCCACTGAGCATGTCGTGTCTCTGGATTGATATGTTTCACCTGATTTTCGATTACTTTTGCCACGTTGTTGTGCGCATTTTGTTTCATGTTTTGACGATGAGTAAGGTGACAGTGAAGTTGCTGGTGGAGAAATGTTTCGTCCCCATGTCCGCAGTCGCACTGTGCAGTGGCCGCCAGTCCCCATTTCTTGAGATTCAATATCACAGGAGATTGCCCCGGCGTGAGGCTGAGCATCCAGGCCCGTACTGCCCAATCCCATATGGAGCGAAGCGCTATACCTAGCTGTGGACGCGCTGCATTCGGCCTTGCTAAGAATTCTTCGGCATGATTCTTTCGAGATCTAGGTTCCCATGACATCTCCTCTTCGTGCGCCTTGATGCGTTTCTTCACTGTTGGGCACCAAGTGTGTGATGCTGGTTTATCTGCGTCATCGACCCAGTTGAAAACCATTTCTTGGGCCCGGCCTCCTGGATACAAAGTGTCTTCGTCGTCACTTTCTTTGTCGGCTCCTTCTACTGCCAGTCTGTCCGCCTCTTCATGGAGTAGGTCGCCAGAGTGACCATGGACTTTTAAAAAAAGAATTCGTGAGGATGATTTTGATCGCAACTTTACGCAAGATGTCATGGATGATGTCATAGTCCTTGACCTTGTGCTCAGTCGGTCGGAAGTCGTGACTCCGAAACTATCGTGATCTTTGTATAGCCGCAGCGCTGTTAATGAGAATGGCTTGATCATCAGCTCGAGGGGTTCCTTGTAATGCCATGACCACTGCTGCTAGTTCTGCCCGTGTGCTGAAGTGTTGGCCACCCACCCATTCGGATCTGTGGGGTATGGCAGCATCGTGCCACATGACCCCTGCTCCCATGGCAGGCTCTTTCGTGCTAGATCGATTTAGCCGTAACGATCCATCAGTGGCTACCACCTGATAACCTTTACCAAAGTACTCACCACTTGGGAGCGCGTTCAGATATCGTTGTAGGCATGGCGAGGCGTTAATTCAATCGGGCGTCCAACGGAGATTTGACTCAATGTCTGAAGCCTGAAAAGTGGATCTTCCAGTTTCGAGAGATGTGCTCACCCAAATTTCGTGTGGCTGCTGGGCCTTGATTTTGGTTCGTTCGCCTGTTTGCCACCACCCCTTCCTCAAACTTACCTTAGCGCCTTTATCCAATCGATGTAAGCAGGAACCGTGACGTTGCAACTGTGACTTTAGGTTCGACCTCACGTGCAAGCGTGGCTCAGTTGGTCAGAGCGAGGGACTGTCAATCCCTAGGTCGTCGGTTCGATTCCGTCTAAAACCCGATACCTCAAATTCTCATGAATTTGAACTTCATAGACCCTCCAACAAGGGTACTAAACTACTTTTGAAAGTAATAAAAGCAAGCATCATCATCGCGCCCTGTACTTGGTCTGCTCGGACGATGATAACCCAGGTCTGAACGTTGACAGAATACAATGATGACCAGATGCTCTCGGAGGCATGGAATGCTGCAACCGAGGAGTTCTCTGAAGATTGGCCAAGCACTGCAGTCCACCAGATACAAGGCGCACGAACCATCGTCAGCGTGAGTTACAATCAGAAGGACTGAGGAGGCATGCAAGAATAGATTTCTTCCCGCATGCTCTACATGGCATGGTAAAGCCGATTCAGCAAGCGCAGCTGCCACCCCTCCAGTCGCTGAGGCTGCAGTCTCATCATCGACAGTATCCAACGCCGCGAACCCCTCAACAGGCACTGCCACAGTGTCAGCGAATGCAGCTACCGTCCCGTCAGGCGTTCGCGCTGTAGTCTCGTCACCAGGTGCTGTCGTGCACCTCGTGGATGCAGCACCTCGTGGATGCAGCTAGTGCCCTCTCAACCTTGTGTGCTGAGGGCTCTTCAACAGGTGCTGCCTCAGCATCAGCAAATGCAGCCGCCCTCCCACCAGGTTTCAGTGCTGTAAACCTCCCCACAGGCACTTCCTTTGTCTCAGCAGGAGCAGAGGCTGACCCATCAGTAGCTGGTGCTGTCTGAACAGATCATCAGGAAATTACGCTAGTAGACATATGTCGTCTAATTTTAAATGATATAAACGCTTGTCAAAAATTGATACGACATATAAACACATGTTGAAAATTATACGACATACATATGTTCTTTAAGCCAATCAAATACGTCGTTTAATCTTTAAAATATATATTTATACATATTCAAAGTTATATCTCATTGATATGTCGCTTAAATTTTAGTGAACATATTAACACCACACAGAATCATTAAATATGTCGCTTAAAAACAACCACATCACAACCCACAGTACAAGGTTTCCATCCCACGTAGGTGTACCGGCGCTTAACATTTCAAACTTGAAACCAATCCACGTGATTCTTTGTACGTGTTCATTTCAAATCTCCTTACTATTCTGATACTTTAACTTGCATGACTTACTCACAGACTTACACTCTCAATGTTCCAGGTGTACCGTGTCACTGGATTCCAAAACAGGTTGATGACGGGCCCTTGTGGGGTCACACCATGCATGATAGGCGGGTCATTTTTGGTGTTTTTTGGCTCGTCAAATTTATAAAAATTCTTGGGTATTTCTGATCTTTTTTCAATCACACCTAACAGTGACTTGTTTCTTATCGCGGGTCACCCTGCAACTGACGTTGGAAAGTTTCGGCGAGGCTGTTTACTCAAGTCTGACATGAGGTCCGACGACATGGCGAGAGATAGTAGAGGAATACTGTCAATCGGCAATTCAAGGCCACACGCCCTGTGCATTGGATTTAGTCCTATCATGAGCTACGTTAAGACCAACTACATAATTCAAAATCATCACATCAGTTTCAGTAGTCACCCATTTCCTGTCTGCTCCTGTAGGCGTACATGTTTGTTTCGAGCGCACACTCAGAGTCTCTGGACCCATCATTCTGTACCACATTTGCTACTGCGTCAAATCATTTGTCATACTGTGTGTTAAGGACACCCTTCTCCATGCAATCCATGGTAGCGTCAATGTATTGTGCTTTTGTGACCCCGGGCCCAATCCTCGATTCTGATGCTGATGTGCAACTCTCAATGCGTTGACTGCCAGAGACCCTGCGATCTCTGACTCGTGATGTTTGGCCTGTGCCTCGTTGAACAACAATGCGTTGAGTCACGGCTCCTCCACCTTACGCACATCTGACGTGTCCCCCACAGTGGGGAAAACAAAAGCGGTTTTTATTTTTGCGGCGTTGAAACCGCGCTTCGCGCGGTTTTAATCAATTCATTAATGAATTAATTAATTCGAATTAATTCGGGGCCAAACATCCTGAGAAGTTGTTTTCTTCACTGGTCCCTCACCCTCGCAATGGCCCAAATCTTGCCTCTTACGAGTCTCTCGTCATGTTTCATGTGGTGAACTTTGATTGATGTTGCTTTTATTACTTCGTAAGAAATAGTCTAGTAGCTTTGCTGGAAGCTCTATGTGCTCGATACATATACAACCCATGTTAACCATTTTTTTGCGAATTGGCACTGCTGTGGTGGTGGTGGGAGCCGCGCGTGGCTGAGCTCTCGGTGCGCGCGGCGGCGAAGGATCCAATCATGCATAATATGTTGTTGAATAGCACTTGCAAAATTTATATGTCCTCTAAGACCAAACATACATAGATATGTCGTTTAATAACACTTACAAGGCAGCGGCTGCCTTGGTCCCAACGAGTGCAGCTGCCGCTCCCACAGGTGCCAACACTGCAGCCCTAGCAGCAAATGCTGCCCCAGCTGCCCCAGTTACCAACGCTGCAGTCTTTTTAAGAAGCCCCAGTGTCGGTGGCAACACAATCATCATCAGCGGGGACATTGAGAGTCATGATGCACGACTGCGTCAAATGGGGTTTCACAGGGCAGCAAGCATTAAAGTGGCAAACGGTGTTGGAATTGGCGCAACCAAAGTGTCAAGACGCTCACGATGCCCCCTCATGCCCCCTCTCAAAGTTCATCACTACAGAGGCGATCCAAGGGGGCATGATTGCACTTACGACTACAAAAATCACTCGACAGCATGACATAGTCAGTTTTCCTCGAACAACGGCCTGTAGGCAAATTCATTGCAGTGATGGCCCATGGACTGGCGGAGAAATTAAGCCTGCATGGGGAAAACATTACACATCGCACGGCTACAAGCCGACTGCAACATGTAAGGAATGTGGAATCAAGAAGCTGTGCGTTCTGACGTCGTTCACGCCTAGTGAGGTTCCGCCCTCTCCCCCGTCCCCGCCGCCATCCTAGTGCTGCCTCAAATGTCCCTCGCCAGAAGGCTGTTTAGGTACACAAGGACGGCGACCTGAGCCTACGATGACAAATTGGGGCAATGCGAGCAAGACCTGTACAAGTATCCCACAGGACACAGCCGAGCACAAAAGATGAGAGCTAGTTGCCTTCTGCCATGGGTGCCAGCACTTCAAAGATTTCTAGCACAACACAGGAACAATAGCAGCGCTGGAGCTGATGACCAAGCTCAAAATTGACGCATACAGAACTGCTAGTGGCACGCAGGGTAGGTTGCGTGGCGCACTCGTCAGTCTAAAAATCGCAAAGTACGTTGATTACTGTCTAAACCCAGGCAAGGTGCCAGGCCCACACAAGTGCCCCAATGAGCTATTGAAGACAATGTCAGATGAGGAATTCTTGATCGTGCAAGCGTGGGTGAACAAAATGTTGACTCTACCCGAGAAAACCATCGACACCGCACGCCAGAGTCGGTCCACTATGAATGGTACCATCTTCCAACTCCACAAAGGAGGCAGCACCAACAACATGTCTGATCAAAGAGCGTAGTGCTGCTCAACAGTGGGTACCAACTGCTCGGTTACATCATCTACAAGCGGCTGAAAAGGATTGTGGAACAGACAAATGTGTTAGAACCAGGGCAGGGCGGGGGCAGGCAGGGTCGAAGTCAACATCAATATGCAAAAAATGTATTTTGTCACGCATGAAGCCCACAAAAAAGGAAAGCAAGTCTATTGAGTCGACATCGACTTCAGAAACGCCTTCAATGCAATGTGGCAGGCAGCTCTCTGGCGCGTGATGAACATGTTTCATATACCAGACGTTAACTTACTAGAGCAGATTTACGACAGCGCAATAGTCCGTCTGGCCCCAAACGATGCAGAAAGTGCAACAACCACGTTTGATACAGGTGTAGCGCAAAGAAGCATCACGTCCCTGCAACGGTTCAATATCTTTATCAACGCCCTGTTGCGAATGCTCACGTCGATTGGGCAGAACTTCGATGATCAGGGAGATCAGTCATGGTTTGCAGATTGGCAAAGACCAGGATGACAGTAGTCAAGACGCCGACCACGGCTATTAGATAATAACATAGGTTTCATCGACGATATCTCGATTTTTGGTGAGACCCCAGAAGGAATGCAAACTTTGCTAGACGTGGTGCAGGAGTTCACAACATGGTGTGGCATGGAGATCAACGTTCAAAAAACTTTCTTGCTCGTAATTGACAAGGATCAAAAGCAAAGGGAAAGCGTGCCGGCACCAGATCTGAGGATAAATGGCGAACGTCTCAAAACGCTGGACATCAATGACGCGTGCCGATACCTAAGTTACTGTCACACGGGAAAAGGTGACATGAGCGCCACCAGAGAGGTAGCCCGTGAAAAAGTGAGAGTGGCACGTGCCCTAATCAAAAGCCACCCGCTGTCACCAGAACTTTCTCCCGAACTCTTTTGCGCAGAAAGGAATCGGCGCCTTCCGGTTCTTGGCAGCCTTCATTGAATGGTCGCAGAGGGAGTTGGAGGGTCTGCAAAAAATCTGGGTACAAGCGTATAAACACGCATGGCACGTACCATGGTCAACCGCAAACTCTCTACACACCTTCCCTACTGCAGAGGGTGGCCATGAGTGCCCCCTGCCGTCAGGAGTAGTCACGCAAGCCTTGCTGCAGCACGTTGACCAATGCATGTGGCATAAAGATGTCGTCAGAAAATTTATGCTAGCGCAATTAGCATGCATATTGACACAGTGGCACTTCAACTCATTTACCGACTTGATTGACGAAATGAAGCTGTGGGACTGGGACGTAGCAAACAAAGACTTCTGCTCACGATTGGCAAAGTCGTTGCACAGTCAAAAAGTGTCCGCCACATGGGCAGAGAAAATGGACCAAAAACTCGCTTCAGTGCTCGTCCCTGAAAAGATGAGCTGGGCTATGGCAACACGGTCCATCCGGAAGTGCAAAACACGAATTGACAAGATTGGGGGATCGCGTGTGGACACTGAGCCAACTGCGTGGGGCCTTGATGCACAAGTTTGGAATCTGTTGTGGACAGGCGAAGAGGCTATGAAGAAAGACATACCGATCTTAAAAAATTTAGGGTTCGAAAGCGTCGAAGATCTACCCAGGATAGCCGTAGGCTATAGTTCAAAGGCATATCAGGATCTGCCACCACAGCTCAGGCTGTCTGCAACGTCGAAAGGTGAGCAAAGAGTTCGAGTGCGTGTACCCAATGCGAAAGGCCTCCACCGCACAACATAATCTCTTATGCAAAAGTACCTAAATCTAGTTGATTGGAAAGGCTTCGAGTTACCATCAACAGAGAGAAGGTGCAAAACGAGTGTCAAAAAATTCGAGCGCTCCCCAACGGTCTTGGCTGAGTGGATTGAACTGGAAGAAACTCTCGTCAAGTTCCAAGCTGAAAGAGGCAAGGAGACGTCAGACGACAAGGGGTCCGATGATATAACATCAAAAGCCGAACGCAAGCGGAAATTAGACGCAAGCCCAGTGGAGTCTTGCCGCAGAAGCTTGACTGCAGGTAACGTATGGGATTCTCTCGCTGACTTGCTAAAGATCATGAAGCTACGGGGAGTAGGTGCAGACGACGTAAAAGAGGTCTGGGAAATAGTGTAACACCTCTTTACAAATATCGTTAAGCCTGCACGTAGTAAGCAACATAGACGACAGGCAAAGACGAACGTCGACCACCTGCTGTTTCAGCTCGTTGATGACATGCATTCGATGTGGGACGCAGACTCTTTTCTGGATCGAGCCCAAGAATTGGTGAAGAAGGCAATCGATGAGCATGCAGAATACAATACTGCAAAGCTTGACAGGAGTCGCCCAGTCAAAAAAGCAGCAGCAACAAAAAGACGACTCGCTGAACAGGTAGCAGTCAACACGCACACGATGGGCACAAGCTTCGTCGGAAAGGTAAGAGACGTGCGGCAGATAGCAGAGGTGCAGAATGGAGAGGGGATGGCCGACATAGTAGAGTTTAAGGCTCAGGCAAATGGGCATGAAGCGACCAAAAAAGCCAACAGAATCCAAGCCTGGCAAAGTCTTTCAGACTGGCAGCTCGCCGACAGATTCGACAAGGATAGACCTGTCCTACTCTTACCGGGTTCTTTGTGGAGTGGGCAGCACGAGCCAGAGTTTGAGGGTGCAGGATGGTGGCAAAAGCCGACACGACGAGCCAAGTGCAAGCAATGTGCACAGTGCGGGGTCAAAAGAACGGGAGCAAAAAGGAGGCACGTCGCGGGCAGAGCGTACGATACAGGTCATGGTGGAAGAAAGGCAACATCAAAATGGCAGTGAGTGAGGATCTTACTTCATGCTGGGTTCACAAAGATCTCACTGTCACGGCAAAACAAATTCAGGCCTTGTTGACAGCAGCGAGGGCGTCGGGCGGAAAAAACGAATGTCTAGTACGACTGACAGGTATCGAGCGGGAATACTGGATGGGCACAGAGATCGGCAGATTAAGAGGTTACAGCTTCCAAGGCACAGTCACAGCGGGTGACAGATCTAACCAAAAAAGGGGGGGAATGGGAGCAGGGCATGATGATGATGATTGCTTTTATTACTGTAAGAAGTAGTTTAGTACCCTTGATTGAGGGTCTATGCGCTCAAATCTATTTTAGATTTGAGATATCGGTGGTTTGCGTTCACATCTTTTGCTTTT
>Ga0335398_10010063_pt1 | contig 10818 bp, 12 predicted proteins | sample BON03_FD_205742 | JGI IMG/M metagenome (GOLD analysis project Ga0335398, IMG submission 205742) | Freshwater microbial communities from Lake Bonney liftoff mats and glacier meltwater in Antarctica - BON-03 (spades assembly) (version 2) | ecosystem: Environmental > Aquatic > Freshwater > Ice >...
CTCATATCTCCTTTATATTTACCGACTGCCTGAGCACCCCTACTCTTGACCCGCGCCCAATCCTTCTCATTTTCTCACTACCAAGGCGCTGTATATCCGTAGTAAAATATACATATAAACAATGAATTTGATTGAATCAGCTTCCAAATTGCTGGGAAAAATACCAGGTATTGGTTTGCGCTCAGGCAGAAGAATTGCCTTGTTTTTATTAAAAAACCGCTCAACTTTACTTGTGCCATTAATCGCTAATTTAACCGACTTGCAAAACAAGATTACAAAATGCAAATGCGGAAATCTCGACGATAAAGATCCATGCTATATCTGCTCCTCTGATACACGCGATCGTGACACTGTCTGCGTTGTAGATAGCATTCAAGGACTTTGGGCTGTTGAGCGGTCAAAAGAATTTAACGGAACGTATCACGTCCTAGACGGTTTATTATCACCGATTAACGGCATAGGTGTCGCTGAATTGAATCTACAATCTTTGCAAAATCGTATCGCCAAAAATCAAGTGCAAGAAGTTATCCTTGTTTTAAATTCAAGCACTGAAGGTTGCGCAACAATGGAATATATTAAATCAGTATTGCAAAGTTCTGTAAAATGCTCGTCACCACGAATCGGCATTCCGATGGGATGCGATCTGGATTACATTGACGACAACACTATCAGCGCGGCCTTTAGAGGTCGTGATTAAATCTGCGCTACACACATAACCTACGACTGTACTGTCGCTATTCCCAGGTGGGGTTCGTTGATTTGGACTAGGTCTTGCTAATACTTGAATTGCAACACCCAACAGGACCGACAAAGCTGTGCTCAATCTTGCGAATCCTTGATGTTGCTGTGTTGCGCTAAAACGCAACATTGCTGTGCTCTTTGATACCTACAACTGCACTGTCGCTATTCCCAGGTGGGGTTAGTCAATCTGGGCTAGGTCTTGCTAATACTTGAATTGCAACACCTAACAAGACCAACACAGCTGCGCTCAATCTTGCTAATCCTTGATGTTGCTGTGTTGCGCTAAAACGCGACGTTGCTGTGCTCTTTGATACCTACAACTGCACCGTCGCTATGCTCAGATCGAGTTAGTAAATCTAGACTCGGGCCTTGTTAATCATTAAGGCTGCGCCCAAGCGCAACGTCGCAACGCTCTTTAAACACACAGAACAGCAACAGCGCCACTCTCGTATGGGTTTAGTCAATCTGAACACACCAGTAAACTATTTACTATTAATGCTATTACAGCACCCAACAAGACCAACAAAGCTGCACTGTGCATTCTCTTTAGCCTTGCGAATCATTAATGCTGCGCCCAAGCGCAACGTCGCAGTGCTGCAATATCTACGACCGCAGCAACTTCACTTTCGATCCACTTGCTACTGCTCAATATTTTCTCAACAACAACAATAACAACAACAATAGCGCGACGCTCCAGGCTATCATTATCACTCGAGCGCAACAATTCCAAAGCGGCTCTAATGTCGCTCATGACCGAGACACCGCAACAATTAACAACAGTGCAATACTCATTCCCTGCATAGACTGGGATTGACGTACCTTATTATCGTTAAACCTAGGCATAGGAGCCGCTCAACTCGGCAATCACACGCATTGACCTAACATGTTAACCAAGAGCGCTAATGCCGTTCCCTAACCCCACTCCTCACAGAGGTGTGTAATCACCATATTTACTAATGCCACCAACCAAGTCGATTCACATTACAGATCACTATGACACTAAGATTGTTGCTCTGATTCCTTCATGACTTGCATGCTCTCTAACCCCCTCGCAGAGGTGTGTGATTACCGTTAACACTTCATGATTCGCATGCTCTCTAAACGCGCCACACTGCATTACGCCTATCAAATTTTAATTGTACAAGCCTGACTTCCTGCGCCTGCAACACCTTAAACAAACCACCACAGCACTCCTGGCCTTTTCTTAAACCGTACCTATTCGTCGCTCTGATAGCACCTTAAACAAACCACCATAGCACTCCCGGTCTTTTCTTAAACCGTACATTTAATATACTTACCAAAGCAGATAAATCCACAAGTAATCTATTAGTCGCTCTGACCGTACCTGGTAAATCTGAATGCGCCAACGTTTTGTCCACACGCGCTAACACTTGCCGCGCCTCTCGTATTAATCTCAGAATCTCATTATTCATATTGCTCCAAGACATTGCTTTTCTCACCTTAATCTTGTTGCTTTCTAATGGCGGTTCGTCTAGATTTGGAGTATATATATTTAGCAACCTTCGTGCTGCAATACCCTCCCCTTCCAAAATCACATAACTTGATTCGTTGATTGTAAATTCAGTATCTATAATAAAATCTACATGCACATGATCGTTTTTCAGTTTCACTGACGTGACCTTTCCGACTCGCACTCCTAAATACAATACATACGAACCGTTTTCCAGTCCATTCACTGACTCCGCAAAGACTGCGTGCATCACTTTGTGTTGAGTCCCTCTAGATTGATATACAGAGTAGTATACTGTCGAAATAGTTGCAGAAAAAACCAAGATACTTAATATGCCAAAAATTCCTCGGCGTTCCATTTATATTATTGTACTGCAAACAGATCCTGATGTGGCAGCAGCGAACGGTATTCTGCAAAATTATGCGATGATACGGTTGTATTGCATCAGCCTGAACTGAAATAGATATCACGTCATCGACTTTATAGCATCGCGTTACAAACAAACACACAGAGCGATCTGTATCACGAGATACTTGAAAAGACCTGCTGCACGAGCTTATAAACACTTTATATAGATCGCGCTCAGAGCTTCATACAACAAGATTCTTTCCTTGAAAGGGAGTCCGTTCGTATCATTTGAGTTATTTGCAAAGATCTTTCTACGAGCAACCACATGCGAACTAATAAGGCCCTTACTGGAAATAGCTCACCAATGTCACTTGTGTTATTTGCAAATATCTTTGCACGAGCTTATAAACACTTTATATAGATAGCACCCCGAGCGCAAAACAACACAACCCCTGCGGAAGCAGTCATACGCGAAACCACAAAACCTCTACACAAGCAGTCATATGCAAAACAACAAAACCTCTGCGCAAGCAGTCATATGCAAAACCACAAAACCTCTACACAAGCAGTCATACGCGAAACCACAAAACCTCTGCATAAACAGTATGCCCATGTCATTTCATCTGCTAATATAATACATGCGTCGCATTTGCGCACTTTTACTTTTCAGTATCTCTGCATCAGAGACTGTTGGTTCAGACCAGCAAAACCTAACTAAATCAAACACTCCAAACACCAACGCACCCTCTCCCCAAGCAGATAAGGATCCCGCCTCACTGCAATCTCCAGACAAACCAAAACCTGCAATCCAACCAATAAAAGAATCGTATTCACTGCTCGGCTTGTGTTTGCTACCTGTGTTTTTTGGCAGCGGATATCTCTTAACTCGCGCCCCGATCGGCGTCAATGTACTATCTCAAGTGTTTACAAGCACCGGTATATGCATGGCAGCCTTATATACACTAAAACACACATTACGTTTTGATTTATCTCGAATTGCTCACGATATTGATTCCAAAAACTCCAAAAGTACAGCTCCAACAGCCGCTCTGACATTTAAATTATTTATCGTACTAACTGCATTTGCGGCATTTATGCATTTGTTTTACCGTGCTGAATTTAGACCATGGACGATTTTTAAACGATTCCCCGAGATCTTTATTCATGACTCTGCGCAAGTTTTATGGCAATTGTACAACCCAGAAAACTACTCAATCACACGGCCGTTAATCTCTGCTGCCTTTACTGTAATGTTTATCACTCAATTCTACCGAGAAGCAGCAAACGCTAAATTGTCACGATCAGAAACAACATTGGCCATTGTAATCGCAGTATGCGCTGCTGCATTGTTATATGGCGAGGCACCAATGTATGCCTCTTTTCTCAAAAACTCTATAACACAAAGTGTATTCGATCCTAATTCTTACTATTCTCTGTTATCGCGATACCCGATTACACTTGCAAGTGCATCATTAATCGTAAGTGGACTGGCGTGGTACTTTGATATTGGAGGTAAAATGTCGGTACTTTGGACGTTTGGGGTGTCTGTATTTCCAGATACACTACCTGCTTCTCAAACAATGTATAGCCTAACATGGATATTAACCATAACTTTGTCTATGTTGTACGACCTGCATTCTTTAGTGAACTGTCCGCTGATGTTACTGATTAGGATATTGGCGTTTTTTGCTGCACTTTACATACTTGTGCAGAATGAACGTGATGAAAAGATTGTTAGGCCTATAGAAGCAGTTTTTGACCTTGCAAAAAATACCACTCCTGATATCGCAAACGCTGACAACACGCAATCAGCATAATAATATAACTACATACAATGTAAAAGCATATAGCAAAACGATATCTAGCAACTCTATTGCTGAGTGGTTGTTAATTGATTGGTATGGCGCTGTTATTGCCGTGAGAATCGTATGCAATTACCCTCGACTCAAGAACTTTGCCGATACTTAACAAGCGTGGTCAGTCTTATATTGTTGCGATTTGATTGGTCTGTAATTTTATGGCAAAACAATATCTAGCAACTGTATTGCTGAGTGATTGTTACTTGATTGGTATGGCGCTGTTATTGCCGCGAAGGGCTTTGCCGATACTTAAAAAGCACGGAAAATGCAACTCAAGAAGATGATCCTTGATTCCAAGGGATTTGTTGGTACCCAAATGCAGCCTAGAATAGACGCTGTTAGCCGCACGCGACCAACTTCCCTAACACAGACCGCTTTGTTGCTCTCTTTTCTGCCTTATTGCTCGCCATATTGCGCTTTCCCTACTCAGCTGACCGCTCTAACCCCAAAACCTACACCACTCACGCATACACGCCGCAGTCATTCCTGCGCAACCACCTCTTCTGACGTTATCTAACCCCCGGAACACATCGCGCTTCACATCACCTTCTTCCGCGCGTCCAATCATATATCTTTACGCAGACAGAATTTTGCTTCATACCGCAGCGCTTTGCTTTGACTCTTCAAGGTCGCATACATGCGCATCACCTCTTGCGAGCTACACGCATCATAAACTCCATCATTTTGCTCGCATTATACCATTGATGAGCTCGTCGACTTGAGAATTAACGTCTAAATCGGACCATTCTACCGTTTCTTTGTATTTTTATATCAATTGTGCGTCACTTCTTGGTTGACTAGATATTCAGTTTTTTTATATAATTCTTTATGGTATATAGGACGTATCAACCTAGTAATAGAGTACGGAAGCGTCGTCATGGATTTCTAGGTCGTATGGCTACGAAATCAGGCGCAGAATTGATTAACAGAAGGCGTCGCGTAGGAAGAGTAGTGCTAAGTGCGTAACTGGGCTTCCATTACTCGTAAAAAAGATATAACTCGTATACGCTCTGGCGTTTGTACAAGGACACCTTATTTTATTGCTAACTTTAATGCTTCTGACCACAAAGTTCCACGAGCATTGATAGTTGCATCAAAAAAACGCATTCATAAAAACGCAGTGGTGAGAAACCTTGCAAAGAGACGAATGCGCTCTGTTCTTGATATTCTCAAATACGATCGAAGCGTAGATATTAATATCATCTTGTCTAAATCAATTGTAACTGCGAATTTTGCTGCTTTGACAAAACTTTTTCAATCCAAATATAACGAATTTATCAACAAGACTCTGACTTAAGATCTTTAATGAGCCAATTTCCGCAATTCATAAAGAACAAAATACATTTTGAGATAATTGACTTGTGAATCTTGCGCGACAATAGACGCAAAAGTTAAATAAACGAATTCGAGCGATTATATTAATCCATACATACATACACACAACCGCAATCAAGCAAATAGCTTATTAGAGGGCACTTTAACACGCATCTACAATACAACATCACGCAGATACTTAATCAATGCTGTTGCTGTTTAGATGAGTGATTAGCAACGCACTTGCAACCATCTATCCAAAAGTTGGAGTATCTTAATGTATAAATGCATATAAGTCACGCATCTACAATACAACATCACGCAGATTGCATTTAACACTTAATCAATGCTGTTGCTGTTTGGATGAGTAATTTATATAATAAGCGCTTAACAGTACCAAGCATACACTTATATACGCTCCGTGCGGCCAAATTAAGCTGCAGAGCATTTTGTTAAACAACCATTCCCACCATGCCCCAGCAATCGAAATTAACCCTTGAGTCGTACCTGGTAACAATGCGCCTAATAGCAATGCTTGCGCTTTGATTGCTGGTTGACTAATCCCGATCGCTGCATATGACAGTGCAAAACCAAGTGCGAAAATTGCAAAATTCACAAACCAAATGCCAGCACCAACAAGCATTGTTGCAATTGCTAATAACATAATCCCGCAATTAGATGTAAACGATAATGTTTGTTTGGCAAAAAACCTCTCTGACCCAAAAATTCCAATACACATTAAACAACGCCCAAGCATACAGAGCCATGATTTATCAAATAACACTTCATGATGATCTTGAAATTGAGCAGCTAATGCTTGCAATCCATACGCTTGCCCAATCGTTAAACAAGCCGCAATACAACAATTCGCAAAAACACTGTTATAAAAAATCTTGTATATTTCTTTTGTATATGTGAGTTTTCTTTGCGAGCATTTTACAGGCACCTTTGATAGCGCATAACTTAACATCATTCCCACAATGGTGATCGACATACCACTGATCAAAAATATACAACGCCACCCCCAATACGATGCGATATAAGTTCCAAGTATAGGAGCGATAATCGCTAAAATATATATCGTCAGATAGTTGCGCCCAAGAATGACCGCGAGTTTTCTATCTGGTATAATTTCTTTCATTTGTATATATACACAACAATTCACACCGCCCAATCCGATTCCTAATAAACATCTTGCATATTTCATTAAAAACACATCAGAGATACATACAAGGCAAAAAGAGGCGCATATCATAGCAACAAAGCTACAAACAGCAGTGACACGATTACACGTTTTGTCACTAATCACACCGGCGATAACATTACCAATACCGTATCCCAAAGCAAGCATCCCAAGCCCATCATATACGTGGTATGCGAGGTCAGCTTCATACGGCAAGTCATCAACAATATAATTGCTCATTAAGTAATTGGTTTCTTGGATAAATTTGACAATCATGTTGATTATTATTAGTAGAGGCAGTATAAACATATAGCATATTCCTAAGATAATAGTATACTATAAAATTCAATAACCAGCAACAGCGCAGAAGACACTATCCCAAACTTATACATTTTTCCGCCTGACAGAAACTGTCCACAAGTAAATTTGACAATCGTCTTGATCATTATCATTAATAGAGGTAGTAGAAACATATTTCTAAGATAAGAGTATACTATAAAATCCAACAACCAACAACAGCGCAGAAGACGTTATTCCGCACTTATACATTATTCCTCGTGATACAAGGCGTCCGTAAGCAAGAGCAGTTGCAAAAAACGCAATAGCCATCATTAAGTTGCTTGCTTCAAGGGTAATTCTAAATAATGACTGATACCCGTCCAGACCATCAAACAGGAGAAACGTCACCATCATAGACAAAATAGAGGCGCAGAACATTGGCAATCTTACAGATTGTGTGATTTGCAAATCTTGAGGTAAATGATTGTTCACGGCCATTGCGCTGAGAAAGTGCCCTGTGATTAAAATGCTGGTATTTAACGCGTTAAGAGTAAATAAAATACCCGAACTAATTAATATTTGCTTTGCCAACAATCCGTACTGAGCATTACCAGAGATCTTCATAATAATTTGATACGCCGCATCAGCTAAAGCTGTATTGGAATCAGGACTGGTCACGCTCCAGACGATTGCCTGGGTTAATATAAATATCAACGCACCTAAAATAGTACCAAGCCACAATGCTCGTGGAATTGTTGTTGCAGGCTCGTGCACTTCTTTAGTATTGGCAATCAACCCAAATTCAATACCTGCAAAAGCGTAAATAATCATCAATACAGAACCAAATACCGCTGACACAGGCGTTAATGTAGTTGGTACTGTAAAACATACACTTGGGTCAATATACACTACACCTAACAAAGTAAAGATAAGAATCGGGATAATTTTCAAAACACTTAAAATCACAGCAATTGACGCGCTGGTGCCAAAGCTAAATGAATTTACACAGCCTGCAATTACAATCGGAATATACATTGACGACATTCCAATTAATTCTTGCAAATTCAACGATAAGGCATATGCGATTGCGCCGTTTTGAATTAAGATTCCCATTAAATGTATTATTCCAATTACAAGACCCACGTTACTTCCGTAAGCGTTAATTGTATATTGATATGGACCACCTCCGTCTGGGAATTTTTCACTTAAAGCGCTAAAAATCACTACAAGAAACATAGTGCAAACAGTGCAAATTAACCATCCAATCCATGAATACCAACCGTAAATAAACAACGATGATGGTAATGCAAACATTGACGAACCAAGCAGCACCCCTGCTATAAAGACAGTCATAGAAAAAAGACCGGGTCGCATTATAGGTCATAATACCATTTTTATTGCTCACAAACAACGCGCGAGGCAATTTTACGCTTGTATCAGTCTTAGCAAAACAATATATTGAGCATCTGTCTGTGTTTTATATTTGCAATTTAGTTCTATAAAACTACGCCATTGGATATTTGAAAAAATGAGTTATTTGCCTTAGCAAAACAATATATTGAGCATCTGTCTGTGTTTTATATTTGCAATTTAGTTCTATAAAACTACGGCATTGGATATTTGAAAAAATGAGTTATTTATAAGTCCCATTTACACTACACTTGAGATCTGGATTTACAAAACATGCTTAAGTGTATTTGCATTGCAAATTAATCCGACCTCCCGCAAGGCAATAAACAGAGAATTGCACACTTCGTATTAATTAAGGAGAACCGCAGAAACTTGACGTGCTTGATTTGCTTTATATCTATACATTAATCAACGAAACAATAGAAACTTGATGAAGCATTTATACATTAATCAACGACACAACAGGGTCTTGATGAAGCATTTATACATTAATCAACGACACAACAGGGTCTTGATGCATTGGACTCACAGCATATTTGCATTAAAATAATCCGACCTCCCGCAAGGCAATAAACATAGAATTGCACACTTCGTATTAATTAAGGAGAATAATAGGAACTTGATGCGCTTGATTTGCTTTATATCTATACATTAATCAACGAAACAACAGGATCTTGATGAAGTTAATTAGTTGCCCTTTTGCGATTTATTCTTGACGCGCTTAGCTTGCTTTACATTTATACATCAATCCACGAAACAACAGGATCTTGATGAAGTGAATTAGTTGTCCTTTTGCGATTTATTCTTATACATGCTTACACATCAGCGTCTTTTCGCAACATTAACCTTGCGTCGCCAAATAATCCTTATCTGTTGCAATTTATACAATCACAACCAGCCGCACACTTACCAAGCGTATTCTACGCTTTCAGACTGCCTTTGATACTTCATAGAGCGTGCTACAGACTCAATTGCAGCTGCCTCGCTATTGCGAATGCCATGTAAAAGTGTTTTATAACCCCGCTCTTCTTTGCCTAATTCTTTAATTGCAAGTTGTAATTCAGCCCCCTCTTGCTTCAGAGAATAAATACGCACAAAATACCTTACACTTTCAACGGAAGCGCCAATGCATAAGATAAATATAGAAAACACACTTAAGTACCTATTAAACAACACATTATCTAATTCTGCCATTAAATTAATAAACTCACAACTATTTTTTTTATAAAAAACACCGCAGAATCATAATATAAATATGCAGTACCAAAGAAATGTTGGAATCATTCTGCTCGATAAAGATGGTTATATATTTCTTGGTCATCGTGTGCGAGGCGGATATTCGTTTCCTCAGGGTAATCTTGAATTTAACGAAGAAGCAGAAGATGGAGCACGTAGAGAACTATACGAAGAAACGGGATTAAAAAATATCAGCGATTTACGCATACTGGACCCTGTATTTACTTATATGATCCCCAATAATGTTGGTAAAATGCAAAAATGGGTCGTGTGCAAGTGGAACGGTGGCGAGCGGGTACGATTAAATTTGTCCAATTATCCAGAATTTCATAGTTATGAATGGTGCTCTATCTCCAAAGCATTGAAAAACTGCATTTGGTTTAAAAAAGAAATATACGAAAAATTGCAGGAAGAAGTGCAAAATTTTTACCAACTACCACTTATTTAAGTCATTCAAGTATTAGCAATTAGGATTAGCATGTGTGATTGGTTTAATTGAAGCGATTTAAGCGTTAGCGATTATGATGAACTCAGGTGATTTGTTTAATTGAAGCGATTTAAGCGTTAGCGATTATGATCAATGCTGGCGATTGGTTTAATTGAAGTAATGCAAATGCGAGCAATTATGATTCTTGAAGGTTAAATTGAAGTGATTTAAGCGTTAGCGATTATGATTATTGAAGCGATGCAAATGTGAGTGATTATGATTCTTGAAGTGATGCAAATGCGAGTGATTATGACGAACGTAGGTGATTGGTTGAGGCGATAAAGATATTGCGGTTATTTCGAAGATGCATTTCATTGAGCAACAGATAATAAGGATATTTAAATACTGTCAAATTTCCATCTCCAAATCCGCGCACCATAAATCGCCCTTCTTCTCTTGGCAACTATACCGCGGCACAACACATGTCATATTCCGCACGCACACACGTTCCTATCTCAAAAATATCAATCACAAACATTCGAATCACATA
>Ga0335398_10010064_pt1 | contig 10817 bp, 7 predicted proteins | sample BON03_FD_205742 | JGI IMG/M metagenome (GOLD analysis project Ga0335398, IMG submission 205742) | Freshwater microbial communities from Lake Bonney liftoff mats and glacier meltwater in Antarctica - BON-03 (spades assembly) (version 2) | ecosystem: Environmental > Aquatic > Freshwater > Ice >...
CCTCGACACATTTGGAAGAAACGCGATCGAATGTTGCAGAGAATTCCGCGGACTTTCTCGCTAAACTGCAGAATATTGAAGAGAGTATGCTACAGCATCTGACACCCCCTCTCAATTCGTCTGTCTCGAAAGCATCGTTTGCTTCAAAGAGACGAACACAGCCGTTATTCTGACGTCGTGATCGAATGCCACTCGCGCAAAAACGTCAAATGTACAAAAGAACGTCAAATGTGCAATAAGATGATCTTCAGCAATGCCGGTGATCGACATCAAATTTGCAAAGAAGACAGAACGTCGGACTTTATGTGAATAGCCGTACACATAAGACCCGCACAACGAATACTGCTGGCATAATGGAAGCTTCTCAAAATCGACACGATGCGCGTGTGAGTGAAACATGATTTTTGTTGTTTATGAATTCAAAAAAAATGGTTCTCGAAAACAGGCGTTTACAGTGTGAAACTGTGTGAACACATCTTTCTGAAACATGTGACATTTCTTTGTGCGTGGCCATTGAAGTTCTCAGTGCATTCGGTGACAATTCCACATTGTAATTTCGTAGTTCGAAAGAATCGGGTCACACTTGTGTGGAGTTGGAAAACGAAATGTGTGGAAGAAGATAGAGTGTGTCTATGTGATTCATTCGTGTTATTTTTTGCAGAAGCTCGATCGTCGCTTCGTTCCATTCCAAAGACATACGTTCACTGTCTTCCACGCCCTGTTGTGAATGGAAATCAAACAATGTTGGGATTTCTAGCATTGTGCCATCTTGAAGACGAGTTTCAGCAAGCGGATACGCGAAAACATTGCACAATATTTCGGCAAGATTTTGATGATTGCGCAGGGTGGTAACCGAAGCATGTGGGGCAGAGGACGTCGTAGAAAATGGCAATGGGTTCTTTTTCGTGGCGTTGGCGACGGCGTTCTGCAGCACTCCGCGTGCGTGTTTCGTGTTTCTACTCTCGTGCGGCATGTCGTCTCTGGATGCGTCCACTTCATAACCGGAGTCCGTGTTGTCAACGTTGCAGATGTCGCTGTTCTCTTGAGACAGCAGAGTTGTTATCGAGGACAATTCGACCGCGTGTGGGAAATTGTTGATTAGCGAGTTCCGAACGTTGTCCTTAGTGCGAGCGTCGCGTACAAACGCCGGGATGGAACGTGGATAAATTAGACGAGGTGTGTTGGGACCGTGATGCACGCCGTAAAAAAATGAACAGCCCTGTTCATCCGTAGATAATAACAATTCTTGTACATGCACGGGAATATGAAGACCTTGTACTTGCAAGTCATATAGAAGGTCGTTCATTGTCATGTGAACAATGTTTTGCTGCTCAGCGCGGATTTTCTGCAGATTTAAGCGGCTGAGCTCGGTAACATTAAGAGTGGGACAAAGGTGGACCTGTTGGTCGCCTTTGTTTTGAATGTACCCGACGGTATCATGATGATTCGCGAAAGATAAATTACTGGCTTTCTCTGGCAGCAAAATAAGAATTCCCTGCTTGTCCCCGAGAAAAACAGGGATCGGGCCCTTACGATGCGTAACGTCAATACAATCCTTGTAGTGACGGACCACTGCAACGGTATTGTGGGTAAGCGTGTCCACTCGCAGATGGCATTCAATGTGGTCAAGACTGATTCCACAACACTCAATGGCGAGATTGGATTCGGTCTGTTTCGGATGAGCAAACATGTCGGTCTTCTGCGGCACGTTGATTCCCAGATGCTCCGCGACACGTAATAGGAGCCGGAGTCGGTTTCGACGAGCAATGTTTTCTAAAAACCACATTTCTTTACTGCTGCAGAAATCGTACACATTTGTACTGCTACCCAAGTCCGCTTTCATGGATCGGACAATATCGCTCGCAATTTGGTCAAAGTCTGACAGGCATACCAAGAAAATATTATTACCGTCACCGGCACGCTGTGAATAAATACCTATTGAACCGTGTAAGATAGGCTCCCATACACACGCATCACGATAACTGTGGTCGGAAGCGGTTTCGTGTTTATTAGTATTATTGTCCGTGCGCGAGATGCACGTAAACGCGTCGTAAAACACAACGTCACCACGTTTTCCGTCGTGTAATATGCAATCCTTTGTCCCCGTCCCACCCTTAAATTCACACGCCTGGCCCCACCACCAGAAATCGAGTGCCTCGTCCGTGGGCATGATTTGTTCCAAGAGCATTCCCGCTTTGTTTTTCCGTGCGATTTCCATGTTGGTCATGAAAGCATGCAACTTTGCTGTATACTCGTCACTCTGCTGCATAATGGAGATTGCGTGCAAATTATCAATGTTGCACTTCACCACGGAAATGCCTTTGAAAACCTGCTCAGTGAGCAGATCTGTGGTGTTGAGCAAGCTTGTGCCTTTGATCTCACACATGAGACCCGACAAACCGTTGTCCTTTTTCTGAAGATTGGCGCACGAATAAATTACATTCGCTTGGTCGGGAGCGTCGCTGGCCAAGGATTGATACCGCTGTTGCGTCTTGACCAGTGTCTCGACCGTGTCTGTGCTGCGCAACGCCAGGCATGGCATGACCAGACTCGCGAAAGCCATCCCCACCAGCCCACCATTCAACGACACGCCTTTATATAAGTAAATAGCGTGTGTGTTTTCATTTATATGGAGTTTGAAAGTAGATTTCATGTTTGAGCGAGAGTGTATATCGAGTGTATTTGTGATGAATCGGATGGATGTTCAATGGATACCATGTTCCAAATTTCACGTACGTAAATACAATGGGATTCACACATATATGTTGCACCTCAAGAGCATTGGAGTCATGATCACAAAAGGTCACTGTATCGGCCAATGACCAAGATATTCCTTCTACTGACAAATAAGCGCGTACAGTAACAGCCGAAGAGGGAGGCCACCAACTTATCAAAATCCTACTCACACCCGCATTGAACAACAATCCCAGCGCGCACTGATCAGTGCCTAATAAATTTCGTCTTACCCGCGATTGAAATAAGTCGGCGCACACGTTTGGGAGCGTGTCCTTTTGCTCATAACCATATTCCTTGGTGTGTGGCGTAAGAATCATGTTTCCGTTATTGGTGATGCTCGAATGTCGCATGATGCCTTTCGATTGTAAATTTCCATGCACCCTCAGTACGGCCCAGTCAGGTTCGGGCACGACCACAGTACTCAGCTGTGAGGGGATTGGATTTGACCACCACGGGCTTGAGTGATCCACATTAACCCTGAAACCGGTGTAGCAGTCCGTACATTCCTCTGAATTGACATTCATGATCTTGCCACTCGGACAACCGCCACACAATGTGTTATTTGGCGCATATTCCTGCGAAAAGTCCCATATGGCTTGGCGCTGATTGTTGATTTGCAAGACGACCGAATGCAACGAAATGTGGTTACCGTGCAGATGGAAAAGGTTTGTCGCATCACATTGCCACCGTTGTCGCGCAACCGGAACGAGTGGCAATGATGCTCCAATTTGCAGGCTCAGAGCACATTCCGAATCATTCTTGACAATCGTGATTCGAAGTTCTTGCAGTTGTTGTGATTTGAGCGCCGTATGCGAGTACTCTTGGACTTTATTGTAGTCGGATCGGGTATGGGGCCCCGATAATCGACGATGGGTATGTGTTCGTGTGTGTGTGCGATTTACATTAAGGACGACGCCCGCAATCGCGAAACGCAGAGCTGCTAGATCCAAATTCTGCATGCTGATTTGCAGAAAGATGTCTGTGCGCGCGTCGATGTTATGCAGCATAGTGTCGTGCTGAAAGAAGGTCGATGTGTGTGTAGTATGAAACAGGCTGTTATCGCAATCCTTCGTGAATAATTGCGGTGCTGTCGAGAGGAAAAGACCGCGACGATGATGAAAGGTCGTCCATTCCGCCCGGCTGTTCTGAAAATCCACATTACACCTTTGCAGTCGCGAGTCTTGTGCCACGCACACGGACAAGTATGAGACAACAACAGAAAGAAGAATCGTTGTTCTCGATGCGCAAGAGACTTGTTGCATTGCTTCAGACATATTGAAAACACATGAACGATCATAATATGTAATGCTTTGTTTATATATCGCGGCCAGAAGACCAGTCTTATTTTCGACGGGATGGTGTTCTAAATTCCTACACAAAACGCGCCTTGGAGCCGGAATTCATCGTTGTGGATCCGACGTCGTCGAGAAGGCTATAAAACATGCTATGCTGGAATTTGTCACGGGGATCGCGTTTCGGTATCGTGTGCAGGTTCGGCGAACATTTGGCCATCAGCACATTTTCGCAATAGATGGTGTACATTCGCTGCAACATCGGCAAGATAAACGAAGGCGTGACAATGTATAATAAGACAATGCAGAACATGACGGGAACTCCGCCATTGTAAATAATCTGCAGTAACTGCGCACAGTCATAAAATCCACACAACTTCATTTTCGACATACTTTCGTTAATGCCATAGAGACTCGGCCAGATAATACTGTTGCCCACTACCATCGCGCAGACATCAGTGTGATATGCCATTTTGTGGAAAAAATGGTCATCTTGACAGTGTTCCAGTAACCACTCCTCGCTCTTGGTACGTTCGATGAAGGAGATGTACGCCACGTGAAAATCGTAGATGCGTCCCACAATGAGGATTGAAATCCACGAGACAGTGATGATGGAACATGCATTCTTCGATATTGCAATCAACTCGTGCTTCATGGACATGTTCCCTGCAGGGTACGCAAAAATCATTGTCCTCGTATATATATATATAGACGTGTATGCAGGCGTGTACAAACGCGTTGGTTTTCCGGACAAGATCCACACATACCATAACGTATGAGAATGTGTAATATGTCCTTGAAATAACGCTATTTCAAAATTACAGTGTTTCCGGAAATGCTTTGAATAGCCCCGGACAAGATCCACACATACCATATCGTAAGAGAATGTGTAATATGCCCGTGAAATAACGCTATTTCAAAATTACAGCGTTTCCGGAAATGCTTTTAATAGCCCCGCATCACAAAATGTGTTTAAATAAATTGAAAATGCAACCAAAACGTAGCGACAATACTATAGCTGAAAGAAAAATGATTTCCACCCGAGCGTCTGACACTCCTGCGCCGAAACGTCAGCGCTCTGTTACGACTGACAAGGAGATCAAGGAACATTTCTGTGTACTCAGTCGAGCAAAAATCGTTGTGCCCTCCAAAGATGCGTTGACTATCGCGACGTTGCCTGCTGATATGACGCTCACACCACTACTGCCGCGAATTTCCATGTTGACGGCCTCTGTAGAACTTGCGCCGCAAATCGACTCTCTAGTAGAAATGCATCCACATCAGCGGCACAAGATTTTGCAGGTATATAGCGACATTTCAAACGCACAAAATCTGATTTTTACTGAACTTGGTCTTGCCACGAACGATGCATGCGATATGGCCATCGCAGCGGAATGGATTCTCAAGATGGCGTTGGAATACCGCATGATGACCGAAACTGTGCACTCTGGTCTTTATTTGTATTTCACCTATATGGCGCACGTGCAGCGACATTACGGAAGCAGCGAGACAGATGACGATTGCGGTTCGTTCGAACTGTACAGAAATCGTTTGGTGATGACAATGAAGAACGACGATCGAAGCCGGGTATGGTATGCAATTTCCAGCACCTTCTGCCGGAAATTGGCCCGCAATGAGAACAAGCTTTTGATCGCCGCCACTTGCTTGTGCATGGCGGCAAAGATGGAAGAAAGTCATTTCGACATGATGATCAAACCTAGTCAGATTATTCGCGACATGAAACTGATTGAACATCCGATCGGTCAACACACGGAATTCGATTTTATTACGGTGGAGAGAGACATTCTTGAACAACTCAAGTGGCGCCTATTCCGCGTGCACACACCCATTCCATTTCTCAAAATGCTCTTTGTGTGTTACGACACTTCGAAAAAGAGTCAGTTCGAAGCCAGCAAGTTGGTTATGTTGTGTCTGTCGAGTCACAAATATGTCTCGATGTGCCCGTCTAAACTTGCAGCGCTCTGCCTCGTCACAGCGCTGCATACAAACGAGGGTCTATATGCTTCAGCAAAAGCAATTGTTGGGATTTCTCATTTGACCAATTTTAGCGTTGAAGATCTTTTGCAACACAGCGGAGCGATTCAATTTTTGCATGAGTCGACGAACATGCAAAACAACATCTACAGCAAGGTTCCAGCCCTTGCTGTGGCCGCTACCGCTGCCACCAACCTCACGAGCTGTCCTTTATTTGCGTCACTCTTGGGCTGTTCAAGGGAAGCGCCGGTGGTGTTGTTTTAAAACTTGGCCACAGCGCCATTGACAAGGTCAAGACGCTTCGAAGGCATACACGATGAGATTGACGTGCCAATGTGTCGCATCTTGTCTTTTATGGACGATCGCTTGAGAAGACCGAATCCTTTTTTTTGAGGGGCGATTAAAAATGTTTTGCGAGATGGGTTGCCGGGTACATGTTTGAATGCAGTTGTCACGCTTGTTCTGTTGCGATTTTGCTGGAAACGTGAAAAATTTCTATCGATCGTGCTCGATGAAGCAGTCGTGCTTTGTACGAACAAGGTGTTGGCAATTGAGGTCATATCCAACACGATGCGCTGACGGCGCATGCCATCAACTTCGAAATCCGCCAGTTCGATCTCGTGAATCCACATGAGATCGTCGTTAATAAGCACATTAAACGGTCCGTTGTCCACCGTGAGCGCGGAAAAAATATTGAGTGTGACTGCAGTGTCGCCGTTCTGCGGATGTGCACATGCGTCTGTGAGCGCGATACCTGCATACACCAGGTCGGGTGGGACAATGGGTGCGCTCTTTGCGTTTTTGACCGTGTGCACTTTCGGCGGATTTTCTCGCATAATGTGACGGATCGCAAAGTCGAGTTCTGCCTCCACGTTATACACTCGTGTAGCAAGATCTTCGCCCACATCTGCCATCGGAACACAAATGCCAAACACCATGCTGTTGGTGTGAAGCGGCTGCAGTTGATCCGTGGCCGTGAATTCATACAGATTGTCACACCCAGCGACTAATTTCCAAGTGCCCCCGTGCGCAGTATCCACGGTGGTAAATACAGTGGCATCGGTCTCGATATATAGGGCGTTACGGCGATGGAAAAACAAAGTCGGACCGCCCGGGGTTTGTGAGACCGTCATCAACCGATCTTGCATCTTGGCAAACGAATTATTGATGCTTTGGGTGAGGGAGTGCAGTGAAATCTGATAAGTCGCCAAAATGTACTCGAGGTCGTTACGTGCATCACAAACGTCGCGATAATAGCGAGAAATGTTCATATCAAGACGAGACTGTATGCCGTCGAAGGGCAGTTTCGTAAAATCAACAACAGGAGATAGAGTCACTGGCATCTCGACGAAGGGATCGAACGAAAAAACAGCCCCATACGCTTGAATTTGCCGTTGCGGCACCGCAACACAAAGTTGATGTCGGCTAATATCGTGTTGTCCATTTTTGAGGTCATTGTCGTTGAGCGAAAACATGCTGATAGTCATGAGATCAGTTTTACAGGTGATGTTGATGGATGGACCGGCTCCCGCCAGGTTGGAATTTGTTGCCGTCCCGATACTCGCGATACCCGACATTGTGATAACGGAAAGTTGACGAAGTTGATGTATTCTGTTGTACGTGTTTATATACATTGCCCTCGTGTGTTGATCTTTATACGCTGACAATCTATGTTCTCGCAGTGAGCAATCCGCCGCGCACAAGCATCTTTGTCGTCGGTTTGGCGGCATTTCAGGGGTCTTGCCGGATGCTCGTAGATTCCACACTACATCGCATCATTACAATGGCAAAAGGGACCGGTCTTGTCTCTTGCAACGTGTAACAAGATAAATTCTTGCTCATTTTTCACACGATTACACACAAACGGCCCGGACCACTTTCATTTCGGTCACGGACTCTCACCCTATAAAAGCACACTTCATTCAAAGCATGGATAGACATGATGAAACTATCAGACTGGCGAGAGCACGGATATTCATGGGTCTACATTATGGTGAATTTGGTGCTTTTCGTACTGGGATTTGTTTTTTACCAACAAGAACCAACGAAAGTCAACGTAGCTGATGTGGAACTTATGGATGCACCCTACCTTGCATTTTTACTGGAATTTTACACCACAGGTATAACATATGGGCCCAATGCCGCAGCCACTGCCGTGATTGCAACGTCTCTTGCACTCCCTCCCACTACCAAACTCTCACTGCAAACGCTTGGGGCATATTCTACGTCCAAGAAAAATCCCACCAAAATACCAAAGCAAATGTATGGTCTGGAATATGCACGAATCTCTCCAGCACAGCACTTTTTTGTGGACTCTGCCGCCATTCGCGCGCAAATGAGCAATGATCTCTACACTGCAGCTGGCACCGATCAGGTTCTCTTGGCGTCCCCTCTGTGGGCATACGAGCACAATCTGCAAATTCTTTCCGAAGCCTGCACGGATGTCGAACGTGCAAACGCCATAGCCGCCAATCGAATCGGCGTCAATCCGCTGCCGGTGCGTACGATTGCACCAGCGGTGCCAGCGGTGCCTGCGGTGCCTGCGGTGCCTGCGGTGCCTGCGGTGCCTGCTCGCATTCTACAATGTTCGCCAGCATATCCTACAAGAGTGGATTACAAACAGTGCTACAAAACATTGACATGGCACAAACGTATTTTCGGCTTTTACAGTATCACCAGCATGCTGCTGTGGATTGCATCTGTTGTATCGTATGGATTTTTCAGTGACCACATTGTGTATGTGCAACGTTTTTCACTACTTTATCACGTTGGCATGGTTGCAATTTTGTCTGTTGCCATCGATTATGGATTGCCCGCTTTGACTGAAACATGCCCCAACAAGCAAACAGGACTTTCGTCCCTTTACCAGATTTTCATCACCGTGTTTGCTGGGATTCTTCTGGTGGTCACAATGCAGATTGCCAACGAGGTGCACGTGATGTATCTACGAATGTCTCCCGCCGTGTCGAGTCCTGAGGACCCTTCGGATTCCGATTCGACAAAAGATGGACTGACGATCGAGCCGGGCTCGTACTCGTGTAATTATGCATAATGCCAAGAATAAAGTGTGTTTGTAGTTTCTTGACTACAGGTGCGTGTATTTGTGCCGTTTGATGCTCAAACTTGAGAGTCTGGATAGTCAGCGCTTGCATTTATGTACAGTGGCATATGTGTGACGTGTATAATTGTTCTTTACGGGGTCGTGTCTATATATAAATGAACACCACATAGTGTTTGTTGCCAGCAAAATGTCCTCATGGATTCGCGGAAACATGGGCAAACCTGAGAATGGATTGCCACCTGGCGAATTCAATAATAAGGGAGCGTTCAGTGACAGTGTCAACGCCAAGCGTATTCGTACCAATCTATGGCCGTCTGGCAAGTTCAACGACCAAGATGGTCCCTTGTCAGCTTTGCAAAACTCGGACAGCAGTATGCGATCCATGTCCAAAAATCTCAGCACCAATCAAACAGTCATGACGCTCTACATTAACATTCCGCGGTTGGTTGTGCCAATTAATATTCCACATTTTAGCGAAACTCGAAATGTTTCTGTTGCAAAGTGCATAGGAGCAGGTGATGTCGTGTTTCAATTACGCTACAACGATACCATGCTGCTGAACGGCGACGCTACGCAAATCACCAATCGTTACATGCCGGATCTTGTATATTGTGCGAATCTGGCAACCATCAACTATCTTCTCTTTGGAATCCAGACACTACTCGCCGAGTGCTACATTGTGATTTCTGACCCCACCTGCGATTCACAAGAGCAATTCGATGTCCAGTGGACAGACAAAAAAGTTGCGTGGCGTATTTCCAATGACGCGTTCGAACTGGCTCGTTTCCAGTGGTACAAGTTTTTGAACAACATTTCTGGCAACGATTTCTCGAACCTTCTTCGATATCATTTCTATGATGGGTACAAGATGCATATTCGTGCTAATGAATCGGATGAACGCAAAAAAACAGCATATTTACACTACGTTGATGCCTTTTTGTGGGACTTCATCAATACGTACGCAAAAATCGGCGGCATCTTCATAGGCAGCGACAATCAGGGTGGATCGCATTATGGCAATCCTAACCCATGCTCTTTCGCTCCTACCGATTTTGTTGGCGTGCTGCAAGTTGCTGGCAAAAACTTCAAAGTTCGCAACATGTGGTCGGCATGCCAAGGTGGCACGAGCAGCGGTGATATCCTGGGATTCAAGTTGAAGTTTTTCGCGAGTAGTTCTCCTACCGCACCTCCGTTGAAGTTCAGGCTGTCGTCCAATGAAGGCACTCAAAATGAACAACACGCTGCTGTGAGTCCGGCAATGCGAAACTTGGGTGGTTTCAGTTTATTGGTGCCAGCCAAAATGAAACGCGATCCATTCGACGGCGAGTCTGGGGCACGGCGAGCCTGTGGTGCAGAAGAACGGAACGATGGCTTTTTGCAATTTGGCATCGGGGACCAAGTGAGTCGGCCTTCAAATATTTTTAATAACGCGCTGATGAGTGCCTGTGACGCATGCGCTTCGGTGGTACCGGCACCAATCCAGATGTACATGCGTCTAGGATTCTGCACATTGCCAAAACAGCACATTTTGGACGTTCCTCGTATACTTCGTCGACCAACCAAGGAAGCATGTGAGCCAAATCCTGGCAAACCTTCTCCTCCGTCGGCTCCATCCGTTCTCCTTATGTCTCCTCTTCCTGTTCTTCCTGCTCCTTCTCCCCCTATTCTTAATGGTGGTGGTGGCAGTGGTGGCAGTGGTGGTGGTGGCAGTGGTGGTGGTGGCAGTGGTGGTG
>Ga0335398_10010074_pt1 | contig 10814 bp, 13 predicted proteins | sample BON03_FD_205742 | JGI IMG/M metagenome (GOLD analysis project Ga0335398, IMG submission 205742) | Freshwater microbial communities from Lake Bonney liftoff mats and glacier meltwater in Antarctica - BON-03 (spades assembly) (version 2) | ecosystem: Environmental > Aquatic > Freshwater > Ice >...
CAACGCACACGGCAACACAAGCGGCAGCACACTGCAACACACAACGCAACACAAACTGCAGCACACACGGCAACACACACGGCAACACACACGGCAACACACACGGCAACACACACTGCAACACAAACCGCAACACACGCGGCAACACACACTGCAACACGCGCCGCAACACACACTGCAACAAACACTGCAACACACTCTTGGAGGAGCCTTATGTGAATGATGGTGTGCACGTGCTAGAACATGATACAGGGTGGCGAAGACCCATAGGATACATTAAGTCGCAGGTCGTTTTTCGCAAAAGAGCCAATAGTTATAGGGCTCTTTTTGTGCGGAAAATGACTTATAAAGATAAAGCATCCTATGGATCTTGGCCAACCTGTACCTTAGATCGGTCCCAAATTTCCTTAAACGTCTGGCCGGCCCCGGACAAATGTTGATGCACGGTGGGGCCATACGAGTTGTGGAAGTATGATTGTAACTTTCTTGATGACAGCTCCCACAGCTGAGATCTGTACTCCCATAGCCTACATACAAAAGCTTGTGCGATTGGAGCACTCAATATTTACCTTATGTGCTATCTTTATTTATTTCGGGTGTGTCCTGCCTGTAATTTCCCCCATTGCGGCGCATCACAAAACTGGATTTGTGAACCATTCTATATTGAATTTTCAACATGCGCATGAACCCTAATTTGAAACCCTAAATAAACCTTAAAACTCAAACCCTCAACCCTAAAGCATGATACACGTTGGTGTTTGAAGTGTTTATGAATCATCCTCATCATGCGCATCGTTTGACTCATTCTTCTATCCACACGCACTGCACCACGCACTGCAACACACACTGCAACACACACTGCAACACAGGCTACAACACACAATCTTACTCATGCGCGTTGATCTATGTAGCCCTCTGTTCACACGCCCTGCAACACACACTACAAAACACACTGCAACACACAATGCGACACACACTGCATCACACACTGCAACACGCACGTATCTTCATGCACATTGATATATTGAGCCCTCTATCCACACGCACTGCAACACATACGTACATATGTTCATTACACAAACGTACATAAAAACGAAGAGATACATATATTTTTCTTTAATGATCCAAGGTCTGTACATACGTACAAATAGATACGAACACACATTGCAACACACACTGCAACACACATTGCAACATACACTGCAACACACACAGAGACACACAATGTAACACACAGACTGCAGCACACAATGCAACACACACACTGCAACACACACTGCAACACACACTGCAACACACAATGCAACACACACACTGCAACATACACTGCAACACTGCAACACACACTGCAACACACACTGCAACACACACTGCAACACACACTGCAGCACACACAGCGACACACACTGCAACATACACTGCAACATACAATGCAACACACAATGCAACACACACTGTGCGGAGACTCTTCTTTACTGATCCAGGGGGTCTGACAGTCTTTGATAAAGTACACGCACACTGCAGCACGCACACTGCAACATATACTGCAACATACACTACAACACACACACTGCATCATACACTGTGACATACACGGCAACACACACACTGCAACATACACTGCAACATACACTGCAACAGGTCTGACAGTTGTTGAGAAAGTACGCATACACCGCAGCACACACACTGCACAATACATTGCAACACACACACTGCAACATACACTGCAACACACTGCGACATGCACACTGCAACACACACTGCAACATGCACTGCAACATACACTGCAACACACACATTGCAAGATACACTACAACAGGTCCGACAGTTGGAGAGAAAGTACGCACACGTCAATGCATTCTCGATTCTCAGTGCATGTTGCAGTGTGTGCTGCAGTATGTACTGCAGAAGCGTGGAGGTGTGTGATGCAGAGTGTGTTGCAGTCGACGCGCATGTCAATGCATGACCGATTCTCAGCGTGTGTTGTGGTATGTTTGCAGTGTGTGTTACATTGTGCTGTGCAGTGTCTAATGCAGTGTGTGTTGCAATGTGTGTTGCAGAATGTCGATGCGCATGTCAATGCAACCTCGATTTTCATGCCTATGCATCAAAAATGTCAGGTCTCTTCTGGAAAAGAGTTTGATTTTTCTAGGGGTCTTTTCCAAAGAGATCTGACAATATTTGCGTGCACAGTGTATGCGTGCACAATGTATGAATGCTGTGCACCTACTTCCCTAGTCTTCCTTTCAGTAGGCGCATTTCTTGTTCTCTCGCACACATAAACTTTCGCTGTGTCTTCGTGTCTCGATCTAGTCCTCGAACGCTTTTTGCTCTCCTCATCAAAAGATGTCTGTTTTTCTCCACATCAAAAGATGTCTATCGCAATGTGCTGCAGTGTGCTGCAGTGTGCTGCAGTGGACTTCAGTGTATTGCAGCGTGTTATAGCCAGTGAAGAAATCAGGGAAGAAAATAACTTCTCCAGACCTTTTTTTTTGGCCCCGAATCAATTCATTAATTAATGAATAAATTAAAACGGTTTCAAAAATCCGAGCGCGGATTCTCTTTTTGCGGGCCAGCCGCGACATTTACAAAACGATATTTTAGTTGCGTGTCGAAAAGATAATTTTTGGGTTTTTTTGGTTTTTTTAAGTTGCTCAACTCCCTCCAAACAGATTTGTTTAAGTATTCAAGAATTCAAGTACTTCTTGTCCAGTTTCGTCTGCACAAAAATCATTTGCTTCTTGTGAATGGTTTCGTCACATCGTCGAACCAACGCTCTGACGTGTCCTTTTTAAACAAAACAATCTGAGTGCGTGGTCACTGTTGAGTTGACACCCCACACATACATCCCTCTAAGGGAGACTCTATTTTGTTCAAGCTTGTTGTTTGCTCTCCACCGACACGGTCACGCCGAGTCAAGACTCGGATTATACAGAAGCGCTTCTCTTAAACGGTTTCGTCTGAAATCTGCACAGAGCCGACAAGTACGATTCTTTGCATTGATACATCGGGGTGCATGCGCACCCGGCAGTCTTGGACTCTATTTAGCCTCTGGCAGGACAAAGTGGACCTTCGGCTCAGGAATCAATTACTGTGCAAGAGGTTTAGGAGGAGGCGCAAAGAAACGGCGTGGAAATGGAGAAGAATAGAGACAAGTCTAGTAATTGCGATAATTATGTTACGCGTGTTGACGTACGTTATTTCTTATAAACTGTTTTGGAATTGAATTAGTGTTGTACGATTGTGATAAATGGAGCCTTAGTCACCTGGGCTATTTATACCCAGGGACAACTCCTGTTATGATCAAGCTTGATCGTAACAGGAGTTGTCTCTGGGTATAAATAGCCCAGGTGGCTAAGGCTCCAACCATCATAACAAAGGTTCCGCGATCGGTTCCCGGTAGTACACGAGTGATCACCCACAGGGGGGTGTTCAGGCTTCGATCAGGAGTACAAAAATAGCCTGTTCAAAACAAGTAATATTTGATATCGTGGAACCGTGAGTGCACGGTCAGTCACGCGATTGCCGTTGTCAGAAGTTTGCAATCGCGGGGAAAACCGTCGAGTCACAATCACGGGGAGGAGATATGTCACGACCCATGCCATGCGAAGATCGTCGCACTCGCGGCCGGTCATCAACTTCTATTGACGCATCAGATTGGTATCTCAAGACGTTTGATGTGACAAAGATTGTGTTACTTGACACTTTCTTGATTACTGCTGGGTACAAATTGCAATGTTGTGAACACTGATATTAGAGTCCGAATCATTTTCACTACAATTGAATTGGTGACCAGGAAAAGAAACTTGAAGTTAAATACAATACAGAATGATAAAGAAAAAGATTTTGTATGAGACAAAACGTGCCAGTGGCAAGACTTACCGAACAAAATGCGCCGCAGGCCATTTTTTTGACCAATTCCAGATGTGTGGCCTGTCCTATTGATATAGTATGTAATTCGTTTTTCACAAATCACAGTGCAAGATAATCTTGATGATGATTGCTTTTATTATCACTCTTGGAGAAATAATGTAGTAATTGCGTTGGGAACTCTTTCGTCTTTTCTTACCTAGCTTCAATGAGTGGTGTTGTTTGCGTTGTTTGTCCTTTTGCAGATGATGAAAAACTGAAAAACATTCATGTCGATGTAGCGTTATTAGTATGAGGTCCTACCCTCCTCAGTACCCACGCTCCTCTACCCCCCTAAACCCATCCCCCTCCATTAATCAATTCACGAATTAATTCATTAATTCAATAATCATGAACTGATTCAGTAATTTATCCTGGGCCGGCCCAAAGCATGTTTGTTTTCCCTACTGGTTGTAGTACGTTGCAGTACGTGGCGGTGTGTTTCGGTGTCTTGCAGAGAGAGAGAGAGAGAGATAATGTTGTTTATTGGAAAACCAAAAGGAAGATCAAAGATGATCTCCAATGTCTTGCAATGTACCCTGTGATCCCTTTGGCCAGTGCACCACGTCCAGAAACGTCTCTAGGCGTGACAAAAATGCGCTTCAGAGGAAGGGTGCATTTTGATACAAGGCTAGTGGCCGACAAAATTGGAGATCAGGCAAAATTGGAGATTCTGGGAGAATAACGAGTCATTTTGAAGTATTGTCGATGCACGACCTACTACAGCACCTCGCATCGGCGCTACAGCACCTCGCATCGGTGGGAGAGATAACGGAGTAACCACTGGCAGTAGGGATAATGAAAATATGAGGACCCAGCCTTCCTCGTATTCTACAGATTCATTCAGGCCCGTTCTTACGGAGCTGCGGATTCTGATTTTCCAAGGGAGGTACGTCCAGTCAGTTCGCAACGTTTGACCGCTACAGATTTTATTCATAATAAAGCTGTAAACTAAATAAAATTTACAAAAAATAATGATGTTTCTGACGGAGAAAACGAAAACTGATTTTGCACTTATATTGGTTCTTACACACATATTGGTCCTTTCATGTCAGCAATCAGGAATGCTCACGGTTTATATGTTTGCTCCATGTCATCATTGACCAAACATGTGGAAAACTCAGCCGCTCGATCTGGATGATGGTTTAGGTTGGGTGAAAAATGTTCTTAAAGTCTGTATGTACAAACAGTGTACCACGAAATGAGTAATATATTTCGTAGAGCAAACTTTCTTTACAGATTACCACAGACTTCTTCGTTGCGCGGAAAAGGGTCAAACCCCGGTATCTCGATCGAGATATGCCAAAATTCGTTGTCGGAGCGCCCATAAGAAAGCCCAAATACTATCAGTGTCGACATCACGACGGAGATACGTCCAGATACCTAGATTCTCAGTTTTTGTAAAGCTCCATTAGAATCGGCCTCAGTGCATCAAGTTGCCACAGGCACTGCTTCACATGTTCCTCTCCGGCGCCGTGCAATAATCATTACCATTTTTGGGACCAATTGTATGGTCCGTTCGGACTGAGACTTAACACTGAAGTGCGTTTGTGGTCCTAATTTCAAATCTTAATTAATTGGAGAATCTCCAATTTTGTCGGACACTAGAAGGCACTCTTCTTTTTTCTCTCTCTGTCTCTCTCCATATCAAATCATGGTAGCAAACGTGAAAACGCTGCACTGCTTGAGATCTCTTCTGAAGGATCGAAGTGAGCCCCGACGAATCAAGGAAATGCCATGAGCACTAATCATTTAGCCATATTAGATACGTTATATATACTGAAAGTTGCAAATATCTAGTTCGCCTCAATCGAGTACTTTCTTCATCACAACCCCGTGGCGATCGCAGCGCAGTTGCTCCGCTTTCTCACGCGTACTCTCTCTCTCTCTCTTTCTCTGTCTCTCTCTGTCTCTCTATGTCTCTCCCCCGCCTCTCTTTCTCTCTCTCCCGTCTCTCTCTCTCTCTCTCTCTCCACATCCGTGGCAAAGAATGCCAGTAGACATGAAAATATTGCACTGCACGAGGTCTCTCTTTCCCTCTCCTCTCTCTTTGTCTCTCTCTCACTTTCTCCCTCTTTCTCTGTCTCTCTCCCGCTCCCTCTCTCTCTCTCTCTCTCTCCACATCAAAGAAAATAGAGCGTGCAGGCTCTTTAGCGAAGCCAAGCTCAGAGATGAAAAAGGTTATTGAAAAGTAGACGGAACACAATGACACCTGACAGGCCCTCGTATACCAAACATTGTACGGCCTTTGATAAAGAATCAATGAAAGACCTAGGTTGCTGCACCAAGCAGCTTCCGCTCACAGCACTATTAGCGCCGTGGTCTGCAGGTCTCTCTTGTCTGCTTTGATCTTTCATGTCGCTTTGTTTTCCGACCGTTCGCTGATCTTCTGTCTCGAACTTGAACTTGATTCTTGAACCTTAACGTCACGGTCAAGATATTGGCGAGCAGGAAATGTACTTCTCAAAGCACTTCCAGTTTCACTTACAAATCTGTACACGAACCACAATATACCTCTCAAGATATAGATCTCACATAGGGTATACTAGATAAAAACTAGCATCTGCATAATACAGTTGTACTCTCTTAAGCTCGAGTATTACACATGCCAGTGTCAAAGTATGACTCTGACAAAAGAATGCCAGGAGATGTGAGAACATTGCACTGTAGAAAGTCTCTCTCTCTCTCTCTGTCGCTCTCTCCCTCTTTCCCTCTCTTGCTCTCTCTCTCTATTTCCCTCTCTCTCTTATTTTCTCTTTCTCTCTTTCTCTCTCTCTCTCTCTTTTCTCTCCATATCAAAGAATGTTAGTAGACATGAAAAGAGAGCACTCCAGGAGGTGTTTCTTTTTTTAGTAATCGTGAGAAGATAGCACGTGTTGCATAATTGAGAGAGGTCCATCTTGTTATTTTGAGCTGGCTCGAGTTTACGACAAGATGAACCATCTGTGTGGATCCAGAATTTCCAAAAGAAGCATGAATAATATCGAGAAGTTAGTTTTGCTGCACTCTTAAAGTCGACGAAGATTGGTGGCTTTGAAAGTGAATGGAAAACAAGTGTAGTCATCGGGCTGACTCTTAATCAAAACTCAGAAAATTCAGAAGACTGTCATGAACCTCTCTGACGTGTCTTCTCACGTCTACTGAAATGTACTACCCTGGAAGATACTATGGGGTGGCTTCGATTAGTAGGCTCCTTAAAATTATAGGTCTCTTTTGCAGAATATCGTCTCTTTTATAGGGCTCTTTTGCAAAAGAGAACTATAATTTTAAGGGGCCTACTAATCGTAGCCACCCCATACCCTTGTCAGGAAGAGTCTTTGTTGCAAGTAGACGTCAGAAGACTGCCTCACACTTCAGGAGGCGTCTCTCTCTCTCTTCCCTCTCGCGGTCTGTCCTCATCAAAAAGACGTCCGTAGGCATGGCAACAACGCAGTTCAGTAGGTCCCTCTCTCTCTCTCTTTCTCTCTCGCGTTCTCTTCATATATACATGTATATATGTATACATATGTGTACTATATTCAGACACACACACACTCTCTCTCCCCCCCCCTACCTCCTTCCCGTATAGGCAAATCAAAAGACGCCTGTAGGCGTGAGGACAACACGGTCGAGGAGGGGTCGAAGAGGTCTAGAGGGCTGCGCCAAGTACTTGGACATGCGCTCCAGATCGCCAACTGACACTGCCAAGGGGTTTTTGAGCACGATCCACGTGACGCCCTGGGTGCACGGTGCGGTCGTGAAGGAGCCCGCATATTCATAGTAGCTCTGCGCGTTGGTCGCTGTGGGCCGTACCGCCTCTGTCTGCCCAAGCACTTGCGAGGCTATATCTGCTAGATTGAGGGTCACAACGGCCTCGGGGGTGGTGAGATCGGTGGGTAGCGACGCTGCAAGTTGCGCCAGGAAGGGTGCAGACTCTTGAGAGACGCGGCCCATCACAGATACCACCAAGAATTTTTGCACCCCATCTAGAATGGCAGAGTGGAGAAACTGGAGTTCCATGTCAAACTTTTGCCCGGCGATGGCGTGCTCACTCGCTGTGTGAAGATGCAAGCTCTGTAAAGCGTATGCAATACCACCCATGGGCATCAGCGCGGAGGCTCCCGATAGCATCATAGAACGGCCGCTGAGAGCCAGACCATTCATCGTCAGGGCAACGGTACGCAGTTGGGCCGAGGCACCCGACGTCACCTGCCAGAGCAGGAGCGGCAGCGGGCGCTGCTCGATGTTGAACTCTATATTGATTGGCGACTGTTGGTTTCCTTGAGTGCAATATGATGAGCCTGAAGTGCGCACACCTGCACTATATCCAAGTCCCACCGGCATTACCGACATCACCTCGCCCATTTCCGGCACATGCGCCACGCCCATTAGCGGTCGTGCAGGGGCCGCAAACTGATGATACACACCCGCTTCGGGCTCCTGCATGCGTGCAGCGCCCTCTTGTGCCAAAATCCTCTCCTCGACAGCCGTGGCCTCGGCCACTGGTGCGTTTTCTTCCGCCACTGCCGCCTCCTCCTCCACCACCGCCTGGGGTGGAGGAGGCACCTCCTCTTTCTCAACCACCTCCCCAACCACCTCCTCTGCAGTCTGCATCTGCCCTTTCTCCGCTGGTGTCTCCACCTCGCTTTGTCCAGGAGCTTTGCCCGTTGAAGTCTCCTCCTCGTTGGCCTTTTCCACCACAGGTTCTTCGGGCTTCATGACAGTGACTGTGACTTTCGGGGGCGCGGGTAAGCCGTTGATGGTTTCCCGCGACCATCCGCCGCCCTGGAAGAGTGCGGGGGGCATCTTGACAGCCTCCTCTACGATATCCACGCCCGATGACTGCACCGGCACTTGAAAGGGCGAGCCCTGGAAGACCTGGCATGTTGTCAATGGAAATTACACAATATGAAAGATCCAGTTTTTTAAGGGATATTAGACGCAGCAAACATGTGCAAACACACATTCGAGTAAGAAAGAAAACACAGCCCACCCATATTGTGCATTGTCTCTTCGTGTCGGATCAAAATCCGTTTTTTTTGAAAGGGACATTAGACGCACTAGGGATACAGGGTGGTGAAGACTCATAGGATCCTTTATCTTTATAGGTCATTTTCTGCAAAAGTGACCTATACTTGACTCTTTTGTGGAAAATGATCTGCATTTTAGGGGATCCTATGAGTCTTCACCACCCTGTACACGTACGCATAAACACACATCTGAGTCAGAAAAATATTGGGTGGCTTCGGTTAGTAGGATCGATAAAATTATAGGTCTCTTTGGCAAAAGACCCCTGTAAAAGAGTCAATATTCTGCAAAAGAGACTTATAATTTTATCTATCCTACTGACCGTAGCCACCCCATAACACACCCGTCCCCTGGTCTTCGTTGTTTCATACAAATGAGTCTTAGACGAATGTGTTGTTGCATATGAATTCATATGTTGTTTCATTGGTCCCATATAAATGTGTTTTTTGTGTCATATAGATGTGTTGTTTTATACAAATGAGTCGCGGACGAATGTGTTGTTTCATATGAATTTATATGTTGTTTCATTGGTCTTATATAAATGTGTTGTTTGTGTCCTGTAGATGGGTTGTTTTATACAAATGAGTCTCAGAAGAATGTGTTGTTTCATATAAATTTATGTGGTGTTTCATTGGTCCCATATACATGTGCTGTTTGTCTCATATAGATGTGTTGTTTTATACAAATGAGTCGCGGACGAATGTGTTGTTTCATACATATTTATGTGGTGTTTCATTGGTCTCTTATAAATGTGTTTTTTGTGCCATATAGATGTGTAGTTTTATACAAATGAGTCTCAGAAGAATGTGTTGTTGCATTTAAATTTATGCGTTGTTTCATTGGACTCATATACATGTGCTGTTTGTGTCATATAGATGTGTAGTTTTATACAAATGAGTCGCAGATGAATGTGTTATTGCATATATATTCATATGTTGTTTCATTGGTCTTATATAAATGTGTTCTTGTGTCATATAGATGTTTTGCTTCATACAAATGAGTCTCAGATGGATGTGTTGTTTCATATAAATGTATGTCTCGTTTCTTCGTGTCGGAAAACATGCAGCCGTACAGCTTTTTGTGTGTGTTTGTGTGTGTGTATGCATGCATGTGTGTGTTCGTGTATGTGCGTGTTCGTGTATGTGCGTGTGCGCGTTCGTGAGTGAGTGTGTGTGTGCTTAAAACATGCAGCCCCAGAAATGTGAACTGGGGCATCCAGAACCGTTGCCACCAGAGACCTATTCGAACTGCAAAACACTGCAACACGCTGCAGCCCACTGCAACTCACTGCAACACACTGCAACACACTGCAAGTGAAGTGAGGCGCCCAGGATCCGTTACCAAACACAGATTGAGTGGCTTCTTTTTTCACGAGTCGATCTATATTCACACAATGAAACGGCGCAGGCAGCAGCAAACTGCAGCACACTGCAGCACACTGCAGCACACTGCAGCAAACTGCAGCACTCTGCAGCACACTGCAGCACACCGCAACGCACTGCAACACACTGCAACACAGCGACGCAGGCAGAAGATACTGCAACACACTGCAACACACTACAACACACGGCAACACACTGCAACACACTGCAACACACTACAACCCACTGCAACCCACTGCAACCCACTGCAACCCACTGCAACACACTGCAACCCACTGCAACACACTGAAGCACATAGGAGCGGCGCAGGCAGAAGATACTGCAACACTCTGTTTCGTACTGCAACGTACTGTTGTAAACTTCAACACACTGCAACATGCTGCAACACAGAGGAGCGGCGCAGGTAGTAAGCAGAGGACACACTGCAACACGCTGCAACACACTGCAACACACTGCAACACACTGCAACACACTGCAACACACTGCAGCACACTGCAACACACTGCAACACACTGC
>Ga0335398_10010075_pt1 | contig 10813 bp, 9 predicted proteins | sample BON03_FD_205742 | JGI IMG/M metagenome (GOLD analysis project Ga0335398, IMG submission 205742) | Freshwater microbial communities from Lake Bonney liftoff mats and glacier meltwater in Antarctica - BON-03 (spades assembly) (version 2) | ecosystem: Environmental > Aquatic > Freshwater > Ice >...
ACGATACTGGTCCCCCCCCCCGCCCTCCTTCTCTCCTCGGCGGCGACAAAGAGCAACAAAGAAGAAGACGCCGCCGACGACGCCGTCGACGACGAAACCCACAACGACCCGCACCAGCAACGGCATCCACGTCACCCGCATCGCCGCCGCCAGCGCCGCGGCGGCGGCCAGGCCGACCAGCCCATGTCCACCCTGGCGTCCGAGGCCTACCTGGCCCTGCGCGAATTTCTAGAGGCGTCGTCCGCTGAGGCGCGCGGCGACCGCGGCGCGGCCGCCGCGCACGCCGCCTCTGCGGCCTCGCGCGTGGCCACGGCGGTCGAGGCGGAGAGCGCGCTGCCGCGCGGCGACTTTGGGCCGGTGTGCGACCTGCTGGCGACCACGTTTGCGTGGAAGGCGCAGGTGGGCTTTTGGTATTTTGTGCTTGCTTTCGTTGGTTTTGTTTGATTTTGTTTTGGGTTTGGTTCCGACGCGCATCCTCGCCGACGCCCGCCTGTTCCGGCCCCTTCTTCCCCTTGCAAACCACAAACGCCCCCACCAACACAATCCAAAAAAACCCACCACCCAAAACAGGCCTTGAGCGACGCGCTCGAGACGGCCTCCCCCGTAGCCGCCGGCGGCGGCGCGGGCTGCCTGTCGCCCAGCCTGCTCAGCTCTGCGCTGCCGCCGCCGCCGGTGCTGTCGCTACCGCCGCCGCCGCTCGCGCCGCCGCCGCCCGGCGCCCGCCATCCCCCCAACCCTTACCCGTCGTCGTCTCACCTGCTCGAGCTCGAGCCCGAGCTGCCGGCGCACTACGGGCACCACCAGCAACAGCATCACTAACCAGCACCCGCCGTTTGCCGACGACGACGACGACGCTCAGGAAGGAGCAGGCGGCGGCGACGAGGACGCGGCCCTCGAGGCGGAGCTCGTCGGCCGCTGCTGCCGCCGCGCGCCCGGCCTTCCCGCCGACGGCCGCGCCCTGAGCCGCGTCCGGGGCCTCGCGGCCGTCAAGCGCGAGCTCCACGACGCCATGCTCCTGCCCCTGCGCCTGCCCGAGCGCCTGCGCCGTGCCCTGCGCGGCGTCCGCCGCCCGCCCCGCACCTTCCTGCTGCACGGGCCGCCGGGCACGGGCAAGACGCTGCTGGTCGAGGCGGCGGCGGCGGCGTGCGGCGCCAGCCTGCTGTCGGCCAGCCCGAGCGCCGTCCTGTCCAAGTGGAGCGGCGAGAGCGAGCGCGCCGTGCGCCTGCTGTTCCGCGCTGCGCGCAGGATGGCGCCCTGCGTCGTGTTCCTGGACGAGGTCGACGCGCTCGGCGCGAGCCGCGGGGGGTTTGCGGCGGGCGCCGGAGGCGGCGGGGGCGGTGGGGGGGGCGGCGGCGGGGGCGATGGGGGCGGGGGCGGCAACCAGGACGCCCTCGCGCGGCGCGTGCTCACCGAGCTGCTCGTGCAGATGTCGCGCCTGGACGGCGACGGCGACGGCGACGGCGACGGCGACGGCGGAGACGGCGGGGAGGGAGACGGCGGCGGGAACGGCGGCGGCGACGGGCGACAGTGGGGGCAGCAGCAGCAGCGACGCCACGGCGGCCCCGGCGCCCCCGTTTGGGTGTTTGCGGCGACCAACCGGCCCGAGGACGTCGACCCGGCGCTGCTGCGGCGCTTCGAGCGGCGCGTGGCCGTGCCGCTGCCGGACGCGGCCGCGCGCGCCGCGTTCGTGCGCGCCGCCCTGCGCGAGCTTGAGGCGCTCGACGGGGGGCCGGCGGCGGCGGCGGCGGGAGGCCCGGGGGGGGCGGCGGCGGCGGCAGCCGGGGCGGGGGCGGGGGCGGCAGCGGGGGCGGCGCCTGTGGCGCACGCGCTGTCCGAGGAGGACGTGGCGCGCGTGGCGGCGGCCATGGGCGGCCTGAGCGGCTCGGACGTGCGCGCGGTGGCGCGGCGCGCGGCGCTGGCGCCCGTGCGCGAGCTCGGGGAGCAGGTGTGGCGCCGGTGGGGCGCGGGGGAGGGCGAGGGGGAGGAGGAGGAGGAGGAGGAGGAGGAGGAGGAGCAGGCCGGCGGCGGCGGCGGCCGTGAGAAGCGTCGGCGGCGCGAGGAGGACGACGGCGACGACGAAGAGGGGTGGTGCGAGCACCTGAGCTTGGCGCTGCGCCCCGTGCGGCGCGAGGACTGGGAGGAGGCGATCGCGGCGCTGTTCGGTGGAGGGGGCGGCGGCGGAGGGTAGACCCCTGATGGCATCTGATCTGAGCGGCGCGCCGCCGCATGGGCGCCTCTGGTTTTGTCGCGCGTCGTGCCGCCCGCCCGCCCTCCCGACGGCGAGCGAGCGCGCGATCGGCGGGGGGGGACCGACCGCAGCGGCGGCCCAGCACTAACGCGCACGCGACACTCGCGCACACACACCTGAACACCGACGCACACACACACGCACTCCCTCGCTCTCCAATTTCCTCTCTCGTGCTTGTTGTTGCTGGCGCGCGCGCGAGAACTCTCCCTCCTCTCCTCTCCCCCAACTGCCGCTTCTCCTCGACACGCCCCACCCTCCTCCTTCCCCACCCGCGCGCGCGCCCCAGTCATGGCCCATATCGTCAAGGACGAGGCGCGCGGCGGCCTGGAGAAGGTCGTCCTGCGCTCAGAGTCGGTGCGTCGCCGTGCTTTTGCGCTTCCGTCGTCGTCGCCGCCGCCGCCCGCCCGTCGATTCCCGTCGCCGCGTCGAGCGAAGAGACGCCGACCGGAGGTCGGTTCTCTCTCACGCGTGCGCGCGCGCCCTTCTCGCCCCCCCTGACCGGAGGTCGGTTCTCTCTCACGCGTGCGCGCGCGCCCTTCTCGCCCCCCCTGACCGGAGGTTCGGTTCTCTCTCTCACGCGTGCGCGCGCGCCCTTCTCGCCCCCCCTCTCTCCACCACGCATACACGATAACAACAGGGCGCCACGGCAGAGGTCTTCCTGTACGGCGCGCACGTGGTCTCGTGGAAGGCGGCCGACGGCAAGGTGAGCAGGCGACTGCCGGTCGGTCGGCCCCACCCGACTGCCGACGACGCCACCATCCGTCTCTCCCTCGCGTAAAACACAATAACGCTCAGTCCCTCTCTGCCGACACCAACCCCTTGATCAACACACGACAGGAAGTCCTCTTCGTCAGCGAAAAGGCTATCTTTGTCCCGCCCAAGGCGATTCGGTGAGACTCGCGGCGTAAACAAAAAAAAGCGTCCGGCGCCTCGACCTCCCTCGCCGCTCCTCCACCTTGCGGTTTCCAACGCCCCCTCCTCCCGCCGCCCCCGCCCCACCCAAACCAAAACCAAATACTAAACGCACCAAACAGCGGCGGCATCCCCGTGTGCTTCCCCCAGTTTGGCCAGCTCGGACCCCTGGGCCAGCACGGCTTTGCGCGCAACTCGACCTTTGTCGTCGACCCCGCCGCCGCCGCCGCCGCCAACTCCGCCTCTGCCGTCACCCTCCTGCTCGTCGCCACGGGCGAGGAGGACGCCCGCTTCCCGCACCCATTCGAGCTGCGCGTGTCCGTCTCCCTGAGCCCCGACGGCAACGCCCTCCGCCAGGAGCTGTCCATGCGCAACACCGGCGACCGGGCCTTTGAGTTCACCGCCGCGCTGCACACGTACCTGGCCGCGCCCGACGTCGGCGCGCTGTCGGTCGAGGGCTTGTCGGGCGTAGGGTACAGCGACTCGCTCGACGGAGGAAAGACGGTTGAGGGGCAGTCGGGCGCGGTGATCTTCGACAAGGAGGTGGACCGCATCTACCTGGGGGCGCCGGGCGCCGGGATCGTGGCGCGGAACGTGGTGGCGCCGGGCGCGAGCGTCGAGGTGAGAGAGAGAGAGAGAGGTAGGGGGCGGGCGCGGGAGTGCGCCGCTCGAGAGAAGGCGCGACGGGCGCCTCGTCGGCCGGCCAGCCGCGCTGCCTCGTTGGCTCCTCCAGTCGCCCTCCGCCCCCGAGATGGACGTTGCCCTCAAAAATATCACCACGCGAGAACTACCCCCGCCCCCCCCCCCCCCCCCCCCCCCCCCCACCAAAAATCCCCCCCGGAGGAACCCCCCCCCCCCCCCCCCCCCCCCCCCCACACACACGCAACAACAGGTCCGCAAGGCCGATTCCTTCCCCGACGCCGTGGTCTGGAACCCGTGGCAGGCCAAGGCCGCGGCCATGGCCGACTTTGGCGACGGCGAGTACCGCGGGATGGTGTGCGTCGAGCCCGCGGTGGCCAAGAGCGGGCCGGCGTCGGTGGCGGCCAACGGGGGGACGTGGTCGGCATGGCAGGAGCTGGTGTACGTGCCCGCGGCCGAGTGAGGTAGGGCGCGCTTGCTAAAGGGTGAAGAGGGTTCTAGAGGCGCGACCGTCGGTGAAGAAGAGGAAGAAAAAGAAAAAGAAAATGAGGCTATCGGTCGTTTTGTGGTTTGCTCGTTCAAACTGTGCGCTTGTGTGCAGCCGCCCCCGTCAATGCGTCGTGTCTGCCTGCGCCTCGCCGTCGCTGCCGGCTCTCGCTCTTGCCTAAGCAGCGATCGAAAACGAGGGCCTTTGTGCGTCGTGCTCGTAGAGGAAAAACGGGTGCATGTCGTGCGCGCGCGCGTGACGGCCCCCCCGTCTCGTCTGGTGTCTTGCGCTCTGCGCCGCGCCATCGCCCCGCCGCCGGTCGTAACCGCGACCCTCTCCTGCCCCTTGAAGGCTCAGACCGAGAAGACTAGCGGGAACCCCGCGCCGCCGCGGCCGGCGGCGAAAGCCGCCCGCTCCGCGTTCTCAGGGCGCACGGGCGCGCCGGACGCCAGCAGCTCGGCGATCGCGGAGCGGCACCGCTCCTGCCCGCGCTCCAGCTCCGCGGCCGCGGGCGTGCCGCGCGTGGTCGAGTCCGTCACGATGACGTCCAAGAGCAGGCGCACGAGGTAGTCGACCGCGCCGTGGCCGTCGCTGGCGCCCACGGCGCGCCGCGTCTCGGGCGTGGAGCGCCGCAGGATCTCCTGCAGCAGCGGCCAGTGGGTGTCGCGCAGCCACGCCTTCTCCGTCGCAAGGATGAGGGGCGTGTAGCCCGCGTTGACCTTCCGGTTGACGTCGGCGCCGCGGTCGAGCAGCAGGCGCGTCGGGGCCACCCGGTGGTTGGAGACGGAGAAGGCGAGGGGCGTCAGGTCGTTGCCTTCCCGCGCCTCGATGTCCGCGCCCGCGTCCAAGAGCAGGGCCGCCGCCGCCGGGTCCTCGACCACGACGTAGTTCGACAGCGCGCAGTGCAGGGCCGTCGCGCCGTCCTCCGGGCTGCGCTCGTCCACCGGCGCGCGCCCCTTGTCGAGCAGCAGGCGCATGAGGCGCGTGTTGGCGTGCGCTGCCGCCACCATCAGCGGCGACCGGCCGTCGGCGTCGAACACGCCCGACATGCGCGCGCCCGCGGACACGAGGGCGTCGAACGCGGCCTCGAGCTCCCCGCCCTGCTCGCCGCCATAGCGCTCTCCGTGCCTCGCCAGGAAAAACACGTCCTTGCCCCTGGCCCCGCCGCGGGCCGCTGCCGTCCTCTTGGCCGTCATCCTCTTGGGCGCCATTGCTTTCCTTGGTCGTAGTGCGAGGCGTCGACGTGAAGCGTGCAGGACGCGCCGAGAGCCACAAGAGGCGCGTCGGATTGAACAAAGGGGAAGGGGGGAACGGCGGAGTCGGCGACGCGCGCGCACCCGTTTCAGGCTCAACTTGTTCTTCTCCTTCTTGCTTGTGGTGTCGTTGCGCTGACTCGGCGCGAGAGAGCGACTGCCCAGTATGTCGCTGCGTGCGTTTCGGATGTGGTAGTTGTGTGTGCGGGCCGTTGTTTGTGTGCGGGAAGAGAGTCTTGAACTCGCGTTTTTGGTCCTTGCTTTTGGGACGGCGGCGGCGGCGATGGCGAGGGCGCCGCCGACGGCACAGGCGTCAACGACGGCGACGAGAGGACAACACGAGACAAACGCGCTCACGGCCTTGACCTTCCACACACCGGACGCATCCACTTGCTCAAAGCGGCAATGGCCGCGACCATACTGACCCTAGGAAGAAGGGCTCATGCCTCCGCACTGCTTCCGCGACCGACCCCCCCCTCCTCGCCAATCGCCCGATCCCCATCCGCCGCAACGGCGACGATGATGACCAGATATCAACCACCCGGCCCTCGTCAACGCGTCGATCAGCAGCAGCAGCACCAGCGCCAGCGCGCCCGCCGGCGAACGAGCCCCGCCACGGCCGCCGCCGCCGGCGCCGCCGCGTCGTCGTCGTCGTCTCGGGCGCCGTCGCCCAGTTGTTTGCAGCCGCCGCCCCCGTTGCTGGCGACGACGACGACGCCGCCCGGCAAGAGGCACGCCCCCGTCCGCCCTCGCGCGGCCGCGACCGCCTCCTCTCAGCCCCCCCCTCCCCCTCCGCCGCCGCCGCCCGGCTCGGACGCCTTCGCCGCCCGGCAGACGCCCGCCGTCTGGCGCGCGCTCGACGACCCGCCGCCCGTCCTGCGCGGCCTGCGCGTCGTGCTCGTCGCGCCCAAGGGGCCCGAGAACATCGGCGCCGCCTGCCGCGCCCTGGCCAACTTCGAGTGCCCGGACCTCGTGGTCGTGGCGCCGCGCACGGCGGGCGATCCCCGCACCGACGCCAAGGTCGCGGCCGTCGCCTGCGGGGACAGCGTGCGCGCGGGGATGCGCGTGGTGGCGACGCTCGAGGAGGCGCTGGCCGACTGCGCCGGCGGCAGCGTCGGCATGACGCGCCGCGGCGGGGCCACGCGCGCGACGCACGAGTCGCTGGACGCGCTCGAGGCGGCGTTCCAGGGCGCGGTGCTGGGCGGGTGCGGGCGGCCGGACGGCGGAAGCGGCAGCAGCAACCGCGACGGCGGCGGCGGCGACGGCGGCAAGGGCGGCGGCGGCGGCGGCAAGGGCGGCGGCGAGAACGACAACAGTGGCCTAGTGGCGCTCGTCTTTGGGCGCGAGGAGTCTGGCCTGACCGAGGGCGAGCTGCGCCTGTGCTCGCACGCGTGCGCGATGCCGACGGGACGCGTGCACGCGTCGATGAATCTGGCGGTGGCGGTGGCGGTGGCGCTGTCGTGGGCCTACACGCGGCGCGCGGGCGCGGCCGAGGCGGCAACAGCAGATGGAGCCGCAGGGAACGACCGACAGCTCGACCCCGCCGGCGGCGACAGCGGCGGCGGCGGAAACGGCAGCGGCGGCAGCGGCAGCAGCGCCGCCCCCCGCCCCCCCTCGCCGCCCGTCAACCCCGGCATCGAGCGCAGCGCCGCGGGCGACCCGCGCACCCAGCGCGGCTTCCTGCCCGCGAGCGCCGCCGAGCTCGACGCGCTGCTCGACAAGGCGGCCGCGCTGGCCATCGCCTCGGGCGGGACGCCCGACGAGAGCACCGGCGGCGGCAGCAGGGGCACTCACGGCCGCCGCCGCAAGGCGCAGGGCCACCTGCGCGCGGTGCTGCAGCGCGCGCGCGTGACGTCGTGGGAGGCGCGGTCGCTGCACGGGTTCCTGTCGGCCGCGCTGCGGGCGAGCGGCGTGTCGGACGAGCGGGCGGCGCTCGAGGGGGCGCGCGCGCGGCGGCGGGCTTGGCAGCGCGCGCAAAGCGGGGACGCGGTCGCAGGCGGGGGCGCCGATGGGGACGAAGAGACAGAGGACGACGAGTGAAGAGCGAGGCAGGCGTTCTTGCGTTGGGAACGACCATTCTGTACCTAGTGTAAAAACCGTGTGGCTTTTCTCGTGCCTCGTCACAGCCGCCACACCAAATTCACCTCTGACACGTCGGCGTGCACGACCACGCTGTCAAACAAGTCGGGCGACAGCGGGATGGTGGTGGCCGAGCCCGCGGGCGCCCCCAAGCCGCCGCCGCCGCGCTCGAGCAGCGCGGCCGCCCCCGCGGTCGCCCGCCGCGCGGCCGCGGGGCGCAGGCGCGCGGACACGTCCCCCACGAACTCGAGGCCAAGGCGCCGGTCGAGGAAGGCCGTCTGGCGCACGTCGATCGAGCCGAGCGGCGACCCGCGGATGGTCGCCGACGCGCGCGTGGCGTCGGCCGCCGCGCCGCCGCCGCCCTCGCCGCCCGCCGGCCCCTTGCCGCCGCCGCCGCCCCTCAGCGCCGTCGTGAGGCCCACGCGCAGCGCCGGGCGCCACGCGGGCTGGCCCGGGACAGAGGCCTGCCCGTCCAGCCGCCAGCTGGCGCCCAGCGCGAGCGCGGCGCCGCCCAGCGGAAAGGGCGCCGGCAGCGACTTGGTGTAGTCGAGCGTGCGCGCGGCCGGGTCGACCGTCACGAGCCCGCCGAGGACGCGGTCGCGGCACACGATCCCGCAGCCGCACCAGGGCGGGCGCGCGCCCGCCGCTGCCGCCGACGGCAACGGGTGGGAGGGCGCGCCCTCTTGGCGCCGCGCCCTCCGGGGCAGCGGGGCGGCGAGGCGCTGCTGCTGCTGCCGCCTCCGGGCGCGCAGGTCGTAGTCGCCACCGCCGCCGCCGTCGCCGCCGCCCCCCTCGCCGTCGTCGCCGTCGCCGCCGCTGCTGCTGTCGTAGCTGTCGTCAGAGGCGGCAAACATGCGGGGCGGCGGGGGCCGGCGGGCGGGGAAGGGCGAAGAGGCGGCGCCCTTTCGCGCCTCTTGCAGGAAGCGCCTGGGGTCGAGCCACGCGTAGGCGGTGATGTCGAGCAGGGGGAGGGCGAGGACACGCTTGATGGCCTTGAGGCGGTTGGGGAACCGCGTCCAGTCGTACGAGGCGCTCAACGGGCCGGCCTCCCAAATCGTCGGCACTTGCGGGTGCCGGGCGGGCGCCGACGAGGAAAAGGCGGTTGCGATGCCGGCGTCGTCTGCGCTCGGCGCGCGCGTCCTCCTTTGGCCGCCGCCGCGCCGGCCGCCGCCATAGGGGTCGCCCCCTCCTGCTCGTCCTGCCACTCCTGCGTCTCCGTCGAGCTCCACCACGCGCGCCGACATGCGGTGCGTTGGGGGGGGGGGGGCGTTGGAGGGGCGGAGCCGAGAGGAAGACAGCTCCTTTGCCGGAAGGGGGTGGGACGCCCTGTCTCTCTCTCGCGCGCTGTGGCAAATCCCTTGATTGGATTGTCGAGGCGGATGACGCGTTACGGTGTTGGGTCTTCGAGGAATGAATTGGCTCGGCGCGTGCATGCGGTTCGCGCAAACATATGAGGAACCGATGTCGATCGAACGAAATCGGCGCGCTGCACGGCGGCCGCGGCGGCGGCGGCGCCGAGCGCGTGGGGCGGCGCCGCCGCCGCTCATCATCATCATGGCCGGCCATCATGGCCACGGCGTGGGGCGGCATCGGGGGACCGCCGGCCTGGGCGGCGTCCGCTGCTGCTGCGACGGTCGGTGGCGACGGCCGCAACAACTTGATGCCGCCGCCGACGCCGCCGCCTTCGGTGCCGGATACGCCTCGCCGCTGTCGCCGCCGCCCGCGATGCCGCCCCCCGCAGCGAGCGACCTGTTCTCGCTGCTGTCGACCGCCACCAACCCGCGCCCTGTCGGCGCGTGCAGCAGCGGCGGCACCGGCGGCGCGGCCCCGGCCTCTACGCGAGGCACCTCGTCTGCCCGGGGCTGAGGCCTCAGCTAGAGCGCGGGCGCGACACGTGGAGGAGGACGGCCAGGCAAACGAGCGAGCAAGCGAACGAGCGAACGAGCAAAAGTGCGGCGCCGCCTCGTCACACCGAAAGAGCGGTCTGTTGTACACACGCATGCAATTGATGTGCGGATCTTAAACGCGCACAGGCCGGCAGCACCACCGAGGCACGATCCAGTCTGTGCTCACCCTTGTCATCAGGCCGCCACGAGCAAAAGGGTCGCTCGGGCGCCGCGAGGCGCGCGCGACGCCCTACGCCGGCGCCGAGGCAGCAGCAGCAGCAGAGGCGGCCGCGGCAGCCTCTCGCGCCTTTTTCAGGACCGGGCACATGAGGCGGTGGCAGGGCCAGGCCGCCTTCTGGCAGTCGACGCCGCAGTAGCGGGCCGCGAGGCAGCCCGCGCACTTTTTCTTCGAGCGCTCGGGCTCCAGCCCACTGCGGTGGCTCACGCAGCGGCCGTAGGCGCAGATGTTCTTGGCGGCGGGCCGCTGCGCGCGCTCGGCGCAGCTGCCAGACCCGGCATGCGCGCTCGTGCTTGCCGCCCCCGAGGGCCCGCCGACGCTCAGGAGCGCGAGCGACAGGACGTCGGCGGCGGAGCCGGACCCGAGCCCCATGCACGCAAACTCGACCCGAGCGAGGCTGATCGGGCGGGGCGGTGCAGGGGGCTCGCGCGACGGCGATGGCGACGGCGACGGCGACGGCGACGGCGAGAGCGACAGGGGCGAGCAAGGCCTCGTAGTCGCGCGCCAGGTCGAGAAAGGGGCGCGCGCGGCGCTCAAACTCGGCCATGGCCGCGCCCTCGAGCGTCGAGAGGTGCCGCTCCAGCAGAGGGGCCGCGGGCGCGAGATCGGACATGCACCGGCGCGCGACGAGACGGTCCCTGCACGCGTCGAGCGGCGTCTCAAAGCCGAGGTGGACGCTGCACGCCGCCTGCGCAAACGAGGCCGCGTCCGCGCGCAACAGCCGCGCGGTGGCGACCTCGCAGGCGGCCACGGCCCGCGCGCGCGCAGCGTTGGCGGCGCGCGCGCTCGCTGCGCCGGGCGCCGCCACGGCCGTCGCCAGCCGGGCCAGGTCGAGCCCGCGCGCGCTGTGCTCGAACCACAACGGCATCTCGGCGGAGTGTTCTCCGACGCGCTCGCTCGTCAGGTCGGATTGGGCAGGGCTGTTGGAGACGCGGTGGGCACGCCTCTGCCGACAGCGTTACGGAGTCGGGTTTCTAAGATATGAAATGGCTCGCTCGGCGCGTGCATGCGGGTCGCCGCCTTGACGCGAGCGGGCGAGCGAGCACATGACCCCCCCCGATCACCCCCCCC
>Ga0335398_10010082_pt1 | contig 10809 bp, 11 predicted proteins | sample BON03_FD_205742 | JGI IMG/M metagenome (GOLD analysis project Ga0335398, IMG submission 205742) | Freshwater microbial communities from Lake Bonney liftoff mats and glacier meltwater in Antarctica - BON-03 (spades assembly) (version 2) | ecosystem: Environmental > Aquatic > Freshwater > Ice >...
GGCTTAAGTTAACCCTCTTTTTACGCAGGAGGGCCTGATGAAGGCCACCGTTGTGACTCTCAAGGCTGTGCTAGAGGCCCGCGGCCTAGATAGTTCAGGCAGCCGCAAGGCCGACCTAGTGCAGCGCTTGCTTAGCGCGGCGAGTGTGTAATCTGAGATGGTTTTGAGCTAGGTGCTAGGTGGGCTCGAAGAGCGTGCTCTCCTCTCTCTTCGACGTGGTGGTGGTGAGTAGAGAGGTTCTAGAGAGGGAGAGGGGGTTATTGTTTATTTATTTTTAAAGCCATTCCTGGCCGTTGGGCTATTAAAAAACGCCCAAAATTTTTCGCCTGCGGCGCGCCCAAAAAGCTCTCTTTGCAAGTAGAGTGTAGGAGCGTACCCATCACTGTTACATCGGCCAGACTTGAGACTTGAGGTTTGCAGTGTTGAGCGAGAAGTGTGATGAGAGGTCATTCCGCCCCTGCCTCCTTCCTTAAATTTAAACAGCCTGGTTAAGCCTTCTTATAATAATATTATTATAATAAGTTACAATATATAAGGATAACGATAAGTTAATAAGAGTATAAGAGTCTTATAAGAGTAACTTTAACTTTAACTTTAGCACCAGCAGACAACAGCACACGTGCACCAGCACACAGCACACAGCCTCGAGCCTCCTCCTCCACCTACTGATGCTATCAAACGCAGAGGGCGAGCCTCATATACACAGCTTCCAGCACATGTAGAACCACGAACCACCGGCCACCAGGAGTCCCCGAGGACGCCGCGCGAGATGCTTCGAGGGCGTCCTTCCTCCGTCCAGTCCTGACCGTCCCCGTCCCCACTCCACGATACGCCGCCCCTGGACAGTGTCATGCCGCACATCCAGTCAGGGGATCTTGCCAGACGCCCGCAGATCTTTCACCATGTCCCCCGGTCTGCGTGCCGCTGGCCCGTTGGGGTTCTTCCGCAAGTTGGTCTCACGTCCCGGCAGCGCCCTGCCCGACTTGTCGTAGCCCTTCATGACCTGCATCGAACTGCGCGTGTCCGTCATCTGCGTCTGCTTGGTGACGAGCTTTGCCTTGCGAAGCGCTTCGCGTGCAAAGTCGACGCTGCTCGAGATCACCTTTTCCCCTTCCGTGATGGACTTTTCGTAGTCGCCACATAGCGCCTGCTTCTCGCCCAGCTCCGCCTTGATCTTGGCCTGCGCATTAGGGCGAAAGGGGCTCAGTGCGCCGGGGTCCGTTCGCCAAACAGCTCGGCCTCCGCCACTCTGTGCGCCCGCACAACGTACGCCACCCGTGCGCTCGGCGACGGCGTCCGTGACTCGATTTTGCACCCACCTGAAGAGGCCGGAACCGAGCCAACGTCTCGTCGATGGCACGGCACTTCTCGCGCAGCTCGTCCGCTTCAGCCTTGTGCCGCGTGTACTGCTCCCGCATCCGTAGAATGACCTGATCCAGCACCGCGACGATGATGTTGAGCGCTTCGGGCTTGGTCCGGTTGCCGCCGTTGTAGAACCGATCGATCAACGACATGCCCTCCCTGAGGGTCGTTGTCACCTCCTGCGAGCTTGGCCCACCGATATCCTTGGTGGCGCCCAGCCCACCAATGTCCCTGGTACCACTCAGCGACATGCTCGCGGGTTCCGACATCATCGTTGGTTCTTTCTCCATGCCTCTAGCCCACGCTGATGTAACGTCAACGCGCGCAATTCACAAGGGGTGTTTCACAGTCGGTTTGCTATTTCTTATTCACATGAATAAACGCGCACCTTTCCCGCGCCGACCGCTCGTCCGTTTCAGTCGCGTCTCGGCCGTATGCGCACAGCACTGGGCTTGTTGTTGGCGCTGCCGGCGCTGGCGCAGCGGGTCGAGGTGCTGCGTGGCGGCTCGGAAGAGCTCAAGGGCGTCTTCTTCTCCGGAAAGCCTTGGCTGGTGCAGTGCGTGAGCGCGGCCGACATCACGGCGGCGTCCGAGTCGGGCAAAGCGGCCGTCGAGGCCTCCCATGCGGTGCTGCAGCTCGCGCTCGGCTCGCTGCCAAAAGAGGTGGATGTCGGGCTGCTCGACTGCAAGAAGCGGCTGCCATCAGGCAAGAACTCAGGCAAGAACACCCTCGAGCGCTTCCGGCTGGACGATGGGATCTCGCCGTTGCTGATGCTCTTTGCAAATGCCCGTCCACCGATTCAACTCACGCCGGCGCTCCTGAACAAGGCTGGCCTGTCGACGCAGCTCTTTCCTTCCGCGCGGCAGCAGGCGGCGGCGCTGGTCAACCTGGTCACGAGCCGGGCGGAGCCCAAGCTGTGGCCCGTGACCAAGACGGAGCAGCTGCACGACATCTGCGTCAAAAAGGGCCGCCACTGCGCGCTCATCCTCCACCAGGGCGAGCTCAAGTCGGAGGCCACGCGCTCGCTCAAGGCGCTGCTGCCCGAGTTCCGCACCGTCCACTTTGTAAGTTGGCGGGGACCGGTTCCCCTGAACCCCCACGCCGCCCCGCGCCCCTCTCACGCCCAAGGCTCGGCCCCTCACCGACACCCGACACCGCACCCCGCAGATCACTCTAAACCTGGCGCGCTACGACTTCTCCCTCGCTCGCAAGCTGCCCGAAGTGACGCGCGACGCGCCACAGCTGCTTGGTCTGCGCTCCGCCCCCGTCGCCGCCGTGGACGGTGAGAAGGCCCGCTTCAGCCTGGGCGCAAAGGCACACAAGGGCGGCTTCGGTACGAAGCAGCTGCGCGAGTTTTTGAGCAGCCACGTCGGAGGCAAGCTCGAGCTGACGAGCCTGCGCAAGTTGCCCGAGATCGCCTGGCGAAAACAGAGCGGCGGCGGCTCTAAGGCGGGCGTCAATGCCGACACGAAGAGCGGCAAGGGCGCATCCAAGGAAGGCGCCTCGGCGCGCCGCAAACCGACGGACCGGCGCAGAGCCTACGAGGAGAGCGTCAACGCGAAGCGAGCCGAGGCGGCTAAGAAGCAGGGGGCGCGGAGCAGCGGCTCGGGTAAGGGGAGGGGCAAGTGGCAGGGCTCGGCTAGGGGTGGCTCGGCGGACCCGGGGGCGGCGGCGGGGGCGGAGGAGCAGCAGCGCGAGGCTGAGCTGCGGCGGCGGAGGGAAATGGCGGAGGAGGAGGAGGAATACGTGCGCGGAATGTTTGGCTACGCGGGTGACGAGGACGAAGAGGACGAAGGGGGGAGTGACGGAGGGGGCGAGGACGAGGACGACGAGGACTTTCTCGACTTCGACGACGAGGAGGGCGAGGACGAGTTGAACGAGGGGTCTGCGGGCGAGGAAGAGGACGACGTGGAGGCGGAGGAGGAGGAGGGGGACGGGCTGCGAAGGACGGCGGTCGGCGCAGATGGCAGCTTCGGCGCCGTGTGAAAATGTGAGCCTGCAGGCGGTCATGTGTCGTGTATTTCGCCGCTTGTTGCGTAGAGTGTACATCGTAATTGAACTATGTTATACTATATTATTTAATATATATATATATATATAAACTGCCTGTGCCTGAGTCGCCCTTGGATTATGAACGGGAGCCCGGAAACGTAGCTCTATACGTAAGTTTTTACGTAAGTCTTACGTAAGTCTTAAGTTAGTTTATTTTAGAGTTTAGTTTTGCGTTTTGCCTGTGAAATTGTTAAATCCAAAACCAGTTTTGTTTTAACAATTTCACCCCCGTTTTAGTTTTAACCGTTTAAGCGTTTAAGTATAAAAATATAAGACCTTCTTACACCCGCGTGAAAGGTCGAGGATCGGGGATGTAAATGTAAATGTAACATAAGACCTTACGTAAGGTCTTACGGAACATCCAAGGAGACGCCTGCCTGCCTGCCGCCGCCGTGGTACGTAGACCATTTTCGCATTTACATTCACACACAACCAACAGCAGGCAAGCAGAGCTCACAATCAATCACACAAGCACAAGCACAAGCAAAAAATACACAGCACACACGCACGCCTACACACCCACGCACTCACACCTGCACACCTACCATACTCGTATACACAAATAATCTACTCTCGGACAAAGATGCAGTCCTGTAACCGTAACTGAGCAAGGGGACTCCAACACTCCGACACTTATTTCTTCTTTCTTGCCTTGTTCACAGTTCACAGGCTCGCAGACGTGAAATTTCTTTCACAAAAACGGTTGCGTGGCGCCGCCTACACTGCTACGGCGATTCTGGTCCTTACCTGGCCGGACCACGTATGCTCAAAACTGGCTTGCTGCTAGCCGCGCTACACCCGGTCGGCGCAGTCAGCTTGAGCCGAACGCCGCTCGGCATCTCAGTGGTGCGCCACGGATCAGCCGCGGTCCACCGCCTCTCGGTCGCATCGGACGAGCCGGCAAGGCGCAACCGAGGCGCGGTCAGCCTCTGCGCCTCGGTCGCATCGGACGAGCCGGCAAGGCGCAACCGAGGCGCGGTCAGCCTCTGCGCGGCCGCGACGGACGAGCAGAGGCCTGAACGGCTCAACCCACGATTTCTCAACAAGCGCATCTCCGATGCGACGACGACGGAGGATCTGCTGTGGCTGCATGCACAATATGGAAGCGCCTTTGACGAGATCCACCTCGCGACGTGCTGGTCGAAGCTCGGGAAGCTCGCGCACGGCGACAGGCGCCGCTTGAATCCGGCCCAACTGAAGGCGCTGACCGAGCAGACGTGCAATGGGATGGGGAACTGGAAGGCGAGGGCGGTGTCGACCACTGTCCACGCCGCGGCTAAGCTCCGGCTGACCGGCTCGCCTTACGTGCGATTGTGGGAAGAGATGCAGGCTGCCGCCCTCCGTTGCGCGGGCGACTTCAACGCGCAGGGGCTGTGCAACACGGCGTGGGGATTTGCCACAGCGGGCCGCTCGGACCCGGCCCTCTTCACGGCCCTGGCCGAGGAGGCCGTCCCGATGCTCCCCGACTTTACGCAGCAGACCCTCGCCAATATGGTGTGGGCGTTCGCCTCGTCGTCCACGAGCGCGCCTGCTCTCTTTGCCGTGGTCGCCGCCGAGTCGCAGCCGCGGTTGGCGGAGTTTACTCCACAGGCACTTGCCATGCTGGCGTGGTCGTTCGCCGCGTCGGGCGAAGCGAAGCCTGGGCTCTTCGACGCGATTGCGGCCGAGGCGACGCCGCGCATACCACAGGGCTTCCCGCCGCAAGCCCTGTCCAACCTGGCGTGGGCGTTTGCGGTGGCCGCGCACCGCGCGCCGGCGCTCTTTGAGGCTATCGCGACCGAGGCGGCGCTGCGGCCGCGCGGCTTTAAGCCGCAGGAGCTGGCCAACGTGGCGTGGGCCTACGCCAAGACAGGCCAGTCGTCGGCCACGCTCTTTGGCGCGATTGCCTCCGAGACGGAGCGGCGGACAAGCGAGTTTGGGACGCAAGAGGTGGCCACGGTGGCGTGGGCTTTTGCCACCGCCGACCGCGCGACGCCCGAGCTCTTCGGCAGCCTGGCGCGCGAGGCCGAGGCACGCGCGGCCGACTTCAGCGCGCAGGCCATTAGCAACACCGTGTGGGCGTTTGCGCGCGCAGGCGTCGGCGCACCGGGCATGTTCGAGGTGCTCGCCGCCGAGGCGGTGGCGCGCATACGCGCCCTCTCGCCGCAAGGCCTCGCCAACGCCGCGTGGGCCTACGCTACGGCGGGCGAGCACGCGCCGCTGCTCTTCGACGCCATCGCCGCGTCCGCGCTGGCCGAGCACCAGCTGCGCCGGTTCAATCCGCAGGAGCTCTGCAACCTGGCCTGGGCATTTGCGCGCGCGAGCCACGCGGCCCCGTCGCTCTTCGACGCACTCAGCGTCGAGGCGCGGCGCCGGCTCGCCTCCTTCAGCGAGCAAGGCCTCTCCAACCTGGCCTGGGCCTTCGCGAGCTCCAGCCAGTGGGCGCCCGATCTGTTCGACGCCATCGCCGCGGAGGCCACGCCGCGCCTCGCCCGCTTCTCACCGCAGGCCCTCTCGCAGACCGCATGGGCTTTTTCGACGGCCGGCCAGCCGACGCCGGAGCTTTACGAGGCGCTGGCAGTGCAGGCGGCGGCGCGCCTCGACACCTTCACGCCGCGGGCGCTGGCCAACCTGGCGTGGGCCTTCGCCATCGCCGGCCACCAGTCGGAGGGCCTCTTTGGGGACGCCTTTGGCCGGCGGTGCGACGCGCTTGCCCGACAGTTCAGGCAGGCGGAGCTCACGCAGCTGCACGTGTGGCGCATGTGGCACAAGGGCGAGTGCGGCCGCTCGGTTGGCCTCTTTGGCGCCTCGCTGCAGCGGCGCTGCTACGACGAGTTCGTCAGCCAGCCCTCGCGCCTCTCAAGGCTCCAGGGGCAGGTGGGGCACGGGTTGCAGGAGCTCGGGCTCAGGCCGCAGCAGGAGGTGATCATACCTGAGGGGTACAGCGTCGACCTCGTCGTCGAGTGGGCCGGCGGCCCGGTTGCGGTCGAGGTGGACGGGCCGTCGCACTTCGCCGCGGCCAGCCCGCTCGCGGGGCTCCGGCAGCACCGCACGCCGACGAGCGCGACGCTGCTCAAGCGGCGGCAGATGCGCCGCTTCGGCTGGAAGCTCGTCTCGATCCCCTACTGGGAGTGGGACGCGCGCGGCGACAACAATCGGCAGGGCGTCACGCAGGAGCAGCTGACGTACCTTGAGCAGGCGCTGAAGCAGGGCACGGCGGGCGAGGAGCTGGGCGGCGAGCCGCTGCCCGAGGCGGGGGCGGAGGGTGGGAGTCAACCCTAACCTCACGCATATGTATATAATGTCGGACGTCGAATCGAATCTCGTATCAGACGCAGTGGTGCCAGTGGTCTAACTGTCAGTCGCGTCGCAGACTGCTATGAACTTACAGCTTTCTCTAGCGCAGAGTGTTTTGCATATTAATATTAGACGTATAAATTGTGTTATTCGGGTAAACCCGATAATAACTTTCCCCTTGTCCTTCTGGCTTGTGGCGCCGGGGGCCCTTTGGATGTGTATGTAGTGGTAGTGGAAGCTGGTGCAACACAAAATATTCGCGCGGGCCGATGTTTTACGTAGATAAAGATAATGCGATGACACATCCTTGATCCTGCTGATGCTATATCTATATGCTATCTTTTGCCCTTGTCTTTCTGGCTTGTGGAGCCGGGGCCGGTCATTGTATGTGTATGTGGCGGAAGCTGGTGCAAGACAAAAAGAAAGCGGGTCGATGTTTCACGTAGATAATATGCGATGACACATGTGTGTGTGTGTGTGTGAGAGGAAGAGGTGTGTGGTGAGGAGGATGTGTGGGGATGCGAGGTGGGGCTGCAACCACCTATACTGGTAATCTCATCGGGTCTATAACCCCAGCACAGCAGCAGCATCGGAGCGCAAGCTAGGAAGCTCGCGCCATCGCACAAACACAGCTCACTCCTCCTCCGTCTTCTTCTTGACTGGAGCCTCGACGTGGTCAAAGTGACACTTTTCGCCGCGGTTGCACTCGCCCTTCTGGAAGGCGTGGCAGACGCGCTGTGGTTTCTTCCGCTTGGGCCCCGTCGACCAGCTGCTCTCCGCGTCCTGCAGCCGCACGTTCATCCCCAGCAACTGAGATAAAACAAAGGGCGTGCTTGCGTTAGAAAAAGGGCGTGCTTGCGTTGGAAACGGTGGGTTTGTGTTAGAGAATCGCTTCTCCTGGGCCTGCGATGACAACCGGAGGGTGTTCTTGCGTTAGAAGCGGGCGTGCTTGCGTTTGAAACGGGCGTGTTTGTGCCATCCTGTTCACCTGCTTCCGAATCGCGTCCGCACCCGCGTAGTCGCCGGCGGCGCGCAGCTCTGTCCGCTTGGCCACCAGCTCGCTCACTTTGTCCGCGTCTACCTTTGGCGCCTGCGCCGCCGCCGAGCGGCAGTAGCGCGCCTGGTGACCGTCCTTGCCGCAGAGGTAGCACGCCGAGTTGCCGCGCGCCGCGGTGCACTCCGCGGCCTGGTGGCCGCTCGCGCCGCAGTTGAAGCAGCGGTCCTTCGCCGCGTCGGCCGCGGCGACCGCCATCGGGCAGTCGCGCGATCGGTGCTCCGCCGAGCCGCAGCGGTAGCAGCCGGTGATGGACCCCTTCTCCTTGGGGCAATCGGTGGACGTGTGTCCCTTCTTCCCGCAGTTGAAGCAGCGCGTCTTGTCCTTGTTCTTCTCCACCATTGAGTCCCACCAAGAGGCCGACGCTTCGGACGGCTCTGCCTCCTTCTTCTTCTTCTTCTTCTTCTTCTTGCCGCCGCCCTCCTCGCCGCCCTGCGCGTCCCCCGCCCCCTCGTCGGCCCAGCCGCTCTGCTCGGCGTCCTTCGCCGCGCTCTTTTGCCGCTTCTGCTCTTTGCACCAAGTGCAACGCACGCACGCAGACAGCGGGAAGCCCTGCTCGACGAAGTAGGCCTGCGCGCGCGCCGTGAAGGTGAACTCGGTGCTGCAGTCCTTGCACGTGATCTGCTGGTCCTCGTAGCCCGCGCCCGCTGCGGCCTCGCCATCTACCGACATGGTGTTGCCGTTCGACGCGACGTCGCTCTATTGGCCGCGACGGCGTGAATTCACGTGAACAGAAAGAAAAGACGCGAAAATCGGCAATCTCGGAAATGGCTGCTGTCGCCGTCTTCGCAACGCTGGCGACGGGCTGGCTGCAGGCGCCGCTGGCGCGCTCTACTACGCTGCTGCAGTCACGCAGCGCGGTCTCGCCGCGCCACGCCGCGGTGCGCCTCGCCGAATCTCCCGAGGAGTACGACTACCTCGTGATTGGCGGCGGCTCAGGTGGCATGGCCTCTGCGCGCCGCGCGGCGGCGCACGGCGCCAAGGCGTGCGTGATCGAGAAAGCGCGCCTGGGCGGCACGTGCGTCAACGTCGGCTGCGTGCCGAAGAAGGTGATGTTCAACGCGGCGACCGTGATGGAGCTCATCCACCAGGCGGAGGGCTACGGCATCACAGTCGGCGACTACAAGTTCGACATGAAGGCGATCAAGGCCCGGCGCGACGCGTACGTGAAGCGGCTCAACGGTATCTACGCCAACAACCTGAAGAACAGCGACATCACCTACGTGGCGGGCGAGGCCAAGTTCGTCGGGCCGAAGCTGATCGAAGTGGCCGGCAAGACCTACACGGGCAAGCACATCCTCATCGCCGTGGGCGGCAAGCCGGCGGTGCCGACGATCCCGGGCGCGGCGGAGCTGGGGATCACGAGCGACGGCTTTTTTGAGCTGGAGGAGGTGCCCGAGCGCGTGGCCGTCATTGGCTCGGGGTACATCGCAGTGGAGCTCGCGGGGATCCTCAACGTGCTCGGCTCAAAGGTGAAGAAAAGTGAGGTTGACGCCTTGGGCGTTATAACCATTTCTCGTGGATGTTTTGAGCGCTGCTGCAGCAACAAGAAAACTTTCCTTGCCCCCTTTTATCACCTTAGTTAGTTTCGTAACGCTTCGAAACCGGCGGCCGACGCTGCTCCGTGCGTGCGCATATCGTACGCCGTCCGAGGCTAGCCCTTGGCGACGGTGCGGCCGCGCGAGTCGGTGTCGCTTCTTTTATTAACCAGTTTAAATATAGAAAACACAACTCGCCCACTGGAGCTCGGCTGAGCCAGCCACGCAGTCGGAAATTGGTTTTCCGCCCGTCGTTTTCTGCGAACTGCCTTCCTACCGAATTCCATTTAGAGCTGGGTTCCGGTAGGGGTTTTGTACCGGATGGACCCCATATATATATATATATATATATATATATATATATATATATATATATATATGAATATATACTCCACCGGTATTCTCTCCCTGCACAACAGCTCCCGACGCTGCTGGAGGAGGTATCGTTTGTTTAGTCTCTTCGAGGTACAGGCCTCTCTTCACTGGATGGACGGCCGAACCGCAGACCCCGCCTGGTCAGCCAAACCCACCCCTGCCTCCTGACCTGGGAGCTCGGAGCCTCGAATTGGCCTTTGCACGATATTGCCATTGCCAATATTGTGTGGTATATATTGCAATAACCGGTTGTCGGGGGGAAACATTATATTGCGCAATAGTGTAGGCGATGACGCGGTGGGGTGGGGTGCCTAAACAAAGAGTGGGTGCGCAAAGAATAGTAATGATTCGTGTGCAGAGGCCCAGAATCAAAACAATATCTTGTATATGTATAGGTTAACCCGATGATACCTCGAAAATAAAACTCGCCGATTTTTCAATAGTTTTCGCGTCCCCCCCTTCATGTTTCCCCGGGTTCACCCGAGGATGACCCGACGATTGATCAAACCAAGCGCTCCGAAAAAAAAGTCGGGTTGATTAAAACTTCTAGCCGGGTTTACCCGAAAAAAGGCGAGCACACGCCGGGTAAATAGAAAAATCGCCGATTCCACGCGAAATCTTCGAGTTTTCTTTTCAAGGTATCTTGCAGCGCGTGCGTCCGCGCCGCCCCATGCGGTATCTTCCTCCTCCTCCCCCTCCTCCTCATATATATACATACATACATATAGGTAGATAGATAGATAGATCGAAAGATATACATAGATATAGATATATATCGGTACATCGCTATATATATATAATATGCACACCGCCGCAGTTGGGTGCCTACTAGATCTACAGGTACACTTGCGCGTTTCTTTTGTGTGTGTCGAGCACTGACTCCAGTCCCCTGGCGAAAGCGTCGTTCGACGTGTGCCTCCACTCTCCTGAATGTAGGATGGTGTCTCTGTGGAACGGTTTCCGAGCTGTGTGTGTGTGTGTGTGTGTGTGTGTGTATACGTATATATAGATATAGATATAGATATATAGATACATGTATATATATTTATATGTGTGTGTGTGTGTGTGTGTTTATACACATATATGTATATACATACACACAGGTGCAGGCTTCAGGATGTAACCTATATGTATTCCTATATATATATAAAT
>Ga0335398_10010084_pt1 | contig 10809 bp, 9 predicted proteins | sample BON03_FD_205742 | JGI IMG/M metagenome (GOLD analysis project Ga0335398, IMG submission 205742) | Freshwater microbial communities from Lake Bonney liftoff mats and glacier meltwater in Antarctica - BON-03 (spades assembly) (version 2) | ecosystem: Environmental > Aquatic > Freshwater > Ice >...
AGCCGATCTCTGGAAACACGGAGGTCACAGTTTCCTATTTACTATGTTCCCTAATTAAGAACCCGGAGGAATAAACCCCCCTCGAAAATTTTGTACCAGGAGTTTCCAGAGGGGTCCTCTTCCTCCAGGTTCTTGACTAGGGAACCTAGTAAATAGGAAAACCCCCATGGGGAGTGTTTGCTGCGATCAAAGCTATATTGACATATTGAACCTGGAACTTTTATTTCACAGTTGTTCAAATTGGAAAATACTCCCACAAAATAAGACCTTTTCCTTTTGTACACACAAATCATACTGAAGCATATTTCATGTGAAAACATAGGCAATTTGTCCACACTTTCAGGCTGCCCCTGTAGCGATTTTTAAGCTATGAAACAGCTGAAAAAGTCAAGTTCGTGGAGATACTAGGTTCGTGGAATAGAGATATAATATTATTCAAAACACGGTGAAAACAACTTTGCAAAAAATCCGATCTACGTCAACTTTTCTACAATCTTCTCTCTTTCTCTGTTTTTGTGCATGCCGACCCGCCGGCGACGATTTGTGTCAAGAAAAGTCGTAAAAACTTGAAATCTGAGTCGAGAAATTCTTGCTTGTCGACCCTGGTGATGTGCCACGGTGATTTTAGTCGGTTGGAATCCTTGCTCACGGTGAACACCGGGTGAAAATGACTGCAAAAAAATCCGATCCGACGGCATCGACTGAACCCGCACAAAAAGCTTTTTGGAAACGGGCTTTCGACCCCGGGACCCCTCTTTTGTTTGATTTGCTGGTACCATTATCTCGAACAAAACGGGGCATTTGGATTGGTACCAGAACACGTCCCAGGTCCTTGCAGACAGGTCCTTCCTGGTCGCTGGGTTCGACACTCGGTTTCGTGCGGCCTGTAGCATGGACCCCAATGGAATTTCAAGAACGATCCGGCTGAATTCTTCCTTCGGGACCGAGTCACGTGCTGTACTAAGCGGGTGATAGGCACCCAATGAATCACTTAGGCCCCTAGAAACTGTTTATCTACAGACAAAAGAAGGGAAGTGCCGTTGTGACAGATCAGAATTTTGGAATCGATTTGACTTGGTTGCTTGTTTAAACATTCAGGACCAATGGCTCGGTAGTAATTCCTTTCGATGAGTTTAACCGGACTACCATGGCATTCGAAAGGAATTGTTGAGTTGTGCGTGTATTCGGCGGGTAGACATCTTCAGGAAATAATTGATAATATTAATCAACTGTGTAAAGGCGCACAGTATTATTGTGTGTGTTTCTGACGTAGCGATAGTATCTGTTTCACTACAAGAAGGGTTTGATTGTGAAGTAGCGGAGACCGTGACGTGGTTGTCTTTCCTACGGAGATTTTTGTTTACGTCGTGTTTTCTGTGTAGTTGGGGCTCAACAGACGTCCAAGGGGTGTTAATGCACTTTGAATGATGATTCAATTGGTTGACCCCAAACAAACCTCGAATCTGCGTCTTACAATAGAATCAAACTACACATCTGTTTCCTGTAAATTATATTCCATCAAATCCATTCAAATCTGTATTGAATCTATACTTTTGGGCATGTTTTTTGGTGATGTGACACGTTGCTAGAACTTGCACGACCACCCGTGAGAACGAGAGACAGAGAAAAGAAATGAAATAATCATAGAAATAGAGGACAATAGGCGTCATTTATTGAGTTTTGACATGACCTATTTTTTTTTAGAAAATTGAAGTCGTTTGTCATGTTTTTTTGTTAAAAATGGAGTCCTTTGTCACGATTGTCCTTGTAGTGATTTCATGTGAACTTAAACACCTGTTCTAGAAAAATGGAGAATGTACTAGTAAAAACACCCCAACACCAGTGGACATGCCCAAAACAAAACGCAGACTGCGCAGCCTTGTCCATTTTTTTCCTTTCTGTTTTTTCGCACTTTCCCCCCCGGCATTTTCCACCGCGGACACGTCCAGAACTATGCCACTAGTGGCTAGTGATTAATTATTCGTCTTCACCCTCGAGTCACGGGTCAGCAAGGAAAATCAAGTTTGACACGTGACACTTGAGCTCCTAGTAGTAGTCACGTTAGCGTGAGATTCAGATAGTCACTGCGTATGGTGTCTCTCGATGGAGGCTACAGGTCTCATAACAAATGTGTTCTTTGAGTCATGGATCAGCAAGGGGAAGTAAAAGTTCGACACCTCAGACTGAGGAAGAGTCACATTTTTGCATCACCCCTCGTCTGTTGGACATGACACACAGCTGGTAGGTTACAAGTGTGCATTTGTATCCAATGGCAGTGAATTTTACGGTCCGTTGACAAAGTGCCCATATTACTCAAAGCAGCTGAGTGTCAAAAGCAATCAAATTTCACCAATTCAGTCCTTGCCGTGTACAAGACATGTTACCTTAAATTACTAAATAGGTCTCCTTCACATGTCCCATTCGTATATGCGATATTCGTTGATAAATTGACAGATGAGATGTGTGAGTGAAACTAGTCCTGCTTAACGAACATTATCACGAGTTGGGTACGTGTGGTGTGTGTGTCACGTGACTCGAGAAACGCGTCCGCTTAAGGGACATTATCACGAGTGGGGTACGTGTGGTGTGTGTGTCCCGTGACTCGAGAAACTCGTCCGCTTCAGGTACATTATCACGAGTGGGTTACGCGTGGTGTGTGTGTCCCGTGACTCGAGAAACTCGTGCCCTTCAGGGACATTATCACGAAGTACAAACCGGGAGAGAAATTCGAGTGCGACTCCTGAATGGATTACACTGGGCTCGAACACAAGACATCAGACCATGTTTAGACCATACATCTCCCTCCCTAGCCAACTGAACCACTCTTCTTGTCACTCAAACAACCAAAATGCCTCTAGCACAGTGGCTGGGAAAGGAGGTGAAACCCTTTTTTTGAAAGGCCTTTGCCGAATTCACCACGCCTTTTGAAAGTTTTTGTACCAAGAGCAGTCGATTTGAACGGCCGATGAGTACAGCGTGCCGACAGGAAAGTCTCCCTAATTTTGTGCTGAGTTTTGAGCTCGAATGGTAACTTTTCCTGCAAAATATTGTACGTGTTTCTAGGTTTCTGTTTTGTCGAGCGCGGTGGGGGGTACCGGGACTATGTATTCGAAACTGTGCGGGAAGGCCGAACAATTTCAAAAAATCCCAAATCGAGCGCAATAGATATGACAGCAATTGCAATCTGTGAGCGTTTGATGTTGGTTTCAGGATGGTGATCGGTGGCCAAATTCACTTTCATGCCCTCGGCACCCACACCCCCACCGCTGTACCTGCAGATATTTTTCAATTTTTTCAGAGAAATTAATAATTTCTCTGATTACTTTTTTCACTTTCATTTTTTCCACTCCGGCCAAATTCCGACTAATCATGATTCGTCAGGAGGGTACCGGGACTCCCTATAGACGCAGGAAGCCCTAACAATCTTGCCCCAAGGTGCCCCAACATGAGCGCAATAGAGGTGACAGCAAAGGCAAATTTTGAGCGTTTGTATTTGGTTTCAGGACCGCGCCAATTTATGCTCTTTGTCACCATTCCCTATGCACCCACACCCCCACCGCTCACACTGCAGCTATTTCTCAATTTGGTGATCTGGTACGCAGGAGAGTCTGAATTGCCCAAGCCCGTTTCGAGAAATTCCGGTCAGCCGGAAGGGAAGAGGCCAGGCCGGGGGGATGTAATATGACAAAGCGTCGAAAAACTTCTCCTGCAAACCATATAGATTGGATCAATCCCGTTATAAACAATATAACGCATCAGGTTTAGTGTTCGCTTAGTTTCGCTCAGTAAACATTCAGTCATACGCACCCTCCACAAGTTCCTCTTAGCCAATGGTCACAGAACCCAAAGGGGGACGACCAAAGAAATTTTTCTGTGCATTTTCCCTTGAGTTTCAGTTTCGATAATAGCTGCAGAGAAGTTGTCAAAAATCCATGACTACGCAGGACGCCCCAATAATTGCGTTCCAAGGAGCACAATGGATGTAATAGCGAGGCAATCTTTGAGCGTTTGGTGCTGGCTTCACGACCACGCCAATTTGCGCCCTTTGTCACCATGCCCTATGCGCCCACACCCCACTGCTCATCCTACAGCTATTTCTCGATTTCAGAGTGGCCCAATATTCTACTTTCGAAGTTGGATCCTGCAGCTGTGGTAATCTAGCCGACTTCGCCAACCCCAAATGTCAGGACCTACGAAATAGAGACACAAAAGATAACTAAAACAGTATATGACAGTTTCCACTTAGAACCCCATGGGTCAGAAATTTTGATTTTCTTCTTCTCCCCGAAAAACGTGCAAATAACCCTCTCCACCGCATTGCATTTGGTCCACCGATTTTTTTTTCCAAAACTTGCAAATTTTCCATCATATTTTACTCAACTTTGCAATTTCCGGGGGGGGCCACTTTCGAAAAGCACGCATATCCCGGAAAAAAGAATCGAAACAGTCGGGAATCACGTGCAAACAGTCGGAACCTGCTAAAACCATTTCTAAGATCCAGAAAAGAAGAGATCTTGAATTTGTACGGACATTGTGCTACAGCCCGTTCCATGGAAGATGAGACTCGGAATGGTCATTGGAATGCAAAACGAAATCCTAATCAGAATCAAGAAACTACCATTCTACGTCTCTTTTCAAAATATCAAACGAAAAGAGACCTAGAACAATAGTTTCATGATTCCGATTAGGATTTCGTTTGGCATTCCGATGACCATTCCGAGTCTCATCTTCCACGGAACGGGCTGTATGAACAATGCCCGAAGGATTCTTTCAAAAGGGTCTACATTGTTAAGGGGTTGCTGGTTTTGGTCGAAAAAACTTCGTTTTCGAAAGAATTTCAATGAGAGTTTCAATGCGGTGGAGAGGGTAACCCCCCTCCACCGCTGTGAAATTCCAATCGAAATTCTATTTCGACCAAAACCAGCAACCCCTTAACAATGTAGAGCCTTTTGAAAGAATTCTTCGGGCATTGTTCATATCACAATGCCCGTACAAATTCTCTTCTTTTCTCGATCTTAGAAATACTTCTAACAGGTTCCGACTGTTTTCACGCGATTTCCGACTGTTTCGATTGTTTTTTGCGGGATCTGCATGCCTTTCGACATTGCCCCCCCCCCGAAATTTGCCAAGTTGAGTAAAATATTATGGAAAATTTGAAAGTTTTGGAAAAGAATTTCGGCGGACCAAATTCATAGCGGTGGAGAGGGTAACGCCGGTAGCAGGATCAATTTTCGGACCACTTTCCCAGACTTACATTTCTAAAAGTGAGTTCAAGAACGAGATTTCAAGTTCTGCTTTACTTGATATCCAACTTACATTGTTTTGTGTTTGTGGAGTGGATTTATTTCTCCCCAAATTAGAAGATGTGTAGAAAAACGTTTTCACGGTCTCTTTTCCAAAAAGAAGGATTCGAAATCTGGGGGTGTTCCTTCGTTTCTGCGTTGAAGCTGAGGTCAACCGTCACCGGCCCAAAATAGGTCTGAATCCAAATTTTCTTGGATATTTCAACAGCCTATGAACAGGGACAAATATGATTAGGTGGTTTGATGGGTAAAATGAGTCCAGCTTGTACACACATCACAACGCGATCACAAACCAACCACTCACAAATGGATGTACTACCCGCACACCTCAATAGAGATTCTTTTCGAGATTCTCTTAAAGGATTAGTTGCATTGGAGATCATTCTTCATCTTCCTTTTGGTTTTCCAATAAACAACATGATCTCTCTGAGTCCTGAGAAAAAGTTCCTGCGTTTCTAAAATTCCACACTAGAGCAAAAAAAAAAACCTTCCTTTCTTTCTTTCTTGGGTTTCGAAGACCAAAAACCAAAGACCCAACCTAATCACTGGACTAAGCGGATGGCGAACACCCGATTAGCCACTTAGGACCCAAGAACCTGTCCCGGACCGGGGGACCGGAGCATTACCTAGTTTATGGTAGACCCAATCAGATCCTCAACTAGTGGGTAAAACAGATCACAATGTTGGTGGGCTGGCATGTATCCTCGGGCTAACCAACTCCCACAATCAATCTCCCTAACTACCAAGAAACTAGGGTAGGAAAGGCATCAAATAGGCCTAGTGTCCTCCCAAGCATTACTCGTCAAAATTGTGACTCAGATACTCTTCGGGAATGCACCTTTCTTTCTTTCTTTCTTTCTTTCTTTCTTTATTTTCGAAGATCTTTCTTTCTTTCTTTCTTTCTTTCTTTTCTTTCTTTTAGCGAAAAAACTGAAAACCCGGAGAGTAACCGTTTCCGTGTTTCGATGCACTTCGAACTAACCGTTTTTTTTTGAAAAGTTTCCACCTCCGCCTCCGAGGCTATTGTTACACCCTAGGACCCCCCTCGAAGCACCTGGTACAAATTCTTCGAGGGGGGTCCTCTTACTCACGGTTCCAGTTCTTGATGAGGGAACATTGTAAATAGGAAACCCCCCGGGGGGGGGGGGTTTCTTTCGATCAAGTTTCATAGGGAAAGCAGTCTTTAGAAGACCCCTTTCGCCTACAATATCTTTTTTGCCAACACAAATAGAGGGCCGTCTATTTGCGTTGGGGGATTTCTGCGGTGCGTCCAGCTGCAGCCGCACGGGCTGTCGCCAGGTTGCCCGACATATGCACGATCCAAACGGCATCATTGATGTGCGTTCGGCGAGTCCACTTGCACCTGATTTGGTGGCCGCTATCAGCGATGAAGGCCTCTGGAACTCAGCTTCTTCGCTATCACCTTGCAATCAAAAGTACACAATGCGGTCCGATATTTTGATATTGGACCACATTGTGTCCCGATTCGGGACATCAAAAGGTGTCTTGAAAAGACTGCCTTTCCTATGAAGTTGGCCTTTTAGCAGAACGTAAACATATTGCGATGGGACAGTGTCAAAAACCCTATTCTAAACAGTGTTTACCTTACAGGATACCATCGCATTTTCCCATCGCAACGACCCTCTTCACAAATTGCGATGGGACCGCAACGGTTCAACTGGTCAGGTGACCCTCCTAGAACTTAAAACTTTCTGTAGGTACGACCAAGGTTCGAGGTTCGTTCGAGGTTCGAGGTTCGCAAGGTTCATTCAAAAATTAAACGAACCTTGGTCGTACCTAGAGAAAGTTTTAAGTCCTAGGAGGGGGGCCTGACCAGTTGAACTGTTGCGGTCCCATCGCAATTTGTGAAGAGGGTCATTGCGATGGGAAAATGCGATGGGATGCTGTAACATAATCACTGCTTAGAATAGGGTTTTTACCACTGTCCCATCGCAATATGTTTCCAGTTCCAGTTCCAGTTCTTTAATATGTTTACGTTCTGCTAACGCCGGTCGCACGACTAAATTTGCTCCGGTAAAAAGTCTCCGATTCTCCGAACTCAATCTCGGGATTGTTCTTTCCGAATTCCGTTTTACTGTGTTCTTTCCTCTGGGCTGTGGAGTGGATTCATGAATCCCCCCTCTTCAGTCGTTTCAACCGCGAAAGGAAAAGCCCCCATTGAGGCCTGGGGCGGTCACTTGAGCAGATGAGGCATCAATGTATCTTTTCTGCACCCTCATGAGCCCCAACTTAGCGCAATCTATTGTGTTAAACTGAATCAGATTGATCCAAGCTATACGATTTGCATCCAATCTTTTATGATCCTTTGTCCACATTACTCCACCCTGTCCTCGCCTCTTCCTATCCGCTGTGACAAGATTTCTCGAAAAGAGCAAGTTTTCCGATCGTTTGTGTTGATTGGTTTTATGAGACAGCTGTTTGAGGTGTAGTAAAATCCTGAGAATTCGAAGGAAATTTGAGGTGTAGTAAAATCCTGAGAATTAGAAGGAAAAATCCACGGCCTTGTAGTCCCATTTGGGACAAGTGGAATGGTTCAAGTGGACAGACCCCTTGTCCTTGTCCCACTTGTCCCACGAAGATCTGAAGACCCCCTTCTCCTTGTTCCACTAGTCCCATTTGGGACAAGTGGAATGGTTCAAGTGGACAGACCCCTTGTCCTTGTCCCACTTGTCCCACGAAGATCTGAAGACCCCCTTCTCCTTGTTCCACTTGTCCCACTAAGATTGGAAGACCCCCTTCTTCTAGTCCCACTTCTCCCACGTACTCCAACTTGTCCCAACTTGTCCCATTTGGTTGTACCACTTGTCTTTTCCCAATTCTCTTTTCTGAGTTTTTTTTTGGGTTTCTCATTGCCATTCCATTTTTCGAAAAACACTTTTGAATGAAAAATTTGCTTCAAAGTATTATCAGTATGAGTAACAAACAAATTTCCACGAAAAGACAGGAGACAACCGTGACCATACACTCGAACACATAGGTATATTTTGTTTAGAGTTTAATTCGTCTGTTTTGTGACTTGAACACACCAAAAAAACTTAGTTTGAAAGTACTATACTCTGTGTGTAAGTCTCACGCACTGTCATATCCCTCGTCGTGGGAGTCATCATAGACCCTTTCAGGATACAAGTCTGGCACGCCGAATCCATGAGGCGGTAGCGCTTCGGTCACTTCTTTGGCTGACATGGATTTAGGAGACATATCCTCTGGATGGACCAAGTGGAGAAAGTTCACAAGAGAACACAACTGAGCTTGGAAGTATCTAGCATCCATACTACCCCTATTCAACGGCAACACCAAACTTGCAGCACTAAAGTCTCTGTCTATCTGCGCTGATGACTGATGATTTCTATCTGCGCATCTATCCCTATATGCATACGCATTGCACTTGCAGCCCGCGACCTGTCCTGTTTGTCATGCGCCGCTTTCAAACAGCTGTCCTCAGTCTTCTCCTGTTTGGCTTCGAAAATGTGATTACTACTTGGACTCTTGTTGATATACTCTGTGTTGTGAAAGGTGACAGGTAACAGTCATATAAAACCCACCAACACAAGTCCATGAACCAGCCAGAGAAAGATGCAAGTAAAAGAATGTACATGCACAGACAAGTGACATCAAAAATAGGGGGGGAATCACCTATCACTTTGCGGACCCTATTGATTATGGGTCTACACCAACCATTCGAGCATTTGACGGGATCCTTTTGCGTGCCGAAAGCGACCACCTTCCCACCGTGCTTGGCTGTTAAATCCTTCCCACCGTACTTGGCTGTTTTTGCAGAGTTTGGCTTTACAGGTTTCTCGGCACACAGTCCGAGAAATTTACCTGTATTTGCTTTGGCACTGAGCGCCTCACGCTGTTGGCTCACAGCGTACTCGTCCTCGCACTTATTTACACCGGTCTTACGACACTGCTGTGCCATAGAAGCTTGCTCTGCATCGGAACCCGCATCGTCATCCTCATTCTCCGACACAGGTGCACATGGTGCAGGCTCCTCCTCATCGCTCATCTGGATGCTCCACGCGTCGGCGCCTTGATTCGAGTGATGTTCGACGTGGCAGCTGCAGAGGTGCGCTTCCAACCCGAGCCAGCCCCCACTGTGTGCTCACAGCGTACTCAAGCGCTCCCGACCCTTGGGTCGGGAGTGAGTTTAGTTTACTATTGAAAAAGTGAAAAAAAATCGATTTTTAGTCTCGATTTTTGACCAATTTGATAACGATTTTTGATAAGGAATTTCCGAAATTCGATTAGGACCCTTTGGTTTTTGATAAGGAATGGCCCTAAACTTGGTCCAGGACCGACTTCGGAAGGGTGGTGCCTGTACCAAACCTGTCCCACTGGGACAAGCAACTGGGACAAGCACAACCTGCCCCAGTGGGACAAGCAGATTGGGACAGGTCACCGGGTTGTGCTTGTCCCAGTGGGACAGGCAGGCTGCCTGTACCAAACCTGTCCCACTGGGACTAGGAAAGGTCAAAAGAGACCTCTCCTTGTCCCATGGGACAAGTCATATACCCGCGCTGGAGGCCTTTCCTTGTCCCGGGACAAGCTCTATACCCACGATGGAGCTTGTCCCAGTTCCACATGTCCCAACTTGTCCCACAAAGTGGGTCTACAAGGCCGTGGAATCTTCAAAAGATTCAAAATCCTATGAAATGAGTTTTGTCCATTTCACGAGATTACTGGGTTTACCTTGACATTACTTTACAAAGTTTTAAGATCTGAAAATTCTGAGGGCTTGAGGGTAACCGGCGGGTTGACCTTTGGTCCTAAGCCGGGTGCGATTGATAAGGGTTAGGCTTGATTTAGTTAACCTCAATCCAATAAACGATACATACAGGAGAATTCTGAGGAATCGAGACTTTTTACCGGAGCAAATTTAGTCCTCTCTCCTGCGACCGGCGTAAAAGCAATTTCATAGGGAAAGCAGTCTTTTAAAGACCCCTTTCGCCATATTGAAATTTTGTCCCAGAGTCGGGCGCGGTTGGTGGCCGCACACTGTGAAAAATCCGTGCTTTTTCGACCCCATGCCGAAATTTAAGTGGAGAATTTCAGGGGCGCCCAAAAATTTGGACTGGCGAAATCAAATTGCACAACCCACGAACAGCAACCCTTGATCTCAGCGATCAACTTCGAACGATGTCCTCACCCATGCCGAGCCGAGCGCCCGCAGAAGCAGCACCTGGTTGTGCAGCTGGAAGTCCCAGCACGCATGGCACACTCACGACAGCCGTCACACCGGTGACAGTGCAGCGCGGCAGCGGCGCTGCTCGCATGCCCTTCCTGGCTGCCAAGGACGTGCCCCCCCCCGCGGAGCACGGCAAGCGCGGCGTAGGCAAGGGCAAGCGCACATTGGCTCCGACTGCCAAGCGGGCTCAATCCAGCCTGGACACAAACTTTCCAGCCTTTGCCAGCGCCATGGCCAACCTCACTGCGCAAGGCACGGTCGACGGTGCGCTGGGCTCGAGTCACTACACAGCCGCCATGA
>Ga0335398_10010085_pt1 | contig 10809 bp, 14 predicted proteins | sample BON03_FD_205742 | JGI IMG/M metagenome (GOLD analysis project Ga0335398, IMG submission 205742) | Freshwater microbial communities from Lake Bonney liftoff mats and glacier meltwater in Antarctica - BON-03 (spades assembly) (version 2) | ecosystem: Environmental > Aquatic > Freshwater > Ice >...
TGCGTCGTTGGCCGCGTCATCGGCCCAGGTTTCGTATTGAGCCAGCAGGCCCAGCAGCTGCGCCAGGCGGCCGGTAGCGGCCAGCACCGTGGTGCCGCCCACCGCGCCATGCCGCGCTGCCAGGGCTAGACTTTCCACCAGCACGCGCGCCTGACCGGCGTAGCTGGTTCGGGGAGATGCACTCATGTCTGTCCTCCATCACTCGATTGCGATGGTAGGAAGGTGTCACAGGACGTGACCCTTAGTCAACTCCCATGACCTGAAACAGCAACGGCGGCGGCAGTCAGGGATAGGCGTGCATCAGCGTGCCGGCGCCGACCGTGACCGCAAGCCCAATGGCGATGACAGCGGCCACCCGCCAGCCATGGTCGGAGCGACCCAACATCAAGCGGAGAAGCGCACCCGCGCCAATTCCTAAAGCAATCGAAAAGAACAAACGCGCCCCGTCATGCAATTCCGAGGCAAGCGTTCTCACTGCGGCGACCCGTCTTGATCGTGCTCGTGCAACGTCACTCGCCGCCGTCGCACCGTGACATGCCCGGGGACGCGGTGACCGGCGGCCCCAGGCTTCCGTTCGACAGCCATGGACCATTCGACGGTCGGCCCACCTACGGCGGCACCAAGCCGGGCAGATGCCTGCTGCAGGCGATCGGCCAATTCATATTCGACGTGCCGAAGCTGGCCGAGGAAGACCCACTCCAGCGGGATGCCGAGCCAGTCATAAAGCCGCACCATGGCCCTGACATCCGGCAGCTTGCCCGCCTCCCAATTCGCAAGCGCCGTGCGGGTGACACCGAGCTTCGCGGCAAAGCTCTCCTGCTTGATGACGCCGGCGGGGTCCCACGCCTCACGCACGGCACGCAGGCGCAGGCCGGCCATGCGATCCAGTTCCGATGCGGGCGGCTTCTTCGGCATGGCCGGACCATCGGCGCGGCGCGGCACCAAGTCACGCCACCGACGCGCGGCTATTGAACGTCATGGGAGTTGACATGCAACGGTGTGCGAGGCCAACTTGGCCACATGCAGGTATCGGAAATCATCGCGAGGCTGGGCGGCGCGGCGGCGGCAGCGAAGCAGCTGGGGCTGAAGCGCACCACCGTGACAATGTGGGGTGCGCGCGGCCAAGTGCCGCCGCGTCATGTTCCGGCGGTGGCGCGGGCGCTGAACGTGCCACCCGAAACAATATGGCCGGCCTTGGCCACACCCCAGCCCGTGCAGGAGGCGGCGTAATGCTGTCAGCGGCGCGGCGGTACCCCTTTCGTTCGGAAGTCCGCACCATAGGCATGGAAGCCGAGTCGTCTGCAAACGTCTCGCCTCCCGCACATTCAATCCCTTCATCCCTGTCGCCTCGCAGCAACAGAATGGGGGAAGGCGCATGCGAAAGAGTAGCGGGCGGAAGTCGCAAAACAATCGCGGGGATGATGATATGTCGCAATCAGTAGCCTACCCCGATCTCGTGGGCGGATTTCTGCGGCGACATTTCGGTGTGCTGCGCCATGCGGAGAAGAGACTGGCGCGGCTCGCCGGCGTGTCGCCGCGCACCGCGGAGCACTGGTTGCGCGGGCAATGCGCGCCGACCGGCGACACGCTGCTGACCCTGATGGCCGAGTGCGACGAACTGGCAGCCGAGATATTGGCCGAGGTGCAGCGGCGGCGCGGCGAGGCGCAAGGATCATGAAGGGCTGGACCATCCTGTTGCATGTCGGCTGGTGCCGGCCCGGTGTTACCGGCGGCCCGGTGCCGGAGCTGCGGCTGGGCGTGGTGCGGGTGGCCTGGTGCCGGGGCTGGCTCGGCGAGCGGGTGCGCTGGTGGCACGAGGCGTTGCGGCAGGCGCACCAGCGCGTGCGCAAATGAAGCGGCGCTATAATTGGTCGTGGGCTGATTACTACAAGCTGTTCCCGCGGGAGCGGCCGGCCGAGGCGATGGCCGACGAGACTGGCGCCGGGGGACTGGTTACTTCCCCGGACACGTGTGTGGCCCCGAGCGCGCCGGCGCCGGCATCGGGGCAAGCCGTGCCGACGTGTGACGATGTTTCCTCCTTAGACTTCCGCGACGAGCTGGGCGCGGCGGCCGGCGTGGGCGCAGATCCTGCGCCGGCCGTTTCTTTGGAGGGGCCGCCGTCGGCGCAACTGGTGCGCGGGCGCGAGTTGCTGGCCGTCGGCATCGCGCTGGAGCACGTGCTGGGATCACTGCGGCTGAGCCCGCGCGAGATCGAAACGCTGACGCGCCAGGCGCAGGGCGGCAGCCAGTGAGCCTGTCCACCGCAACCGCCCCACACTACGGCAGCGGCCACGACCGGCCGCGGCCCTGGACCGTCGCCGAAGATGACCGGCTGCGCGCGGCCCTCGCCGCGGGAGGCCTGCGTGGCCACGTGCGCGCGTTGGCCCGTCAGGTGGGCCACAGCTACGCCGCGACAGTCTATCGGCTGTGTCAGTTGCGCCGGGTGATCCGGGCCGAACAGGCCGCCGTGGGGGCGAAGCCGTCGTCGCCGCCGTCGCAGGCCCAGCTGCACCACGCCACGCTGCCGCGACCCGAGGAGGTCACGCGCCGCTGCGTGGCGTGCTGCTCGGCGTTTCTGGCGCCGTCCCGATTCGTGCGCCGCTGCGAGACCTGCCGCAAGTCGCACGCCACCTGGACCGGCTACGACCTATGACCGATCCGGCACCCCGGCCCGGCCTGATTGCCATCGACCAGGTGGCGTCGTTGCTGGCGAGCCGCATCCAGACCCTGGCGCCCGAGCTGCTGCGCGCCGGCCGACGTGACGGGCACGAATGGCGCTGCGGTTCGCTCGCCGGCGATCCTGGCCAGTCGCTGGCCGTGCACATGACTGGCGCCAAGGCCGGCGTATGGTGCGACTTCTCCACCGGGGAGACGGGCGATGCGCTCGACCTGGTTGCCCAGGTGCTGTTCCGCGGCGACAAGCGCGAGGCGCTGCGCTGGGCGCGGCGGTGGCTGGGGCTGGAGACCGGCGACCCGGCGGCGCTGGCCACCGCGCGGCGCGAGGCGCAGACCCGCACCGAGCAGGCCGATGAACAGGCGGCGGCCGAGGGTGAGAAAAAGCGGCGCCAGGCGGTGGCGCTATGGCTGCGCGGGGTGCCGATCGCCGGCACGCCGGTGGAAGCCTATCTGTTTGGCCGCGGCATCGAGCTCCGCGATATCGGCCGGCCGCCGGCAGCACTGCGCTACCTGGCCGAATGCTACTGCCGCGAGGCAGGGATGAAGCTGCCGGCGATGGTGGCGGCGATCGGCGACACGGCCGGCCGGCACGTGGCCACGCATCGCACCTGGATTGAGCCGGTGCCCGATCATCGACAGCCGAATGCCTGGCGCAAGGCCAGCCTCCGCGAGCCGAAGATGACGTTGGGCAGCTACGCCGGCGGGTTCGTACGGCTGAGCCGTGGCGCCAGCGGGCGCGCCTGGCGCGAGATGCGGGCGGGCGAAACGGTGGCGTTCGCCGAGGGCATCGAAACCGCGCTGTCCGTGGCGGCGCTGGTGCCGGAATGGCGGGTGGCTGCCGCGGTCAGCCTGAGCAACCTGGCGCGGCTGCGGCTGCCCGAGCAGGTGCGCGACGTGGTGGTGTGCGCCGACCGGGACCCGGCGCACAGCAAGGCGGCCGAGATATTGCCCAAGGCGCTGCGGCATCTGCTGTCGCAGGGTGCGCGCGTGCGGGCTGTGCTGCCGGACGCGCCGCACAAGGACTGGAATGACCAGCTGCAGGCCGAGCGCGCCGCCCATCAACAGGAGGCGTCAAATGCCAATCGCGCGTGATTGGACAGCCGAGCTCGACCAGGCGGTGCGCGACATGCGCGCCGCCGGCGCGACCTGGGACCGCATCGCCCGACGGGTGGGATGCAGCCGGTGGGCGGCTATCAAGCGGGGCGAGGTGCTGGGCGCCGAGAAGGTGCAGGCGCCGGCATGCGAAACCCCGGCGGCCTGGTCGCGCGAGGAGGCCGGCGCCGAGCCGCTGCCGCCGTTCCACCCGATCGCCGCCGCCGTGCTGGCCCAGGTGACCCGTTGAGCGGCGCCCGCAAATCCCGCGCCGCCGAGCGGCTGCGCAATGCGCCGGAGGTTCGCGGCGACACCACGAACATCGCCGCGCCCCTGCCCGACAATTGCCCGGTGCGACCGCTGGGCATGGCCGACAGCAAGACGCCCACTGCGGTGTATCTGTCGGGTTCCGGCATCCTGATGGAGCTGTCCGGCCAGGCGCATGGGCAGGGCAACTTGGAGGGGCTGTTCGCGCCGCACAACCGCTACCTGTGGGACCACTGGCCGCGGCACGGCAAGGACGGCGACATTACCGGGTTCCGTGCCGAGCTGGCGCGCGCCGACCTATTCAAGGCCGCCGCCGAACGCGGCATATGGAACGAGATTGACAGCGTACGTGGCGCCGGTGCTTGGCGCGGGCGCGATGGACAGCTGATGCTGCACCTGGGCGACCGGGTGCAGGTTGATGGCGTAGAGCATGGCTGGGGCGAGATCGACGGTCGCGTGTATCCCGCGTCGGCCCGGCTGCTGGGGCCCGACCCTGCGCCGCAGCCTGAAGGCGCGACCGGCCCCGCGGCGCAGCTGCTGGAGCTACTGGAGACGTGGAACTGGAAGCACCACGCCATCGCGCCGCGCCTGGTGCTGGGCTGGATCTGTGCTGGATTTCTCGGCGGGGCGCTGAAGTGGCGGCCGATGCTGTGGCCGACCGGCGACCGCGGCACCGGGAAGTCGACGCTGCTGGAGACGATCACCGCGCTGTTCGGGCCGGCGGGCGCGATCGCCACGGGCGACACGACGGCGGCGGGCATTCGGCAGGCTCTGATGAGCAAGGCGCTGCCGGTGATGCTGGACGAGCTGGAGGCGCAGGACGACGGCGGCGACAAGGTGGGCAAGGTGCTGGAGCTGATGCGCCAGGGCTCATCCGGTTCCACCAGCCTGCGCGGCGGCGCGGACCACAAGGGCACGGCATTCGTCAACCGCTCGCCGATGTTGGCCAGCTCGATCAATGTGCCGCCGCTGCGCAGCCAGGATCGCAGCCGCATCGCGGTGCTGGAGCTGCTGGCGCTGCGCGAGGGTGCGCGGGCGCCGAATTGGAGCGATACACGGCTGCACCGGCTGGGCCAGCAGATGCTGCGCCGGATGCAGGATGGCTGGCCGCAGCTGGAGGACCGGTTGACGACGTGGCGCGCCGAGCTGGAAGCGCATGCAGGCCTGGATGCGCGCGGCCAGGATCAATATGGCACGCTGCTAGCCTGCGCCGACCTGGCGCTGCATAACGCCGCACCCGACCACGAGATGCTGGCAGATGTCGCCGCAGCCGTGCGCGAGCTGCTGGGCGACCTGCGCGCCGACGACGTGGCCGACTGGCGCCGATGCCTCGACCACATGCTGACCGCGCCGGCCGATGCGTGGCGCGGTGGCGACCGGATGACCTTGGGCGCGCTGCTGGCCCAGTCTGCCGGCGAGGGCGCCCCGGACGCCAGCAACGAGAGCGCGCAGAAGGCCCTGGCCAGCTATGGGCTGCGGCTGGTGGAGGAGCTGGACCAGACCAAGCGCCGGCGGGTGCGGTGGCTGGCGATCGCCAACCAGCACAACGGGCTGGCGCGCGTGTATGACCGGACCATATGGGCTGGCCGCTCCGGCACGTCCGGCGGCTGGCGACAGACGCTGTTGCGGGCACCTGGCGCCATGCCGCGGGAGGCATCGCTGCGCTTCGAGGGGCTGCAATCCCGCGTGGTGCTGGTGCCCTATGGGGTGGCGCTGAACCAGTCGGCGGGTGTGGACGCATGACCCCGGGCGCGGCCGTGAATACTTGCCATGACTTCGCCCCGGCCCCTCGGTTGCTCGCAAGGACTGCGCGCGGGCTGGTGCGGGCGGTGGGCGGTGCGGGCCATGCGCTGAACGCATGCGTAGCAGCGTCACGGCTGCGTAGCGGCCAGGGTAGCGCTTATCCCGTTGATATCGCTGGGGAAAGAGCCATGCGCTACGCTGCTACGGCCGGGGAGCCTCGTATGTGCATATACGCGAGCGTGCGTATGGGGAGGGAGAGAGAGCGTAGCAGCGTAGCAGATATGGAAATATCCAGCACTGGTCTACGGACTTCGGCGCTACGCAGGCGCTACGGAGCCGCTACGGGAGGGCGGCAGCGTAGCAGCCGGGTGGAAACCGATGAATAGGGCGTTGGCCGAGGCGGCGGAGGATCGGGTGGCTGAGGCGCTGCCGGTGCAGCATGAGCTGATCGGGCTGCCGGTGACGGTGGCGGGGCAGGCGCTGCGGGAGCGGCGGGGCGGGCGGCCTCTGGGAGCGCGGAACAAGCGGCTGGAGGAGGCGGCGCGGCTGGTGATCGAGCGGTTCGGCGATCCGCTGCTGCATCAGGTGGCGGTGGCCACGATGGGCGTGGACGAGCTGATGGCGGCCGGGTTGAGCCTGGAGAAGGCGTTCGAGGAGCGGCGGCTGGCGGCGGCCGTGGTGCTGCCCTACCTGCACCAGCGCAAGGCGATCTCGGTGGACGTGAGCGCGCGCCAGGTGGTGCATCTGACGATCGTGGATGGCGGCGAGGACAGTGAGCAATATCAACAGGTTGTCGATGCCGTCGTGGTGCAGTCTGACAGCGGGCAGTCTGACGATGCGGCCAAGGCATTGGCATTGCTCGCCTATCCGCCGGCCGGGCAACTGATTGCGGATCAGCAGGCCGCGCCACCCGTGCCGCCCATGCCCGCGCCCGCACCTCGCCTGCCCGCGCCGGCGCCGCGCGAGGGGGGGGGGGCGGTTTTCGGCCCACGCCTGCGACACCACGCCCCTGCCAGCGTGGTTTACCCCTCGGCCCGGAATTCTGGCGTGAACACTCATCCACCCACGGGCAAGGGGCGCGGGGGGTGAGCGGCTCGGTCAACCTCGTGTGGCGAACACCCGGACCGGTGGCCAGCGCCTTCATGCAGGCCGATGCGTTCGTTGAGCTGCTCAACGGGCCGGTCGGGTCGGGCAAGACCATCACCGCGATGATGAAGGCGGTGCGGCGGGCGCAGCGCCAGGCGCCCTCCACCCGCGACACGGCGATCGGGCCGGGGGGCAGGCGCGTGCCGGTGCGGCGGTTCAAGCTGTGCGTGGTGCGCGACACCTACCGCCAGCTGTGGCGCAGCACGATGCAGAGCTGGTTCAGCCGGTTCCCGCGCACCGTGGGCACCTTCGTCGGCGCCGAGGGCGCGCCGGCCACCCACAGCATCGACTTCGCCCTGGCCGATGGCTCGCTGGTCGAGTTCCGCGTGGACTTCGTGGCGCTGGGAGACCAGGCGGTGGAGGACGTGCTGCGCGGCTACGAGGTGACCGCGTTCTACCTCAACGAATTGGATACCCTGTCGGCCGAGGTGCTGAAATACGCATCGGGCCGCGTCGGCCGGTATCCCTCCATGGACGAGGGCGGCCCCACCTGGCGCGGCATCATCGCCGACTGCAACGCCCCGGTGATCGACAGTTGGCTCTACGACAAGGTGTTCCTGGCCACGCCGCAGGAGCGCCAGGCCGCCGGCATCGCGCTGTTCCGCCAGCCCGGCGGGCTGGAGGCGGGGGCCGAGAACCTGGCCAATCTCGACGGCGGCCGCGCCTATTACGCGCGCCAGGTGGCGCTGAACGCCGACGATCCCGGCTACGTGAAGCGCATGGTGCACAATTTGCCCGGTTTCAGCCGGGCGGGGAAGCCGATCTACGGCACCGAGTTCAACGACCTGCTGCACGTGGCCGGCGCGCCGCTGGCGCTGGTGCCGGGGCTGCCGCTGATCGTGGGGCTGGATGCCGGCGGCTCGCCGGCCGCGGCGTTCTGCCAGCGCATGCCCTCCGGCCGGTGGCACATTCTCGACGAACTGGTGAGCGACCCCGGCACCGGCCCCACCCGGTTCGGCGGCCTGCTGGCCCAGCAACTGCGCGAGCGGTTTCCGAACGCGGCAACCATCCGCGGCGTGTGCGACCCCTCCGCGCTGTATGGCGCCGACCGCACCCAGGGCGACAAGGATTGGTCGGAGATCGTTGCCGCCCAGGCGGGCATCCGCATCGACCCGGCGCCGACCAACAAGCCGACAGCCAGGTGGGAGGCGGTGCGCGTGCCGCTGGGCCGGCTGATCGACGGGCAGGTCGGCTTTCTGCTGGCGCCCGCCTGCCGGGTGCTGCGCAGCGGCTTCAACGCCGGCTACCGCTTCCGCGCCATCCAGGGCGCGCACGGCCGCTTCAGCGAGGAGGCCGACAAGACCCGCGAGAGTCACGTTCATGACGCGCTGCAATACGCGATGAGCGCCGGCGGCGAGGATGTGGAGATCCGCGCCCGCCGCGGCGAGGACCGCGCCCGCACCGCCACCCTGCCGCGCACCTCGCCGGCGTGGGACCCCTACAGCACCGCAGCAGGAGATTGACCACATGGCGGCAGTTCGCACCCGCACGCTCGACTTCAGTATCGCCAACGGCGCGAGCCTTTCGCAGGCACTGCGCCTGAACGGGCTGCACGTGGAGGCGATCGTGATGCCCGGCACCTGGACGGCCGCCGGCCTGTCCTTCGCCGCCAGCGAAACCGAGGCGGGCACCTACCTGCCGGTGGTCGACGCGCTGGGGGTGGAGATGACGCTGACCGTGGCGGCCAGCCGGCGCATCGCTGTGCCGCTGGGCGCGCTGCGCGGGCACGAATGGATCAAATTGCAGTCCGGCACCAACGCGGCCGCGGTCAACCAGGGCGGGGCCCGCACGGTCACGCTGCTGGCGCGCGACTACGAATAGGGGGCGGTGATGAGCATTCCATTCAGCAGCTGGGAGGCCATGCGCCTGGCCGGCGCGCGCAAGGTGACCGTGTACACCGCCAGCGGCACCTGGACGAAAGACCCCTATGCCAAGCACGTGCAGGTCATCGTCATTGGCTCCGGCGGGGCTGGCGGGTTCGGCGGCACCTACGCGGCCGGGTCGGGTTCCGGTGGTGGCGGCGGTGGCGCTGCGGGCAGCAACTACATGCTTTTCCGCGCATCTGACGTGCCGGCCAGCGTGACCGTCATTGTCGGCGCAACGGCGGCGGGCGGGCAATCTGGCGTAACGCCGAGCGGCGGTACGATTGCGGGCCAGGGCGCGAGCGGCGGGGTGTCGAGCTTCGGCACGCTGGCATATGCCGGCGGCGGTGGCGGTGGGGCGCCTGGGGTGCTGGGGAGTGCAAGTGGCGGCGGCGGTGCGTCGCACCAAACAGGGGTAAACGGCAACTTCGGCACCAACGCGGGTGGCGGGTCTGGCCCTCCCTTTGGAGCAAGTGGGGGGTTCGGCGCCGCCGGGGCCACCCCTCAGCTGACCCTCGGGGGGATGCAGGGCTCCGGCGGCGGAGGCACGGGCACGACGGGCGCAGCGTTTAGCTCCGGTAACGTCGCGCTCGGTGCGTCGGGCGGGGCCTCTGGTGGTGGGTTTAACACGGGGACTGCTGCTGCGGGCGCTGCCGGCGGCTTTGTGATCGTCAACAACGTTGCATCCTCTGCCGAAGGAGGGGCCGTTGCCACGGCTGGCTCTGGTGGTAGTGGCAACTCGTACGTGTCAATGAGCCTTGGCGGTCAAGGCTACGGGCAAGGCGGCGGCGGCGGCGGTTCCGGCTCGGCGGCCAACGGTGGCGCGGGCGGTGCTGGTGGCGGCTTCGGTGCCGGCGGCGGTGGCGGCGGTGCTGGTGATAGCAACAATGCCCGTGTCGGCGGCAATGGTGGCAACGGTGCGCCGGGCGTCTGTTACGTCCTCGAATGGTGATTTACACCAAAAACCCTCTGCGTTGGCCTGTCTTATAATCAGGTTAATGGCTTGGACATCAAGATTGGAGTGGTAGCATGGCACGCTTTGCGTTCGTATCCGAAGACGGCTTGGTTATCACCATCCTCGAAGGCTCGGCCGCCGACTGGCCGGACCTGTGCGCTCTGGACCGGGTGAAGCCGGCACCCAATTCGAATGTCCTGTCGGGCTGGCGCTGGAACGGGGCGCTGTTCATGCCTCCGCTCCCCCCCGTTGGCCCTCGCACCGTTACGTCGTTGGAGTTCCGCCGCCGGTTTACCCAGGCCGAGCGCGTTGCCATCACCAAAGCCGGCCGCACGAACGACGCGCTACAGGTCTGGATGGACGACCTGGCATCCGCCGGCGAGGTGCAGCTTGACAACGCCGACGTGGCGGCAGGGCTGGCGGTGCTGGTCGGCGCTGGCCTGCTGACGGCGGCACGGGCGACGGAACTAATTGCATGACCGACGCGCAGCTACAGGCCATGCTCGACCGCGCGGGCGAGTGCGGGGCAAAAAAGGCGCTCGCTGCCGGGGGGGTCGGCGGCTCCTACAACCCCGGTGCGTCCGGCGGTTCGGGCGGCGGCGGCGCCAGCTTCAACCTGTACGCGAACGGCGCGCTGGTCAGCGCCGTCACCCGCGCGAGCACCGCGCCGACCGCGACCACGATGTGGCTGTGCGGCTTCGCCTCGCCGATCTTTTCGCCAACCTGCTGTAGCAAGGACGCCAAGCCATGAGCACCCGCACCCGCCAGACCCAGCCGCTCGGCGCCGCTGGCAACAGCACCCGCCGCACCGGCGGGGTCATTGAGCGCGACCCCGGCGGCGCCACGGTGAAGGGCACCGGCATCAGCTTTGCGTCGGCCAGCACCATCGCGGACACAGGCAACCAGCTGGGCGTGCTGGCGGTGGGCGACCGCATCGCGGTGCGCGGCTCGCCGCTCAATTCGCGCGAGTGGCGGGTGAGCAGCGCCGGCGCCGGCGGCATCGCGGTGCGCCCGCAGATGGTGCAGACCGAGAACGGCGGGGCCAATATCACCATCACGCGGGTGGAC
>Ga0335398_10010089_pt1 | contig 10807 bp, 9 predicted proteins | sample BON03_FD_205742 | JGI IMG/M metagenome (GOLD analysis project Ga0335398, IMG submission 205742) | Freshwater microbial communities from Lake Bonney liftoff mats and glacier meltwater in Antarctica - BON-03 (spades assembly) (version 2) | ecosystem: Environmental > Aquatic > Freshwater > Ice >...
ACCCACGACCACGACCCACGTCCCAGGACCCACGACCTCGTCGACGACAGACGACCGACGACCGCCCGCGACCCACGCACGACCCACGACCCACGACCCACGACCAACTACCCACGACCCAAGACCCACGACCCACGACCCACGACCGATGACCGACGACCAACTACCGACGACCGTCGACCTCGTCGACGACTGACGACCACCCACGACCCACGACCCACGACCCACGACCAACGACCAACGACCAACAACCCACGACCCCCCACTCACGACCCACGACCCACGACCAAGACCCACGTCCCGGGACCCACGACCTCGTCGACGACCGACGACCGACAACCGCCCACGACCCACTACCGACAACCGACGACCGACGACCTCGTCGACGTCCGCCGACCGATGACCGCCCACGACCCACGACCTACGACCCCACGACCGACGACCCACGTTCCTCGACCCACGATCCACAACCATGACTCACGACCACGACCCACACGACCGACGACCGACGACCGACGACCGACGACCAATTACCGACGACCAACGACCGACCACCTCGTCTACAACCGATGACCGACGACCGCTCACCACCCACGACCCACGACCTACGACCGACGACCGACGACCCATGTGACCCACGACCACAACCCAGGACCCACGACCCGCCACCAACGACCCACGTTCAACGACCCACGACCCACGACCTACAACCCACGACCCACGACCCGCTACCATGACCACACCACGACCCACGACCCACGACCGAAGGCCGACGACCGACGACCGACGACTGATAACCCACAACCTCGTCGACGACCGACGACCGACGACCACCCACGTCCCACGACCCACGTCCCACGACCGACAAGCGACGACCGACGACCTCGTCGACGACCGACGACCGACGACCGCCCACGACCCACGACCCACAACGACCCACGACCGCCCACCCACGACCCACGACCCGTGACGACCCACGACCCACGGCCACGACCCACGACCAACGACCCACGACCACGACCACGACCACAAGGGATTACGAGTTAACCCGAACTCACCTGGGACGCCTGGCTCGCCGAGGTGCTGGGGGCCGAACTGCAGCACTCGGTGGAAGGTGTCACCCTGCACCAGTCGTTCTACCTGCGCAGCCTGTTCAACATGCACAGCCAGCCGATCACGGTCTACGAGGCCGAGCTGCGCGACACCGTCAAGACGCCCTGCGACGGCAACCTTGCCACGGAGGTGATCGAGGCGGCGGCAGCAACATAAATCAACAAGGGCGGCGACGTCGGGCTCGGCAAGCGCTTTCGCACTCTTGTCGGCGGACTGCTCTACGCGGCCATCGTGAGCAACCCCGACATCAGGTTCACCGGCGGCCAGCTGTGCTATGTGATGGCGTTCCCCACCGAGAACCTGTGGCAATGCGCAGTGCACTGCCTGGTCTACCTCAAGCACAGTGGCGCCATGGGCATCATGTTCTGCAAGTCGGCCAGTGCGAGCCCAAACCTCAGCATCTTCCGCCACGGCAAGGGCATGGTGCGGGTCTGAACAACGCCTTGCTTCAGTCGCTCTGCTGACGGGAGGGTCACGCGCGGAGGCACCGAGGGAGCAGTTGAGTTTATCTCTACTCTTAGGTACCCCCGCGATCAGTTATCGATTGAGACGCCGTCACAGCTATTTATAGATGCTGTGGATATTCACAGCAGCTATTTATAGATAATTTGAATATTCACAGCAGCTAATTATAGATACTGTGAATTCATGGCGGGCGTTTGGCGAAGTTTCTTCGCCGATCGCCATCCCTTGGCTGAGATTCTCATCTGTGATCCTCCGCCCGTCCTCAGCGCCCATGGACGTTCTCTCACCGTCGTCGGTCGGCCCCGAGGCGCTCGCCGATGGCAACTGCCGGACGATCTTCGCATCCAAGGGCGTGACAACCTTGGGGATCTCAGCCGGCGAATACATGGTCGTTGACAAGATGGAGGAGGACTCTGGCACGACCGTCGTCACCGTCGTCCGCAGCGTGGCGGCCGCTGACGCCGTCGCCGCTTACTACGACTGCCGTGACGAGGTTGCTGCTACCAGGCATATGGATGGCGCTGATACGATGGAAATCTCGGACGATATTACCGATGCGTACGAAGCCGCTCTCGCAAGCGACGACTGGCATCTCGCTCCACTGGCTCTCGACAACCGTCAGCTCGGCAGGCTCACCGCCGGCGGACACGCTTACCAACCGCAGCAGAAGAACGCTTCGCGGTTTGAAGCATCGACCCAGCCTGAGCCCGAGATTCGAGGGGCGCTGGCCCCATTCGCCATTTCGCTCGATTCGTTTACTTCCACACTCGGAGAACTCATGAGCGTCCTACCTACGTCCGCAGCCATCGGGCGCATCGGCTCCGCCGATGCGCATGATCTCATCGAGCTCGCTTCACACTTGTTTGACCACCGCCAGTCGCAGCCTGGCCTCCTCTCGGAGTCTCACATGAGATCCGCAGCGCTCGTGGCGGCGGCCAAGCTCAGCATGTGGATCGAGGAACTCGATCCGTCTGCGAGCAAACGTATGCTCGTCGTCGCAAAGGGGCTAGCGTCTCCCGTTGCTACCAGCACGCTCGCAGTGGCGCTGGAAAAGTCGTGCATGCCGCCTCCCGCTTCGAGGTCGCTCGCTTCCTGTGCCGGTTCGACGGCGCCGCCGAGTCGTGTTCAACTGGCTGTCATGCCTTTTCGGCGGAACACAGCCGGTCGCTCAGCAGCACCAGCAGCAGTGGCCCTTGGCAGTCGCCCGGCCGCCCCTGCAGTTGTTGCGCCTTCGGTTCCGAATGGCCTCCAGCCTTTGCCTTCAGTTCGTATGCTCTGGAGTCTCGCCAGTTTGCAGGAAGCTTGGGACAAATTCCTCCCGCTTGGTGCCGAATTTTGCTTCACCGTGGCAGATCTTCAAAGGCAAAGAGTTATCCTTCAGTCGCCGCAGCTCATGCTCAATCTCCTTGCGAGGGTCTTTCAGCAGGCTAAGGAGAGAGGTTCGCCGGAGGCTCTCGCGTTGCGTGGCGCTCTAGGCTCGCAGGACGCGGATGGCCTTCTCGTTATCCTAAGTGAAATCGTTGAAGATGTCTCTGCTGCGGCTCTCCCTGGGATGCCGCCTGGAGGCAACGCGCACACCAGCTACTTATCGCGCCTCGGCCGCTCGACCATTTGGGCACGGAGGAGGAGCTGCTCGAGCGCGAAACCTCCAGCCAAGACCTCCGGTCGATTGGTCGGTCCAACGTGCTGGTCGAGCGGCTCGAGTTACTTCGTCAGTGCGCAGAGGAGAATACCGATACCTCGGCGCGTATGCTTCGGCAGCTGTTGTCCAGTCTCGAGACGGACGACGTTGCTCGGCCGCTCCTTCGCATCATCAACTACGCCGGCGACGAGGTCTCAAAGGCGTCTACAGGTGAATTCATCGCCGTAGAATGCAACGTTAGAGTCGTGCGTATGTTGCTCGACAGACGTCTCGTGGCTGCCGTCTGCAGCCGCAAGTCTGGCGCGGTCCCCGAGGACGTGCCCGACGTCGTGCGGCAGCAGCTGCGCTTCGTACGAATTGGCAACATCGGCCGCGTTAAAGCTCACGTCCTTAGTCGGCCACAGCGGAGAGGGCTGGAAGAAGCAATCTCATTTCAAGCCGTTCGAGGCACTTGGCAGCAACGCTCTTCCGACTCTCCTCAAAGCTATTGCTCTGCTTTCCCAGGCTTGGTCGCTCACGAGACCAACGCATAGCCTTGATATATCGGCGTTTTGCACGCAACTCGGATCCTTCATTTGCGACGCCAGGGAAACGGGTTCTTCGTGGGCCGCCCTCGGCACTTACTATTCGTCGCTCATGCGGCGCGTCGACGGTGGCGTTGGCGACCTACAGCGCGGGGAGGGGCTCATTGCTCGTCCCGTCCCTCTCTCCTCCTGGATCGATGGTGTCTCGGAGCCGCACGTCGACCTGCTCATGCGTACGACTCTCTCAGATGGGCGCGCAGCAGACCACGCGGCGCTCCTAGCCACGCAAGCAAGCTTTCAGAAGAATGGTGGCGCCGATGGCAAGCGGCGCAGCGCCGAAACCACGAGCGCGCCTCTCAGCAAGAAGCAAAAGAAGACGGTGGCCAAGGCCAATGCAAGCATTGGGGCGGCGCCTAGCCCCCTTCTTCTCGGGTTCAGCCCGTCGACAGAGAATGCCTCTTCCGCTCTCAGCAGTGGCGCTGGTAGCTCGCGGCCTTCGATGCAACAAATCAAAGTCGAGCTTCTCGCTACTCTCGGCAAAGACGACAAAGGGCGCTTTCCGTGCTTCTTTCACCATCACAACCGTAGTTGCAAGTTTACCAACGAAACCTGCAAATGCTGGCATTCCAAATAGGGGATTGCGGCGACGTTTGGCGAGTTAGTCTCATCTTTCACAGGTTCCCCTCCTGCGATGTCGTCGAGTCTATCGTTTCTTTCGCCGTCGTCGTCGCGACTTCTTATGCCGCCAAGTTCGATGGAGGCGAGTTCAACGGAAGCAGCGTTTGCAGACTGGGCGTCTTCGGCGGCGCCACTTAATCTTTCGCCGGCGGCGCCGCGAGTCTATATACCGCCAGATTTGGCGGAGGCAGCGCTGCGCACGGTGCGTCGCGTCAGGTTCGCCGACGAGGCGTCGTTGGCGGCGCCACAAGGCGCGCTTTCAAAGCTCGCGCGCCACGGTGGCAGTATCGTTTCCTCAGACTCGGCAGAGAAGCTCGCGGCGCTTGTCGTGCGCAAATCCGAGCCTGGGATACATCTTACTGCTTACCAACAGCAAGCGGTCCAAGCCGGCGGCGCAGGTGCTGGTATCGCAGGTTCCCTTCCTCTGATGTCGTCGAGTCTATTGGCTCTTTCGCCGTCGTCGTCGCGACCTCTTATGCCGCCGAGTGAGTTAGCAGTGCTGCGCGCGAGGCGTCGCGTCAGGTTCGCAGACGAGGCGTCTTCGGCGGCGTCGCAGAGCGCGCCTGCAAAGATCGCGCATCCCGGCGGCAGTATCGTTTCCTCGGATGCGGCGGAGAAGCTTGCGGCGCTCGTCTTGCGCAAACGCCTGCTTGGGATACATCTTACTGCCGACCAAGCGAGAGCGGTCCAAGCTCGTAGTACATGTGCAGAGACTTGCCCCGAGCCTCCACCTTGCTCTAGTGGCGGCTCTAGCGCTCTCGTCAACGGTGGCGTCTCCAGCACTGCGGGAACCGCAGGCAGCTCGAGCGTCGCAGACCTAAGTTGCGGCGTGAGCACGATGGACGCCGTCTCGAGTGCGCTGGGCGACGATGGGCCCAGGGCCACAGAGGCGAGTCCCGTGGAGCCGCTTGCCCGGCTGCGGCTTGGCTCCGCTCAGCCGCATCTCGTCAACGGCGCCGCTGCCGATGCTGGGCCACGGTTGGCTCTGCCGGGGGCAAGCTTACGGCGACTCGAGCCTGAGCTTCGCAGCGTCCTCTTAGGTGAAGCGCTTCCATCCGCCAATGTTCCGCCGTCGACTGGGTGGGCAGAAGCGCCCGTCGTCTTGAATCCGCCGACTCCGCTCACCACAGCAGAGCTCATCCCGCGAGCGATGATTGAGCGCCTGCACACCTTTCGCCGTCGTGTCGCGGAGTGCCTCGCCACGGCGCGTAATGGGCGCTGGCAAGTCGCTCGGTCGCAGTGGCCGGCGCCGCTCTATGCGGCGGGCATTGATTCCGTGCTTCCCGCGGGACGAGGCTGGGCGTGGCGCTTCGATAAGGCAGACAAGCGCTGGTACCCGCTCATGCCGTCTTCATGGCCGAGCCAGCCGCCCGAGTCGGATCTCGACATCGGCTCCATCGTTGAATACGCCGAGAAGTTTGGCTTCCCTGACGCCGAGATCGTCTCCTTTATGGCGCACGGCTATATCCTGGACCAGAGCTTGATCTTTGCGCCATCTTGGGCCCGCCACACGTTGATGCGCTCAAGGAGCCGGCTGCCTTCGATAAATGTGCCAAGAAGGACCGCGACCGCGGCTGGGTCCACCACGGACTCGCTCTGCCGCCTATCTGACCAATGCGCGCCGACCCGATGAACATCGTGATGCGCAACGGCAAGGCGCGCATGACCATTGACAAGATGATGCAGCTCATCGACGGCGTCGCCTCGTACAACGATTCTGTCGATCTTGAAGCCAGCCCGGAGATCGAGTACGTCAAAGTCTCCGAGCTCGCGCGCGCCATCGCAGTTCTCAACACGTCTGGCGCGCCGATCAAGATTTGGGGCTTCGACCTGGATTCTTACTTCCGCAGAACTGGCAAGCAGCGCGTCCACTGCTGGATGAGCGGCTTCGTCCACTCGGACGGCTATGGTTACGACCCGCGCATTCAATTTGGACAGCGGGAGGCTCCCGTCCTGTGCGGCAGGCAGAGCTGTTTCATCGTCTGGGCAGTACGCAGAGAGCTCGCGCGGCTAGACGCGGCGTATCCGTCTCTCGAGGCGCCCATCCTCGCCTGGCTCAAGCAGCGGCGCGAAGCAGCTCGGGCAGCGGGGGCTGCCGCAGGTGACGCGTATCATTGGGCTGTTCTCTGCTACGCTCTTATGTTCGTGGACGACATCGGTGCTGCCTCTATCAACGATCTTCTCTTTGATCATCGTGGCAACGGTGTTATGTTGGCTCGAGTTGGAGTCGACGGCGCAGCGTGTCAGCAGCGACGGGCGTTTCTGCACTTTGACGCAGCTGTGGGCGTCATCAAACACTTTGGCCACGCCGATTCTGAAGGAACGAGCTGGCACCCTGGCGAGCGTATGGACTTCTTAGGCGCCACACTCGATCTCAACAGAGAAGCCCTTTACCTCTCCGAGCTCAAGCGCGAATTGTACGCCTCGGCCATCGTTGCGCTCGTCGTCGGCGAGATCGCCTCCAAGGTCGAGCTGAGAGTCGGTGCGGAAGAGCTTAACTCGCTCTGCCACAAGCTTCTCCACGCAGCGTCCACGATCATCCTAGGCAGAGCGCACACCTTCTACATCTTGCGCGCGCTGCAGGCGAAGACCTCTCGCCGGTGGACGCAAGGTTCTAGGTCAAAGAGCTCAAGGCGAGCTCCTCTGGTGGCTGGCGCGGCTCCGCGCCGATCTGCCAGAATTGTGCCCTCTTGCCTCGCGCTCAGCCTTCCCGCGGCAGGGCGCACCAGGTCTGCTCGTCTACTATTCAGACGCGTTGCGCGAGCTCGACTCGCCTGGCGAGAGCGGCTATGGAGGCTGGTCGATTATAGGCGGCACCTTCGTCTACTTCGACGGCCGATGGACCGATGACGAAGTGCGCGACCTGCACATCAACGCGCTCGAGCTGGCCACCATGACCTTCGCCGCCTTCACTTTCCTCGCATATGCGGCGAGCATCGGCTTCCTCGTTACGCACCTGCTGGAGTTCACCGATAACGAGGCGGCCGAGTTCGCCACTGACCGCGGCAAATCTCGCGCGCCGGGAATGCACGAGCTCGTGCGCCAGCGAAACGACGAGCTGCTCCGTCTCGGCGTCACGGCCGCTTCCACGCGCGTTTCATCTGTCGACAACGACGTCGCTGATGGCCTCTCGCGCGGCGGCGAGCGGCTGCAGGACGCGCTGCGCATAGCTAGAGAGGCTAACCTTCCGCTGCTGCGTCTCCATCTTCCGCCCAGCTGGCGTAACTTGGCCGCAGTTGTTGAGGTCTCGCGGCTTGCGTTGGAGGGCGTCCAGTGAAGAAGCCTTGTTCTTTGCTACAGCGCGCCGCTCGATTGCTTGCTCGCTCGCTTGCTCGGCGCTCTCTCGCTCGCTTGCTCGCTCGCTCAATCGCTCGATCGCTTACTCACTAAAGCCGACGGACGGTGACGGTGGCTGCGGCGGCGCGTGGGCAACAACGACGCTCGCTCGCTCGCTCGCTAGTCGCTCGCTCGCATGCTTGCTCTCTCGCTTTTGCTCGCTCGCTCACTCGCTCGGGCCGACGGACGGTGACGCTCGCTTCCTCGCTCGCTGGTCGCTCGCTCGCTTGCTTGCTTGCTCGCTCGAGTCGCGCCGTTCCCGTCGCTAATGGGTCGTGACTCGAGCTGCAAAGCGCGGAATGCAGATCGCTCTGAGCAGCTCGTGGCTGCAAAGGACGCGCGGCTCGAAGTGAGCGGCGCGCAGCGTCCAAGAGGGCGCCGAGCTGCTTGACTGCACAAGGCGCGCGTCTCGAAGTGAGCGGCGCGTGGCGTCCAATGGTAGCGAGTTGCGAAAGACGCGTATTCTCTTTCGCGCCGCGAAAGATGCATCTTCTCTTTCTTTCGTAAAACCATAGCTATAATGCCCGTCGGCATTGGCGAGTCGCGAAAGACGCGTATTCTCTTTCGCGCCACAAAAGATGCATCTTCTCTTTCGTGAAACTATAGCTATAATGCTTATGAGCATTGGCGAGTCGCGAAAGACGCGTATTCTCTTTCGCGCCGCGAAAGATGCATCTTCTCTTTCGTGAAACCTAGCTATAATGCTTATGAGCATTGGCGAGTCGCGAAAGATGCGTATTCTCTTTCGCGCCGCGAAAGATGCATCTTCTCTTTCGTGAAACCATAGCTATAGTGCCTGTCGGCATTGGCGAGTCGCAAAGGACGCGTATTCTCTTAAGCGCCGCGAAAGATGCATCTTCTCTTTCGTGATAAATAGCTATAATGCCCGTCAGCATTGGCGAGTCGCGAAAGATGCGTCTTCTCTTTCGCGCCGCGAAAGATGCATCTTCTCTTTCGTGTAGGCTGCGCGCGCTATGTTCAGTTAGCTCTTAGCTTCCTGAGCCGCGCTCAGCCTTGCTCTCCCTCCTTGTCTCTCTCAGATCCGCCATCGTCGCTCGCCTTCAGTGGCAAGAAGCTCTTACGCCGGCGCCTTGCAGCACCGACGTTCGAGGCTTGATGGCGGCATATTTTGAGGCTGGCTGGAGAGTGCGAAGCGAAGACGCATCTGGCCCGCCGCCCAAGCGGCGGCCTACGCCATCAGCGGCTGCTGTCTTTTGGGGTCCGCGCGCCGAGCATATCCAGTCGGCTGCGTCGGAGAGCTTCGTCGGTGGCGTCGACTCGCCCATCGACGACGTTGTGAGCAGGGACGGAGAGTTCGAGGAGTCGTACAACCACGACACGCTCGGCCCGGCTTCTTCCGCAACAGATCGCTATGAGCTCGCAGGCAGTCGCGGCCGAGTCGTCCTCGACGAACAAGGCGAGCCCGTTTCCTGGCCGTGGGCGACCCGCTCGTCTGGCGAGACGCTCCAGACCAGCCGGGCCTCGTCTAGATCGCCGGGCGCCTCCTCCTACGACGCGCTCATCCGACGGGCGATCGCCAATGCCACAGTTGACGGCAAAGGCGGCGCGTCGCACACGGGCGTCACCAGGTGGCGTCGCTTCTGCGCCTCGCAAGGGGTCAGGCCTGACCGCCCGCTCGACCCGAACGCGAGCTTGACGTCCAAGCTCAATGAGGAGTGGCTCGTGATGCGCTTCGTCGCCTTTCTCGTCAAGGAGACCGGCATCAAACCGCGCACGGCGGCCAATTACCTCGGCGCGGTCCAAGGATGGCACGCGCGTCAGCACGGCATCAAGCTCGCGGCCGGCCTCAAGCTCGAACGCCTACCCGCTATGATCAAGGGCATGCGCCGCATCTATGGCGACACTGGGCGTCGCGTGCGGCGTGGCGTGCCGCCGCAGCTGCTTCGCCAGGCGATGGATCTTCTACTCGATCCGACTAACCGTGACCATGTTACCATCAGAGCCGCGCTGTCGCTCGGGCTCCAAGGCCTTCTTCGCGGCGCAGAGTTCGCTGTTGACGGCGCTCAGTGGAAGGAGCCTCTCCACCTCTCGCGCGCTGACGTCATTACGCTCACTGAGGAGCGGCTAGTTGTTATGATGCGGCCGTGTAAGAATATGAATCATCTTACTGGCGAAACCGTCTCGCTCGTTATGGGTGCTGGCGGTACGTTCATCGACGCCGTCGCCGACATGCGGCGGCTCTTCGAGATCGACCCTGTCAATTCCGCCCCAGCAAAATTCACTCCGCTCTTCCGCCTCCGCTCCGGCAGCCCAATAATGGTGGACATGCTGCGCGATTGGGTCAAGCGGCTCATGCAAGGCATAGGCCTGGAGCCCGCTCACTTTGGCGCTCATTCCCTGCGGATCGGTGGTGCCACCGCTCTCTTCGCGGCCGGCGCTGACCCCAACATCATCCGTACGATGGGTCGATTGTCCAGCGATTGCTATCGCCTCTACGTCCATGCGTGCTTCAACCAGACGCTCGAGTGGATGCAGCGCGCCGGCTCGACCGTCGTTGACGACGTTGCTGGCGAGTTCGAGGAGGTTGATTGCTACTAGAGTTAGAGTTAAGGTTAAAGGTTAAGGTTTATCGTTAAGGTAAGGTTTAAGGCTATGGATAAGGTTATGGTTTAAGGTTAAGGATAAGGTTTAGGGCTATAGAGATAGGGTTCGGATTAGAGGACGTTGATGGCTACTAAAGCTAGCCTCACGAGGCGGGGCAGCGAGGCAGCGGCCGGCCTTCGGCCGGGCTCGGCTAACTACCTAAGCGAGGGGAGCTACCTTGGCCCTGCCCCTTCCACCGTTCGCCGAGCAGCTAGGGTTCAACCCTAGCCCTGCTGCGGCGGTCGGAGGCGGCTGCTGCTACGCTAGAGGCGGGCGCTTTGCCCACTTATAGGTTCTATGTTTAGTATCTTTGTGTTGTTTGTTGTTACACTGTCGTGAGGTCCGACGTGTGGGGGGGACCTGTGGCAGAGGGTCTGAACAACGCCTTGCTTCAGTCGCTCTGCTGACGGGGGGGGTCACGCGCGGAGGCACCGAGGGAGCAGTT
>Ga0335398_10010091_pt1 | contig 10805 bp, 10 predicted proteins | sample BON03_FD_205742 | JGI IMG/M metagenome (GOLD analysis project Ga0335398, IMG submission 205742) | Freshwater microbial communities from Lake Bonney liftoff mats and glacier meltwater in Antarctica - BON-03 (spades assembly) (version 2) | ecosystem: Environmental > Aquatic > Freshwater > Ice >...
CTGCAATAAATACTCATTTCCCCAATTTTATCTTTGTGCATCGTTCTTAGTCTTTCCCTGTATATGTTTTCATTTAGTCACTCGATTCAACTGCGACACTTCTTAGCACATAAGCAGCTCATTTTTGAACAAACCAACATCGCTCTCAATTTCCTCGAGCAGACGTTGCTTTTCCTGGACTAGCGCTTCTTCCTCCTCCTCCTCCTCTTCCTCTCCTCCCTCGTGCTCCTCCCCTCCCAACAGCAGCAACCGTCGTTTCAGCTCCAACACCACGGCCCCAACACATTGCTCCACCTCCATGGCACTCATCCCGCGCACAGTAGGAGCAGCAGCAACACCCCCTCCTCCCTCCCCACCCTCCGCTTCCTCCCCCCCTTCTTCCTCGTCCTCATTACAAGCTCGGAAGCACTTATACCGTTCCTCGGCACAACGCCGGAGCATCATCAAGAGGGTCGCCCCTGCTTCAATCACTCCTTGGACGGGACCCCCCTCCTCCAAGACCATCCTTTTTTCATTTGCCCCAGCAGCATCAACATCAGCAGCAGCAGCAGCACCACCACCACCACTAGTACCAACAAAGGACAAGGACATCAAATCCCCATATTTGGCAGCTACGTGTCGTTTGCACGCTTCTTTCGCCTCGGCCCGCGCGCCTTCCACCATCTCTCGCACAACCCCCGACACGAGCATCCCCTGGTAGAACTGCAAGCAATATACCCCTCCTCCTCCTCTCCCTTTTCCTCCTTCTCCTCCACCGCCACCCTCCTCCCCCTCCTCCTCCTGCTGCTGCTGCTCCTGCATCCGTTGCTGCAGGCGCTCCAGAGCGGAGGCCAATGCCACGTTCGTCCGCTGCAATGCATCCACCACCCACGCGTATTCCTGTTTGAAAACAGGAGAGAACTCAAACCTCTTCAACAAGTCACCCCTGCCTGACTGAAAATGAAAGGTAGTAGATACAGCAGATGCAATTAACCCACCGTTGTTGCTGCTGCTGCTGCTGCTGCTGCTGCTGCTCGAGGGCAATGCTGCTGCTGCGGTTGTTACTGCTGCAACTTCGGCCTCTGCCTGCTGGTTGAGCTCTCGAAGTGTGGCTAGCAAGGCTTCTTTCCGATCGAGCAATTTGAGAGTGAAAATCATTAGTTGTGCCTGCTGCTGCTGCTGCTGCTGCTGTACCTGCTGCTGCTGCTGTACCTGCTGCTGCTGCTGTACCTGCAGGTAGTTGTTGTTATTGATTACCAATCCCTCCTCCTCCTCCTCCCCCCCCTCCTCCTCCTCCATCTCCATGGCTCTCAACGACGACGACCAGATCGGTAAGGGCGAGTGACGATTCCCAACAGCGCCAGCAGCAGCCGCAGCAGCAGCAACAGCAACAGCACCACCCCCACCACTGACACTCACAGCCTCTTCCTGCTGCTGCTCCTGCTGCTGCTGCCGTTGCCTCCCGACCAAAAACAGAGAAGGAACCCCAAGGACGGCTATCTCCGTATCTTGACAAATGAGAGAGGCGAGCTCTGATCTTTCAAATTGAACGCGGTACTGGCCTCGTTCATAATCTGCTGTGAGAATCTGTCCCCGTGCCAGAAGCTTGGCTTGTTTGTGATACGCAGTGACGGTCTGTCCGACCACTAAGGGCGTGGGTACTTCGAAGTTGAAGTCTGTTTTTGAGTGGAGGGGAGGGAGGGAGGGAGGAGTGAGTCAGCTGCAAGTATCTGCCCGCGTGCTTGTAACTTTGCTTTCTTGTGGTAAGCAGTCACGCTTTGTCCTACTATCAAAGGGGTGGGCACTTCGAAGTTGAAATCTGTGTTGGGAGGGAAGGAGGGAGGGAGAGCGGGAGAGGTGCGTGAGAAGGAGTCAGTAGGGTGCTCAGCAAGCACGCGATCGCGCTCATGGTGAGCAACACACATGTGATAATCAAACGATCATAAACCAAGATTTTTCAAACAATAAACATACCTGGTGATGGCTCCACAATCACGCCTTGCTGAACATCCCGCACCACCTGCCGGTACTCCTCCAATCTCCGCCTCTCCTGCCGAAAGAAGGCTGGACTCACTCTTCGCCTTCTTCCTAACAACACCCTCACTCTACTCCACTCCGTACGCGTCAGCGTTTGTACGTGGCTCAGCCCTAGAGCATCCAAGTCCTCCTGAAATTCATTCTGATTAAAGTAAGCTCGGTCCACCGTTGAGTAAAAAAAATCAGCCATAGCGAAGCGCCGGCGTGCGGGCGTGGACAGGGAGTGCACTAAGGCCTCAAGACGGGGGTTATTGCTGCTGCTGCTGGTGGTGGTGCCGTAACTGCCGTAGCTGCTGCTGCTCCTGCTATCGAACGCGCTTGATTCTCCTCCCACTGATGAAGGAGGAGGAGGGTAATAGAGGTGATTTGGAGGCAGCGGCAGAGACGGCGGCGACGAATTGTGCAGAGGCACACGGCCTCCACCACCACCACCAACGTAATTGCTGCTCATGGGAGAGATTTGGCGCCTCCTCCTCTTGCCGTTTGACGGGGGTGGCGATGGCGGTTGAGGAAGGAAGGGAGCCGCCTGTGCGACGGGAGGAGGAGGTGATGGGTGTAGGCTTTGCTGCATGGGCGCGGATATGTCCTCGTTGCGAACTGCGAAGGAGGCAAACGCTACCAACGAACTCAACCCCCCTCCTCCTCCTCCTCCTCCGCCGTTTGGCGGGTCGTGCTTGCGGTGGTCCATGTCGTATGTCACGGGAAGACCGTCAGGAGTGGGGAGGTTGTCGAGATGCGGACACGAAGCCCAGCCGAGTAGCGCCAACCCACGGGCTTGTGTGCGGCAAGGCAATACAATCAAGCTCCTGTGTATTGTGTTGCAGAAAGTGTATTGAGTGTTTAGCCACGCTTTGAATGTTACAGCAACGCACACAGGGAGGGCTGGGGCTGGGGCGGCTGCCCTACCAAAGCAGCCAGCAGCCAACGCCTCATAAAAAAAAAGTGGAGGCGCAGGAATTACCGATTCTATCCATCTTACTCTTACCATTTGCCACCGCGACTACACACAAACACTACTAGGCCCAGCAAGTACAGCAGAGCAACGCGCCTTCGTTCAAGACGGCCCCGCTTGCATTTTTGTGGCTTCTTGTGTGCCTCGTCCTGCACCACACGACTTGTTTATCAGCAGCACCCACCCACCCACCTCCGCTCTCCCCACACACGACAGCCGCAACCATGGCCGGGGAAGAGGAAGTAGTACGGGAGACCAGCATGTACGAGCACCCCTTGGTGAAGCGGTACGCAAACAAGGAGATGAGCTACATTTGGTCCCCCGAGAAGAAGTTCTCCACCTGGCGCCGGCTTTGGATTGCGCTGGCCAAGGCCGAGAAGGAGTTGGGCATCGACATTACGGACGAGCAGATCGCGCAAATGGAGGCGCATGTCATGGACATTGATTTTGATCGGGCGGAGAAGAAGGAGAAGGAGACGCGGCACGACGTGATGGCGCACGTGTACACCTATGGAGAAGCCGCCCCGGCTGCGCAAGGCATCATCCACATGGGCGCCACCAGTTGCTTTGTCGGGGACAACACGGACATTGTCCAGCTCAAGGAAGGCATGGAGCTGCTGCAGCGTAAGCTTGTGAAGCTCTTGGCGCAGATGAAGACGTTCGCGGTGGAGCAACGCGCGCATGCCACGCTGGGGTTTACCCATTACCAGGCAGCGCAGCTGACGACGGTGGGGAAGCGCATGACTTTGTATATGCAAGACTTTTTGATTGATCTGGAGCATTTGGAACGGGAGATTGCGGCGTTGCCGATGCGGGGGTTGAAGGGCACGACGGGCACACAGGCGACGTTTTTGGAGCTGTTTGAGGGGGACCATGAGAAGGTGAAGGAGTGCAATCGCAAGGTGTGTGAGTACATGGGGTTCAACAAGTGGGTGGCTGTGTCCGGGCAGACTTATACGCGTAAGATCGATTATCACATTTTGTCCGTCCTTTCGGGGGTGGCGCAGTCTGCTTATAAGATGTGTGGGGATATTCGGTTGTTGGCTAATCTGAAGGAGATTGAGGAGCCCTTTGGGAAGGACCAGATTGGGTCGAGCGCCATGGCCTATAAACGTAACCCTATGCGTTCTGAACGTGTCTGTTCCCTGGCTCGGTACGTGATGGGCTTGCCGGCTGCTGCTGCTCAGACGCATGCCACGCAGTGGTTTGAGCGGACGTTGGATGATTCTTCGATTCGAAGGATTATCCTCCCTGAGGCGTTTTTGGCCGTTGATGTGATTTTGAATATTGTTGCTAATGTTACTGATGGGTTGCAGGTCTGGCCGCAGGTGATCAGGGCGCATGTCATGGCGGAGTTGCCTTTCATGGCGACGGAGAAGATTTTGATGGCCTGTTGTAAGAAGGGGGGGGATAGGCAGGCGTTGCATCATGCGATCAGGGAGCATTCAATGGATGCGGGGAGGGTGGTCAAGGCGGAGGGGAAGCCGAATGATTTGTTGGAGCGAATTCGGTTGGACCCGCTTTTTAGTGTTGTTCATAATAAATTGGATGAGTTGGTGGATCCGATGTTGTTTGTTGGACGGGCGCCGGAGCAGGTGGATGAGTTTATCAGTGAGGAGATTGACCCTATTTTGGCCAAGCATAAGGAGTTGCTGGCGGTGGAGAATAAGGATGGGGTGAGTGTTTAGGTGTGTGTGTGTGTGTGTGTGTATGGGCGGACATAGACTGGAGGGCGTGCCCTTGAGCAGGTGGACGAGTTTATGAGCGAAGAGATCCACCCGGTGTTGGCCAAGCATAAGGAGTTGCTGGCGGTGGAGAATGAGGATGGGGTGAGTGTTTAAGCAGGAGGGAGGGGCAGTTTTGTGTGTGCGTGTACGTGCGTGCGCATTACTAGGTGAGTGGATGGGTTGATAGGCGGACATAGGATGAACAGGGGAGGAAGGGAGGGAGGGAGGAAAGGAGGTAAGATATGACTTGGTGGTGTGTCGGGGCAGGAAGGAAGGAAGGAAGGAAATATTTAGATCCTAGGGACTGCTGTCGGGTTTCTACTAGAAGAGCATATGCCTGATTTATTTAGTCAGGGAAATGATAACTTACTATTTTGGCCTGCATGATGGCTTGAAAAGCCGCGCGGAGAGAGGAAGTTTTGAAACCGAACGAAGAGAAGAAAAACGGATAGGACGAAGAATAAAAAACATATTGAAAATCAAAAGCAGGATTCTTCCTCTCTCTTCTTGCTATTTTTACTACATGCACTTTGAGTTATTGCTTGGTCTTTTCCTCTTTATTTGACGTCGTCTCTTTACTTGCTTGCGACTCCAGTGCTTCCTCTGTGTTCTTTTCCGCCTGCTCTTGCTCTTCCTTGACTGCAGCAGCAGCACCAGCAGCAGGAGGGCCAGTCCCAGAGGCAGGGGGGAGCGACGGCGCGGCAGCAGCAGCAGTCGAGCCGCCAGTCGTTGCTGTCGAAGGTGGGAGTGGCTTGGCAGGAGCCTTTTTTGAGGAGGAGGAGGAGGCCGAGCCAGAGGAGGAGGAGGAGGAGGAGGACGACGACGAGGCGGAAGACGAGCTGGACGAAGAGGAGGAGCTAGAGGAAGTCGACGAGTCGGACGACGAGGAGGAGGTGGACGAGACACTGCTGCTCCTCGATCGACTCCTCTTCCTCTCCCCTCCCCCCTCGGCCTTGCGCGGCCTCTCCTCGCTCCTCCTCCGTTCCCTCCCCCGTCCTCTTCCTCCTCCACCACCTCCTCCTCCTTCGTTCCTATCACCAGAACGCCGCCCGCCCCCACCCCCACCCCTCTCTCGGCTCCGGGATCGCTCTCCTCGTCGTCGACTGCTGCCACCACCACCACTCCTCTTCTCGCTGCGGCTGCTGCGCTGAGGGCTGCGGCTGCGGCTGCGACTACGACTCTTCCTTCTCGACGACGACGATGACGGGCCGTACATGGAGGCAGAGGAGGGGGGAGGAGGAGAGGAGCGATGACGGCTTTGGCCCGATTGACTCTTACGCGGACGAGAGCGACTCCGACTTCTTTCACGTCTGCTACCGCCTCGAGAGCCTCTCTCACGGTCACTACGATCACGACGCTGCTTCTCCTTCTCCTCCCCACGCGCCCGTTCTTTTTCCTTTTCTCGTTCTCCTTCTCGTTCTCGTTCCTTCTCTCGTTCGATACGCTTCTTCTCGGATTGCCGCTTCCGTTCTGCTTCTTCATCTTGGGCTCGCTCCCGCGCAATATCCCGCTCTCTCGCCCGCTCCCGCTCGCGCCCCTTCTCTCGTTCCCGTTCACGCAACCTCTCCTTCCATTTCTCCTCTGCCTCCGCCAGTGCTGCCGCTTTGGCCGCTGCTGTTGCTGCTGCTTGCTCCTCCTGCTCCCGTTCCCGACGACGCCGCTGACGGCTTTCCTCCTCGTTGTTGTCACGCCCTTCACCGCGATCCTTCTCCTTCCGCCGCTCGCCTCCACCACCACCACCACCACCACCATGCCGTTCCTCGCTCCGACGAGAAGAAGAGGAGGAAGAAGAAGCAGCAGCAGCAGCAGCAGCTGGTCTACTACTTCCCCTCTCCCCACTCCGTCCCCGCTCCCTCTCCCGCTCCGAGCGCTCAGAACGACGACTGCTACTGTCGCTGTCATCACCCTTCGATCGCCCACCCCCACCACTCCCACCATTGGCCGAACGATGATGTTCTCTCTTCCCTCCCTTGTCATCCCCCACAGAGCCCACAAGGCGCCCCTCTTCCTGCTTAACGTCGCCGCTCGACAGACGGGCCAACACTTCATCCCTGCGTCGCAACTCCCGATCAGACAACGGCTTCGAACTCCCACCATTCCTCCTACTACTGCTACTTCTACTGCTCCCTCCCTCCCTCCTCTCCCTCTCCTTCTCCCTCTCCCCCCCCTCGCTCCCCCTCCGCCGCTTCCGATGACCACCACCCTCCCCCCCCTCCTCCTTCCTTCCCTCCCTCCCTTCCTCGCTTCGGTCTCTATCTGACCGATCCCGCCGTCGAGAGCTGCTCCGTCCACTTTCCCCGCGCATGCCCTCCTCCTCTTGAAAAGTAGCTCGTGACCTACCCCCTCCCCTCTCCCTCTCCCTTTCTCTTTCTCGCTCGGATGGTGGTGGTGGGGGAGGAAGAAGAGGAGGAGGGGGAGGAGGGGAAGGAGGACGACGTGATTGGTTGCTAAACTCCTCGTCGTCGCCGTCGGAGATATCCATGTCTTGGTCCTCGATGGGAGAGCGGGAGGGAGGGGGGGGGTGTTGGGAAGGAGGGTAGGAAGAGTAGGTAGCGCTGCTGCTGCTGCTGCTGGTGCTGTTGCGGTGGGCGCCGGCTAGGATGGCAGTAGCTTGGAGGACGTCCCCTCTTTTGGCGGCCTCAGCAGCAGCAGCCTCGGCTTGTTGTTGCTGCTTCTTCTCGCGCTTTACCCTTTTGGTATCAAACTCGTGGAAGGACTGATTGTCCGCTGCTAGCTTCGGTAGCAAATGCGGATCTGCTACTGCCCCCCCTGCGGCCTCATTCAAGAAATACAAATTGTTAAGCGCCCCTCGGGCCGTGAGTCGCTGCCGTGGGTCCAACACCAACAATCGCTGGACGAGATCAAAGGCACTTCCCAACACAGGTCTAAATCTCGCCTCAAACTGCGACGGCCTATGATCAGGACATTCTAACGTACTCCCTGGGGCCTTCATTCTCGCAAAAGCCTCTGGCCGCGGCGTGCCCAACAGCCCATAAATCATCCCTAGCAGCTCCACCTCGCTCGCAGCGGGAAAAAGAGGCCGACCCTGAATAAGCTCAACGATGATACAGCCCAAGCTCCACATATCAACAGCAGTGTCATAATTCGGATTACCATACAACAGCTCCGGAGCACGATACCAAAGCGTGACAACCTTAGTCGTCAAATGCGGCATCTCCTCTCTATCATGTTGCGAAAAATCCAACGAGCGAGCCAGGCCAAAATCAGCCAGTTTCAAATCGTGGAGGTTGCTCACTAGGATGTTACTGCACTTCAGGTCGCGGTGGACGAGCTCGCGTTCGTGCATGTAGTTGAGCCCGTCTAGGATTTGCTTGACTAGACATTTGATTCGGGCTTCGGTTAGGTGGACCTGTGGCGAGGGAGGGAGGGAGGGAGGGAGGAGTGGGATGAGAGGAGGTTGCTGTATTTTCGGTCGCGATGGACGAGCTCCCGTTCGTGCATGTAGTTGAGCCCGTCTAGGGTTTGCTTGACTAGACATTTGATTCGGGCTTCGGTGGATCTGTGGAGAGGGAGGTAGGGAGGGAGGGGTGAAGAACAATGAGTTTCGCAAAACTGGAAGAAAGAAGAAGAGGAAGGAGGACGTGAGGGAGGACGTACCTTGGCATCAATCAACCCCGCCAGGTCGTGGTCCACGTACTCCATCACCAGATAAATGTGCCCCATCCGCAGAGTCACCCCACCACTACCGGCGCCTCCATTGGCCCTGCCGCCGGCCCCGCTGCTGTTGCTGCTCTGACCGCTGCCGGAGAAGCGCGTCTTGAGGCTGCCACCGTCCATTTCATCCTTGTCCCGGACTGTGTGTGTATATATGTGTGTACGTGTGTGCGGAGACAAATTAGTAAAATAAATAGGATTTAATGTGCCTTCAAAGGCGGCTCTACTTTTGTCTCCTACCCTACCCTACGTAAGCAATACGTACATTCCCAGCGGGAGCACTTGGAAGTGACCACATCGATGAGCTTGACAATGTTGGGATGCTTCATCTGCTTCAAGATCTTGATCTCGCGCGTCACGGTCGGCGGGAGCTGGCAATCCCCTTGAAGGAGCAGCTTTTTGATGGCCACCTTGTGGTTGTTCACCTTGTCGAAGCCACTGAAGACGCGGCTGTGTGTCGAGGGCATGGAATGGAGGGCAGGGAATGGAATGCAGGAGAGGAAGGCAGGGTAAGCAAACCGCGTGGCACGATAAGGCAGAGATGCCACAGACGAAATATACCTACGCTACCCAACACGTACCCATACGTCCCCTCCCCAATCGTTTCCGTGCGGTTGAAATTGCTAATCGTCCGCGTGCCCCACGGCGCCGTCGAGGAGGAGGAGGAGGCTTGCGACGACGAGACCACGCCCAAGGCATTTCCCCCATCGAGCGGCCGACCCCAGCTCCCTCCTACGGGCCCACCTGCCATGGCTCTATGCCGTCTTCGGGCTTTGTGCTCCACACGTGGCTTGTAGTGTGTGGGTGTCTGACAAGGAGGACGATGCGGGTGCTGTGTGTGGTAGTGGGGGGTGGGTGGGCGTTTGGTTGAGCAGGAGCGACCGCCAGGAGAAGGGAGACAAGAGCAAAGAAGCAGAGCACCCGAGACGACGACCATAGACCAGACCATGGAGCAGACCTGTTGGCTATTGGGGGATGTGTGTGTGTGTCATGGTGGTTCACAAGGGCAAAATTGGTTTCCAAGAAGAAGCAAGGATGTGATGAATCGAGGGTCTCCTCGATTTTTGGGCAGCTGACTGCGGAGGCTCGGCTCGTAAAGCGCTAAGACTGCCCTGGCACTCATGACACCCAGTACCGTTTTGATTGATCCTTTGTCCACACGTACAAATTGGATTTAGCTATCTAAGGCGCCAGGTTTAATATTTGCAAGCATCTTACTGACCGAGAATGAGGATGTGCAGCAAGGGACACCTAGAAGCCGGGAGGTTGAAATTGTTGGCGTGCTTTTGCACGCAATGCGAAGCTTGTCTTACCCAATCGATGCCTTTAAAATGGAGCTTGGATCATGAGATATCGATATTTGTAGGGGTGGGGGGTTTGGATAGGCCAGGATGCCGCTGCTGGAGGATCCGCAACGTGGAAAGGAAAGAAGGAATGGGGGGTAAACGAGGCAGGCATGCCCCAAAAGAGTTGATAAGCTCGACGGCTCCCTTTGTGAATATAGTGATTTTCTTCTTTCTTTGATTCTTTGTTCTGGATTTCTGGTCTTTGACTACATTGACAAAACTGTCCCTCCCATAAATAAACGTCCCACTCCCTACTACACGCACACAACCGGCCTCTATCGACCCCCATCTTTTTACTTCCTGACTAGGTACCAAATTCCTACCCAATGAACCCACTCCCCGCTACAATTGCATACATCCTCCCTTCTTTCCTCCCCATCACTTCGTCTACTTACTTAATAAGCAACTTCTTATCCGGCCAGCCATACAAACCCTTGTATCGATTAAAGAGATCAACTAAAGTCTCACAAAACTCCGTATGGTATTTATCAATCATCTCCTGCGTCGGCTCCCCCTCCACTTTCGGCACCACAATCGGCTTCGCCATCGCCCCCAGCACAGGATGACGATGCATAAGCGGAAGACCAAACCGACCCCACAGCGGCAACACACCAAATTTCAAATAACGAGACAACCCCTGTAACACCCCCCCCTCATCATACCACGCAGACAACAGCTTAGTATTCCCAAAAATATAACAAGCCACAAGCGGCGTCCCCGTGCGCAAGGCAAGTTTGACAAAGCCCTTACGTTCCTTCATCAGCACCACTTCATCCTTGTTGTTCACCTCAAAAATCTCGGCAACTCCACCTGAGGAAATGCCTAGAGACCAGCCCTCGTCTAAGTGCTTCTTGGCCACGTGCCCCGAAGCGGCAATAGTGCCGATGGAGCCTAAGTCTGTAATATGTGTTTGTGAGAAGCAAGTAATAGAAAACATCAGATTAGTGCCTGCTTTTAAATACATGCGCGAAAGAAGGGGAGTATGAATAACCACCGGCTTCTCCATCCCCTAGATTAACAAGCCCACCACAACCATCCCTCGTCCTCCTTTCCAAGCAAAACTTACAGTGACGGAACAAGGGTAGCCTG
>Ga0335398_10010092_pt1 | contig 10805 bp, 11 predicted proteins | sample BON03_FD_205742 | JGI IMG/M metagenome (GOLD analysis project Ga0335398, IMG submission 205742) | Freshwater microbial communities from Lake Bonney liftoff mats and glacier meltwater in Antarctica - BON-03 (spades assembly) (version 2) | ecosystem: Environmental > Aquatic > Freshwater > Ice >...
TATATGTATGTTCACGTATATATACATGAATATATACATATGAATATATATATATGTATATATACATAGAGAGAGAGAGAGAGAGACAAAATCAAAGGTTTTTGCTATCGTGGTGCAACCATAAGCTGGCTATGTACCCAAACACGAATTCTATTCGTAGATGCTTATATATGCCCCCACTAGCACAGGAGGAGAAGGCGAATGATGATGCAAGAAATCATGCGCTACAAAATTAGGAAGAGGAGGGCCACAAAAAGTCTGATGATATATATCACATATCAAATTTATGTACGTGTGTACTCATATACATACGTATATTTGCGTGTATGTATATACATACGTGTATTTGCATTGTCTGACCAATGATACGGCTAGACTCTTTGTTCTTGTGTACAGTTTTTATTGTAAACAGTTCTGGTCAACACGCACTGTGAAAAAAGTCTGGTGTGTTCCCCTTAAAATCGGTGTGCAACTCGAACTGCCGAAAACTCTTTGCATCGTGAATATCTCCCAGAGTGTTGTTGACTGATGGTTCTCGATGGACCTTACTTGTAAGTTTGCACGACCACACAACCCGCACTACCACATCCAATATTTGAAATTCTCGCCCCCTACGGTGTAAACCCGTAAAGTAGCACTGAAATGAAATGAATTTTTGTGAAAGGTGCATGCTTCATTTTTTGTCTACTCACTCTAGCCTTGCGGATCGGGCAGTATTTTTGTTTGTTTCTTTTTCCAGATCAACTCCATATTCGTGTCGTCAAGTAATCTTCAAGTTGAAGATCATTTATCATAATATTGCACACTTGACATCTTGCAAACTTGCGGGTAATCTATTATGATAATATTCCTCATCTGGACACGTATTTCCACATAGCCAGTTCCCAAATTTACAAGTGCGCTTTGCCCAAAAAAAATAACAGCACTGCTTTTAACTCCCATCTAAAGAGCACTTTTATTGGGAACAAAGTCCTTGGGATACCCACTATCAGTTTTCAATAAAAACTCTACTCTCAAATGATTTGAAAAGTGTACTGTGTATTGTCATCTCGCAGAAATGATTTATCACCATCTTACGTCCTACCTAGACGTGTTTGTGACAATACATCTATACGTATAATTTACTGTACCCATATAGGTCGGCGTACATCGAACTTCAGCTACAGTTTTTTGCTAATGTGTTGATGCGATCTAAAAAATTTACAAGAGTACATTGTATGAAGTCCCTTAGTCTTGCCCAATCATGGCTATTTTATATTCCAGGCCATATCCCAGAGAACATTCTAGCAATGCCAGTACATGCAAGCAGAAAGGTTTAGCCTGAGCGGTAACATCTAGATTTGCTTTACTATCCCTCGAGATCCCTGCGGGTCTTTTCTTTCTTTCTTTCTTGGGTTTCGAATACCAAACCGAAGTCAATTATTGGACTAAGCGGGTGGTGAGCACCAGACCAATCACTCAGTCTTTGTTGTTCTTTTTTGCAGTGCAGCGACAAAGTCAAATAAAAAGGGATTTTGCGAGATCACTCAAAGTCGCCCCATTAAAAGCGACAAGAACAAAGCACAGACTCAGACGAGAAGAGGATCATGTTATTCTTACCTCTTAGAAATGAAACGCTCACACCTAGAGTAAACGCACGTCACATTTGCAACTGGTAATGGGACTACGGTGGTGGCCAGATATCTGGTTGATGCCTGATAACACCTGTACGAACAAAAAGCACAGACGATTGACTTGAGTTAATACGCGCCATGTAGATTGTGTCTGGTATGATCACGGCCCATGAAAAGGGCAGGTGACATTACGTGGTAGGATTTGCGCACTGTAACACGTGATTATATTGAACCCCATTTCAAGCAAGTACTACAGCGAGAAATAAAAAGCAATCAACCTCTCGCAATAACAGGACCGTGACGAAGAAGCTGTCGAACTCGATGAAGAGAGATCCTGTGCAATACTCTTTGTTACTTGAATGTATGCAGAACACATTTAAATCACATTCCTTTTGCAAATTTATTGTTATGCATTCACTTGCATTTCGCATGACTCACGGCACACTTGCAAAAGTAAACTCCAAATAACAAACACGCAATGCATCCGTAATTCACAATATTCTGGAGGAAAGACGATTCATTGCTCCGAGTCGGTGGGAAACTGTCCGGGCTCACGATGTCTACTCTCACTGGCAAGGTCTCTCGACTAACTAAGTCTGCATTCATACATCTTCTTGCCCTCCAATGCTTCGAGTAGTATTCAACTGTCACGAGTCAATTACTCACATCGTCGCCCCCCCCACAACACTGGAAAACATACCTGTCCACATGAGATACAGAGTTCTTCGAAGCAAACAGCATGAGATCCTGCCAAAGAATTGAAGTGTTAGAACCTTCTTTAGAGCTAGGCCATATATCGTAACGAGGCGGCCAGCGGCCGTCAAATTTACGAACCCCTCTTGAAAATCGTACTAAATTAAGAAAGGAAAAAGCACGCACAAACGTCGCAACTTTGAAATACAGTGCTTTCAACCCCACCGAAGTAGACATGAAACATTTTACGCAGGCAAGTTTCTATTTTGGTATTTTAATCCTCAGGCTAATCCTCCAGGCATATATTTTGCCACACAAATTTGAGCACAGATACCAGATATTAGACTTGGTAATTCAAAATCTTGGAAAGTCTCCATGTAGCCTGGTCTGAGAATCGGGGAAAAGAGACTTTTGATTGTGCGCGTCGGCGAGTACGCTGCGTCTGTGAGATTGTGGCTTTTCGATGATTATCAGCAATTCATAACTTACAACAACATCACCACCGGTCTTAGGCCTGGGAAGTTGATTTGTCACAGTTGTTCTTGCAAGTCACCAGTGGTGGGGAAAAGCAAGAGAGTTTCTTACGGCAGTTTCGTTACGGCAGTTTTTAAAGCAGGTTCTGTTCGGTTATTTGGTTCCTACAACACTCACAGTAATCATGTTCAAGATTGATGATGCAAGCTGGTACCTGAGGCAACCACATGCGGAACCCACAGCCATTGAGATGTAGTTTCAAGGCGCCCTTCCATTGCTTCAGTGTTTCCTTCATCCGGCTTACTCTGCCCGCACAGCTCACATACACAGAACTTGTGCAATCTTGTTTGGTTAGCTGTGCCGCACTCCCCACATGTGAATTTTTGCATCGCTTTGGCTCCACATACTTGGCACGTCATGCCTGGCAAGTCACACAAACAAGAAATTGATTAGAAACAAGAAGAATCCCTGTTGGCAGCACAAAATGTAACAACAGAAGTTCTGAGACTTACCTTTCTGTTCAAATTTGAGATGATTCAGCGTTCCACATTTACACTGAAACGCAATGAGCTGCCAATCAAGTGCAAGTCGGTTTTAGGCGGAAATAATATTACTATCCTGGTCTATTATTATCAGGGATCTGAAAATTCAGATGTCGACAGTTGACGATAAGCAGTGAGCACAACGTGAAAAACGCAGGCGGTCACTAGTAGTGCATCGTGAAACGCCGTGATGAACGCCCACTCACTTAGATCAGCATCATACTGTGATCATACCGTCAAGCAACGATAAATATAAACACATGAAGTTAAACAATGCCCAGGTCGCAAGTGAAACCTCAGTTTTCTCAGCCGGCATCGTACTGTGTCGTTCGAGCTGTTGAATGCGATTGGGAGAGATAGAAAAGTTGCGATTCAAGAGGGATAGAAAAGTTTATTATAAGACAACCACCAAAAGGGGAAAAAGATGATTATGATAGTGAAAACTCCTGGATCTCAGATCAAGAGAGATAGAAAGAATTGTCGAGTGAAATCTGTTGTAAATTACCTCAGACGATGACACGGACGAACGTTTAGCAAGAAGTCACGGTCACGTCCTCTGATTGGCCACGAACAAAAATTTGGGTGTTGGCTGGTACATGTAGTGAATTTATCTTGAATGAGATTACTGAGTGAATTTTTTTTATTTTAACATAGGCCTAAGCTGAATTTGAATTTAAAAGTGACTACAACATTGTACCATCAGTTCTTGAGAGATAATGTTGTTTATTAGAAACCCAATGGAAGATATCCTCCGGTCCGGGACAGGTTCTTGGGTCCTAAGTGGCTAATCGGGTGTTCGCCATCCGCTTAGTCCAGTGATTGGATGGGTCTTCGAAAATCAAACAAACAAACAAACAAAATCATTGGTTTTCCAATAAACAACATTATCTCTCAAGAACTGATGGTACAATGTTTTAGTCTGTTATTGGACCAATTTCGTTTTTGTGAAACACATAATACTACGTGTCAGCGGTTCGTGGCCAACAAGAGTGCGATTCCATTCTTGGGCAGCTATGTGCGTTCCCTTCGTTCCCGAGAATAGTTCCGGGAACGCTAATGGGAACCGTCGTTATTCCCGTTCCCTTCCCATTCTGGTGAGACCCCCTGGCCCCCTAGGGGGGACAGGTAAACTCCCTTCGTTTCGAGGTCACGATTTTTTTTCTCGTCAAAAAAGAAAAGTCTATTTTTCCTCCCAAGGGTCAGAGGAATGTCTCCCAGCGCAGATCGAAGTACCCGAGTGTCGACACTCGTGTCAGGGAAAACGATAGTCGGGTCAGTAAATCGTAAATAGTCGGGTCAGAACACCAAGGCCCACGCCACTCTTCCGCTACTCGCCAGCCCCGTACAAATATTTGGATGCCTCACACATCACGAGATAGACCCAGATCTCAGCTCTCTAGTGGTGTGTGGGACGTCCAAATATTTGTACGGGGCCGGCGAGAAGGAGGCCCACACTCCCAACCACTCACACACCACCGTGACACCCGACTAAAATCATAGGACCTAGATCCTACACAGTTTCATAGGATGGGGTCGACACACATATGTCAGCTAGCGGAACAATTATTGATCTAAATCATAGGACCTGGATCCTACACAGTTTCATAGGATGGGGTCGACACCCAAATGTCAGCTTGCGGAAAAATTATTGATTGAGCTTGTGTGGTAATCCGCAAATCATTGACCCGACTAACATTGGGTACGTACCCGAGTGTCGACACTCGGGTACTTCGAACTGCGCAGGGGGTTTACTGCGCTCCCAACAGGAGGCAGAGTATAATTTTTCCGGGTTTTATTCCAACAAACAAACAAACAAACAAACAAACAAACAAACAAACAAACAAACAAACAAACAAACAAACAAACATACAAACATGTCGGACGATGCGGGGAGGAACCGTGGCGTTACTGGCGAATATGGCTGTTTTCAGGGGGGGAGGGATGGGATTTCAGGTGGAACCCCTGGATTCTAAAACAAAAAAATCCAACCTTTGGCGCTGTCATCTCCGTTGCTGACAACGAGCAAGATGATGTCGAGATGGACTCTGAATAGATATACACATGTATGTATGTATCCAGGACATACGATGTGTACATGACATACATGTACATGTATACATATACATATATATACATACAAGCATTTGTATACATATATACATATACTGTAAATATATACACATAAGTCACATGGTCACGTATTAAATATATACGTTTGTATACCTTAATATTGACTATCACCATCAAGGACACTTTTTTGTAAGAGAATGAAATGATTGTCAATATCAAAATACAGTGGGAGGGGTCAAGGTCATGATATTTTGAATTGTCCATTTAAAAGTGCTTATTTTTGGAAGATCTGAACACCTAAAATTGGTCAAAAATCCTCGCAAACACCTTCTCTGACTCCCTAGCGATTCTCATATTTTTTTCCATAGCAAGATTTCCACTTCCCTTCCCGTTCCCATACCTCTGTCCACAACCCGCATGGATTCCCTTCCCGTTTCGTTCCCATTTTTCCTTAAGGGGACGCACATCGCTGTTTTTGGGCGGGTTTCTTTGGAGGCATGGATGCCAGTGGAAATGAAGGAGGAGGAGCCAGCATTAACGTTCAAACTGAAATCATTACATAGGCAGCCTTCACAAACATTAGCTACACTGCAGCAGCATTGCAACAGTGTTGCCACAAACAATCTCATTTACAAGCCTGAGGCATATAAGAAGTTGGAGCGTCTGTTTGAACATTCTTGCTGACTTTTGAACGTGTTTTTGGTAATTGTCGTTTCTTGAGATTCATTTTTATTATTATTCTCAATTTTATTGGTAGCACAACTTTTTGATATTACATATTTTCTGGAAATTAATTTCTTCCTCTTTTGCCACTTTGTTGAACCAGTATCTCCATCCTCATTCTTTTGATCCCGACATTTTTGGGGCCGTTTTGGGGGGTACCGATGTCGTCTCTTGTGGGGCTCTTCGCATCAGCAACCCCCAAAAATAGGTCAAACAGTGCTCTGTAAGGCACACAAATGGATCAAAAGAACAAATGGCAACAAAGAAACAAGAAAAGATGATCCGCGAAGAATGGCAACAAAGAAACAAAAGATGATCCACGAAGAAGTTGTAGGCTCTGTGCGAAAAAGTGAGAGAGTGAAGGAGGTTCAGCTCGCAACGTAGCCCAAGTTAAGAACGTTGGAGATAATGGGGTCACTCCAGGGGTTTTTTTTTGAAAAAAATAGCGAATGTAAAATACCTTGATTGATTGATGTTGAATTTATTACTTCGTAAGAAATAGTCTTGTAGCTTTGCTGGAAGCTCTATGTGCTCGAATCTTTTCTTTAGATTCGTGAATTATCATTCTCAAGAAAAAAAAAATTGTTGACGATGACACGCTGTGAACCCTCGAAAGAAAGGAAAACAAAAAGGAAATTTCGTTTTTGTCCAAATATCCTTTTTGTCAAGGAGGACTGACTTCCCACCTCCGACTTTCAACCCGGGGGAGAAGCGGGTCGGAAGATGAAATTTGCTTCCACACCCCCTATTGCTTTCTCATTCTTTCACTCTTTCTCGTGCTTGTATGCTTGTGCGCGCGTGCGCGTCTTACACGCACACATTTACAACCACATAGTACACACACGAATAGTCTGGCTTGGGCTTGGCGTACGTGACACCGTGACCCTCAACATGGATTCTTCTCTTGCTAGAGTCAGACAGACTTTGCTTAGCCCGGGGTAATTTTTTGATTTTCGTTGATGTGCTGAGGGCAATTAATTACGATGCCGTCTTTTGTACATTTTTGATCATACTGCAGATTACAAAAAGAATTCTTGACAGCTCTCACCTCGGGCCTCTCGCGCTATTCTGCACAGCCGACACCCTGCTGATTGCATCTTGCCTATTTTGGTCAGAAAACTGGCTGGTGGCGTATTTCCTGCCACTGCCATCCCCAATTTTCTCCTTCGCTTCTATAGGGGTTTTTTGTCACTCAAATACGTCTCCAGCATAACCCTTCCTGCATCCTGTCTCAGCATGAAGTCCGCTACCCTGTACCGTAGAGAGGCTGGTGGATGTTTCCCCTTTTTTTCTTCTCCTTGATACAAGTCTTTATGAAACCCTCCTCATCCTTCTATGTACCATGCTGTAGAGCCGTTACCATACTCCCATCATACCTTACATCGACTCGTCGTCTTTGAGAGTAGAGTTTTTATTGAAAGCTGATAGTGGGTATCCCAAGGACACGGGGTTTACTTAATTTACCCCGGCAACTCCTGGGTATCCCCTCCGCTATAACACCTATCGGTCAGCTCCACCAGTCTCCGCCCTGGCCCATTCCAGGGGACCTAGGAAGAGGTCCCAGTCACCAGTCTCACGTACTCGAACACAGAAACACGTATGGACAGGCCCAAGTCTGTAGTAAGGGGCATCGGGGGAGTAGCGTAGACTGTCACGGTCCATGTCAGCCGTCATTTTGTTGGATCCAGTTCTAGCATGTACGGAATCCGCTACCTCAGAGTATTCGACTACGTCTCAGTGTCTTAGTGCGCTACTGGGCCGGCCAGAGAGAGTGATTTTCTATCCTTCACGGCCTCAGGTGGAAAAAAACCCAACGCACCTATCACTCCTATACAACCACTGCCTGGCGACTCAGCACCCTTAGGTGTAATGGACACAGCAGCAACTAGAGGTAGAAATGAAAGCCACTCTCGAGGAGGGGGGGGGGCGGTCCGCAAGGACACGTCCCCCTTTGAAATAAAGATCCAAGGAAAAAACCCCGAACGAGAAAACTGTCTAGGTCGAGGTCCCTAGTCCCGCCCATGGCGAACCACGGTACTAAACTTGGTGTTTAAACTCTGACCCCTCGCTATAGGCGCACATGTTGGTGTGGGGCCGGAATTCGTTCACGAGAGAGAAATTGGTCGATATTGGGGTCTACTCCGTAGGTAGTCAGGCACGAGGGTTCTTTCCTCCTGAAATATCATGAACCTGCGGCCCGCGGTTTGCAAACCCATTAACATCAGGTTGGCTCCTCGTTGTCTCTCCGAGCACTCAGCCTCGTTGTGTGTGTGTGCCGTGATACTGCGTCTTGTCGTGGACCATGCCCTTGTTTTTGTGATGACACTGTTCGACTGAGGTCGTACCATGTCTCTTGACTTTTTCTGACTGGTATTGTCACCTCTTTATCCTGTGCCTTCTCCGCCAGCTCGTCCTTGAAACTCTTCTCGTCGCCACAGCGTGCTCGTATTACTTTCTTTGTCAAGCGTGACAAACTTGAACTTGCTTTTTGGCTTTTGTGCAGCGTGCATGCTGTCATACAGGTGCCTCCAGATGGAGTGGTGGGCAGCCGTCACTGTCGTTGCCATTCCTTCGCAGCCTGCACTGTTGATGTGACCGTGTGTTTCAGCCGCCAGACCATCAGTGCTCTCACCTCGGGCCTCTCGCGCTATTCTGCACAGCCGACACCCTGCTGATTGCATCTTGCCTATTTTGGTCAGAAAACTGGCTGGTGGCGTATTTCTTGCCACCGCCATCCCCAATCGTCTCCTTCGCTTCTATAGGGGTTTTTTGTCACTCAAATACGTCCCCAGCATAACCCTTCCTGCATCCTGTCTCAGCATGAAGTCCGCTACCATGTACCGTAGAGAGGCTGGTGGATGTCTCCCCTTTTTTTCTTCTCCTTGATACAAGTCTTTATGAAACCCTCCTCATCCTTCTATGTACCATGCTGTAGAGCCGTTACCATACTCCCATCATTGCTTACATCGACTCGTCGTCTTTGTTTGCCGATGTATTTGCAAGCTCCTGTCACACGATCCCGGTGTTTGCGCACCTCCTCTTCTGCTGATCCTCATCCAATTGTCCTTCGCAGTGGCAATTACATCATCAACGAGCGGCTGAAAAGGATCGTGGAGCAAAAAGATGCGTTAGAATCAGGGCAGGGCGGGGGCAGGCAGGTTCGAAGTGTCAATATCGACGTGCCAAAAATGCATTTTGTAACGCAAAAAGCTCACAGACAAGACGTGCGAGTCTATCGAGTCGACGTCGACTTCAGAAACGTTTTCAATGCAACGTCGCAGGCAGCTCTCTGGCACGGTATGAACATGTTTCATATACCAGACGTTGACTTCCTGGAGTAGATTCACGACAGCATAACAGTCCGTCTGGCTCCAAACGACTCAGAAAGTGCAACAATCACGTTTGATACAGGTGTATCGCAAGGAAGCATCACGTCCCCGCAACTGTTCAATATCTTTATCAACGCTCTGTCACCAAGTTGCGGATGCTCACGGCGACTGGCCAGAATCAAAGTATCAGTCATGGTTTGCAAATTGGCAAGGACCGGGATGACAGCAGTCAAGACGCAGAGCACGGCTATCACTTTAATAACATACTGTCTTGTGAGAAGGAGTGTTCAGGTGCGAACGACGAGGGTATTTATGAGTGAGAACGAGTGAGGAGATTGTTTGTTGTCAACTCCAGACACCTTGTTTTAGCGAGAATACAAACACCCCAAAAATTAACAATACTCGAAAAATTTGCCCGTGCCTGATTAAAATGCTGCCACAGACACGCTAATGTCAAGTTTTCAACGCTCCGCGCGACTTTTTTCTCATAACCAAAAAAATGCCTTATCATTCCAAGATTTTTGCCAGAAAACCTGGTTGGTGTATGTTACAACACAGTGTGACACGACAGACATATGTATGTTCATGACATTTACCTTCTCGCAACCTAAAGTGATCGATTGGAGCTGTTTAAGTATCTGGCGGACATTGCCATGTTGTGTAAGGGCGTAATATGTGCCATTGAGACATGATCATCATTTTCCTCATGTCGTATGTCGTTGCAGGCCTATCCAACATATATATATCTTCTTAAAGGACATATTTTTTTGACAACATATAGGCACAGGATAAATGTACAGAGATCGCGGGAGAGTTTGCTGGAGACACACTAAAGGTAGAACATAAGGCTCAGAATCGGGGGCACAGGGTCACGAAAGACAATTTGTTGAGACTACTATGGCATTCATGGAGAAGGAGAACGTCTTTGACAAACAGCATGCCAACTGGTTTGACATAGCAGCAAACGTGCACCTGGAAGACGGGTCGAAACTGTGACAGTTGTGCTGTCTCAAACAAACGTGTCTGCCAACAGGAGCAGCTCGAAAATATCTGACTACTAGGCTATCATTGATGTGTTTCTCTTGAATTACGCAGGAGGCTCGTGGGACCCAAAGAAATACCCAGGGCGTGTGGCCTTGCAAATTGCCTACTGACAGTCTCCCGCTGCAGCAGTTGGCATTGTCGCCTGCACACAGTACTGTTACAAATAACTTGCCGATTTTTCCAAACCTCAGTTACAAGGTAGAAGAAAAAACAAAAAAGTCGAAACGTATTGTCTCACAAGAATTAGGATGGTATGTTATTGAATAAAGAGTTGCCTCTCCATGTCTTGTCTCGCTGAGTGGGCTGTGGTAAGATCA
>Ga0335398_10010098_pt1 | contig 10800 bp, 12 predicted proteins | sample BON03_FD_205742 | JGI IMG/M metagenome (GOLD analysis project Ga0335398, IMG submission 205742) | Freshwater microbial communities from Lake Bonney liftoff mats and glacier meltwater in Antarctica - BON-03 (spades assembly) (version 2) | ecosystem: Environmental > Aquatic > Freshwater > Ice >...
TGCGCAGGTGGGTGCGATTCAGCAACTGGTGAAACTCGTTGAAGAACGCACCGACAAGGGCACCGCCACTGCGGCCATGATCGTGCTGTCGACAATGTCGATTCTCGGGCGATTCGCTGGTGGGCGACTGATTCCGCGGACCAGCATGATTCGTTTCACTATTGGCACTGCCGGCGTGCAAGCCATTGCCCTAGCGGCGCTCAGTTTCATGGAGTCAGCGCTACCGATCCTCCTCTCGATCGGTTTACTCGGATCCACTCTCGGCAACATGTTGATGATGCAGTCGCTGCTGATCGCCGACCGTTTTGGTGTGCTCGACTTTCCGCGCATTTCGGCGCGCGTCGCGCTCATCTCATTTTCCGGAACCGCCGGCGGGCCATTACTGCTTGGTTGGTTACATGATGCCGCCGGCGGATACCGCACGTCGTACTTGGCCGCCAGCATGTGCTCACTGATTGCTGTGGTGATTTTCTCCATGGCGGGCAGCAGCAAAATTGCCACCGATGCCACCGATCCCATCGGCGTTGTCGTCGACCCGAAGCGTGGCTAAGACGCCTTGCCTGTCTCAGCAAGGAGATCTTCAAGATCTGCAGTGACCCCAAGGTGGTCTGCCCAGAAGCGCAAATGATCGACGTCCAACGGTTGGATAGCCGCAATCTCGATGCAGTCTCGCCACTGAGTATCAGATCGCGATGTAATGCGCCAATTTAGTTTGGCAAGGATGATATCTTCGGCGGTTGCTACCCATGTTGTCACTCCAAGAACGTCCAATCGAACCCGACGTTCAAGTCGCATCTGTTCGAACGGATCATCGGGCTTGCAAATGAAAACATCAACTTTGCCACCCGTGGCGGGATGAAGAACATGAAACGAACCGCCCTCAGATCCGGCCCGTCGAGCTTCGTCTAGCGGTAAGTAGAGATCTTCGTCGGACAATTCATTGAGCAGTGTCTCTACCGACTCTCGTGAAACCAGTGCGACAAGGTCTATGTCGCGGGTAGACCTGACAACACCCCACGCAGCGGCGGCGGTTGAGCCGACAATCACATAACGCGCACCAACATGATCTAGCGCATTCACCACGCGTTGAAGCGCAAAGGCGAGATTGATCACGATGCTTGTTTACTGTGGTTTGGCCAGACCTTTTGCGCCAAGTCGTCGCCGTACCGCCGTCGTACTAATTCAACAAGTACGTCGTGGTCGTTGAAATCTGGGTGCTGGCGACGCACGGCCTGTTCCTCCATATGGGCCAACTGCGCATTGAGTTCTGCCCAGGTTTCCAAACGCTGCTCAACTGTTTGGGCCGCAATTGCGTCCATCTGAATGCGCCATGCCTCAGCCGAGGTGTCGGCAGGCACGGCTGGCGGATTACGCGGACTCACGGCATCAGTGTACTGATGGGGTGAAAGGGCATTTTCGTTGTGACATCGTGTGCATTAGCAGGAGCACGGCTGTCAATCTAGAGCGCGACTGAGCGGGCGTATGCTTCGGGTGTGGATGTCTTTCCAAACCTTGAAGACCATCGCGGGGTGGATGTCAGCCAGATTCGTCGACAACTCCGCATGTCCGTACCCGAGCGTGTACGTCACATGGTTGAAGTGACGAATAAGTTGATGGAAATTCGCGCGACGGCACGATTCATTGACACCCCGCTATCAAGATGAGTTTTGACCCAGTCGAAATTTGTGCAGTTCTAGTAGAAGAGGGTGTCGACTTTGTGATATTAGGTGGCTTCGCTGCCGTTATCCATGGATCGTCGTTGCCCACAGAGGACATTGATCTGATTCCGTCGCGCGAGTGGGAAAACTTAGAACGACTCGCGCGTGCGTTGAAGAGGCTAGAAGCAAAGATTCGCACGAGTGGTGACCCTGTACCCGCGCCGTTGGATGCCGCGTTCATCAAAAACATGCCACACATGCTGAATCTCGTGACTGAATACGGAGATTTGGATCTCACATTCACTCCCGCAGGGGCGTTAAACAGCTATGAGGAATGGCGCGCGCGTGCGCGTGTAGCTCAGCTACGAGAAGGACTCTCGGTCGTTGTCGCTTCCCTGGACGACATCATCGCCTCAAAAGTCGCGGCCAATAGACCTAAAGATCATCGGGCTTTGCCATATTTGGAATCTTTGCGAGACCAGTTGCGTTGACAAAGTCATCCTCGGAAGTTCGCTGTGCATTTATCTGGCGGAGAAACTCGCGAATTTTGCTGGGAGAATCAAGTAGCTCGCCATCGGCGGTAATTGGTGCGTCGTCGAAAGAGGGCTGCTCTGTGCCGGCGAGTTCCTGAGCAGAATCCCACTGATACTTCATTTGACGAATGATAATGGGGCCCCGCTCGCGTGTCGTCACGACAACTTAATGTGTCGCGATCACCTCGCCGTGATGAACGATGAATTGAGCATTCTCACGGCTGCTCCAATCCAGCCACCCATTGCGTAAGTCTTCAAGTTCAGCAATGGTTGCAACGCCAAACTTGATGGCATTAGTGGCGAAATTAGATTGGACAACTCGCTCTGCCCACATTCTGCCCCACCAAGTCACATCCTCTGGCGTATCGAAGACCCACTGTGATGTGCTTGCTGAAATCACGTGGAGGCCCGCTGAGTCTGCCCATGAAGTGAGGTACTGGCCTGCGTCGGGTTCGCCGCCACAGCATCGTGCGATGATTCGGTAGATCTCCAACCACCGGCTGAGTGACTCATGTTCGGGGGTCCACTTCTTCGCCGAATAGTCGCTGTCTCGAACGGCGATGATGCCATCTAGACGTGTCACTCGAGCCATTTCTCGGAGAAGCAGGACTGGGTCAGCAATGTGCTGAAGCACTTGGTGGGCGTGGGTGATGTCGAATGTGGCATCGGGGAATCTCAACGAATACGCGTCTCCAACTTCAAAACTCAAGTTCGATGCTTTCGGGCATGTCTGCTGTGCGACTTGGACCACCTCGGCCGACGAATCGATACCCATGACAATGCCGCGTGGGCATAATGCGGCAAGATCCGCGGTGAGCGTTCCCGGTCCGCAGCCGACATCGAGTATGTGTGCATCCGCTTGGATATGTGGAACGAGGTATCTCGCAGAGTTATCTACCGTTCGCCACGAATGCCCCACAAGAACCGAGGCGTGATGTCCGTGGACGTATTGATACGACATGTGCTTTGGAAGCGTATCGGTCTCCTAATTCGCAGTTACGAAGTGGCGCTCACCGTGTTCATCGAAATTACTGGCGACACATTCGTGTAGTTAGGAACGTCTCCCAATACGACACCCGCTTCGGCGCTCGACAACGTGGCGTTTACGTCTTCCATCGAGTCGAAGAATATGTGGGCGACGGCATAGTAAGGAGAATCGGGCGCGGCGATATCGGCCTCCCACTTCTTCAACTTGGGCCAATTGGCTGTCACCAACGGCATGTGTGTGTTTAGCCAGTAGTCGCTATTGAAATGCGTACCCTCGCCCCGCGGATACAAAACCAATACTCGAATCATTGGATTATTCCCCTCTAGCAGCAGCGCGCTCGCGCTGCTAAGTATGTTGCGAATTGTACCGATCGTTGTACTCGCAGCGCAAACTGCATCACTGTTTGAGGTGTTTGGCGAAGAAGTCGAGGATGATCTCGGCGCGCTGTGCACGGTGTAGCGGTGATCCCGAGCGAGACAGCTCATGTGTCTCGCCAGGAAAACGGTAGAACGTTACGTCCTTGCCAAGCAGGCGCATCGCCACGAACAATTCCTCGGCCTGGCTCATCGGGCAACGCAGGTCGTTTTCGCTGTGGATGATGAGCAGCGGCACGTTGATGTTTCGGACGTGGCGAATCGGGGACATACGCATGTACTCCTCGGCGTCATCGAGGTGGTTGGGGCCATGCTCCACGCGAAAGACGGTGCCGATGTCGCTCGACCATTCCTCTGAAATCATGTTGTTCACGGCACGTTCCGAGCAAATTGCCTTAAACCTCTCGCCGTGGCAACCGGCCAGCATCGTGGCCATGTAGCCGCCATAACTTCCACCAAGCATTCCGACACGCGTTGAATCGCAGAACGAATACTTAGCAAGAGCGCCGTCGAGCACCGCCAGAACATCCAATACGTCGGCGTCGCCCCATCCCGTACCAGGCGCGACCGGATGTTTGCGCCCGAGGATCGCCTGCCCCCACGCCTGTTCGCGACCGCTCGAGCCGCGCGGGTTGCTCATCAACACCACGAAGCCGGCTGCCGCTTGCAATTGGGTCTCGTCGAACAAAGTTTCGCCGTATTGGGTGTGTGGTCCGCCGTGGACGTTGAGCAGCACCGGGTATTTTTTCGACGGGTCGAAGTCCTTCGGCTTCATGATCCACGCATCCACCTCGGCCGGGCCGCCGCTGTATGGCGACCCGCAGGGAACGGTGAAGTGTTCCCAGGTTTGCGGTTCCGTCGCGGAAACAAGCGTCGCGCCAATTTCGCTGAGGCGACGCTCAGTGCCCTTTATAAGTACGAATAGTTCGGTCGCTTGATTGACCTCGCTGGCGACGAATGCGATAGTGCTGGCCGCGGCGTGAAACGCCTTGATCATGCGGCGACCGCCGGTCAGGTATGACGGGTCATTCTTGCCAGTCGCGTCGACCTGCACGATGCGCGCGGTGCCGCGATCTTCGGCGTAGGTGATGAGGGTGTTGGCGTCGGCCCAGATCGGGGCGATGGCTCCGCTGGTCGGCGCGAACGTGCGGTCTAGCGCGCGAGACACCCATTGTCGTTTATTCGTGGCGAGATCCAGCACGCCGACATGCTCGTTTTGTGGCGAGGTGAGAGGATCGCCATTACCGAGGTACGCGACTTTCGTGCCGTCGGGAGAAACGCTGGCCGCGAAGTACACGCCAGTGTGGTCGGTGAGTGTCGTGATGGTGCCGTCGAGTTTTACGACATGTAAGTCGTTGGCAAGATCGAGGTCCCAACCCTCATGTAGCGCGCCGTCGGTAATGATGCCCGATGAATCAGTGAGCCATGCGGGATTGGAGTGCTCGCGAGCACCAAGCGTGAGGTTGCGCGGCGCGGCGGTGCCGTCCGAGGGAACCACATAGATGTGCGTCGGGCGATCGAAGACGAAGTCCTCGCCGTTTAGTCGCGTAAAGAAAGTTTCGATCTTGCGCGGCGCCATCCACGACTCGTCGTCTTTCGTGTAGCGCTCGTCTTGGGTGCGCGAGGTGAAGGCGATCAACTTGCCATTCGGCGACCAGCGAACGCTGCCGACACCATCTGGCATCGTGGCAACGGTGCGAATCTCGCCATTTGCTCCGATGGGAATGATGCACAGTGTCGTTTCACCCTTTTTCTCGCTGCGACCAGAAGTAAACGCGAGCCATGTGCCGTCGGGCGACCATGATGGGTTTCCGTCGCGCTTTTCGCCTGCGGTTAGCGGACGTGGCGGCGTCGAGCCATCAGCACTCGCGATCCACACCTGCGAGCGGTACTTGTTGGCCTTGTAATCGACGCGCGTGACGACGTACGCGACGTGTTGTCCATCGGGCGACACCGCTGGAGACCCCGCCCCGATCTGATGAGAGATGATCTTTTCGGCGAGTTCTAGATGTGGACTTTTCGTCTCGGTTGGCATTTGCGACAGAATAACACTGTGAATCAATCCAACGAACCCATCGATCCCGAAATGTTTGCCACCACATGGATAGAGGAGTGGAATCGACGCGACATCGATGCGCTTGTCTCGCATTACACCGCGGACGTTCGATTCGTAAGCCCCGTCGCCGCCCAACGAACTGGATCTCCGGTGGTGATCGGTCGGGAGGCGCTGACCGCGTACTGGTCTGGCGCGCGAAAGTATCGGGTGTTCGTCTTCACATTTGAGTCGCTCGTCTGGGATCCCGTGCGTCTGTTGCTTGCCATCGTCTACCGCCGCGAGGTGGATGAACGCCGTGACCGGGCAGTCGAGATCTTTCACTTCAGCCCCGAAGGTCTCGTTCGTGCCGGTGAAGCCATGTACGGCGCAGCCGACACAAACAGTAGGTCATAAGTTCAAGGTTTCCGTCTCGTCACGCGATCAGAAACAACAAGGCCGGCGAGTTTCCCCGCCGGCCTTGACTACTGGACGTGTTCTCGCGTCGTCAGGGCGAGTGAGAACTGGTTGCGCGCACCGGGTTCTGTCGTTACACCACTATGGCACCGTTAGCAATGTGTGCAATTGATGAAGTTTCGTGCCAAATGGAACTGGCGACACCAAAAGGTGTCGCCAGTTCCCACTCAGAGGTGTTCCGGTCCGCTAGGACCAGCCGATCTCGTCAGGACAAAGTGTACCGAAGTTCTCCCAAACGGATGGGAAAATCAGGCGAAGGGCTACCTTCTGACAGCATGGAGTTATCTCATGAGATTCTCGGCAGCGGTCCCGTCGCGATCGTTATCCACGGCATCACCGAATCGCGCGAGAGTTTTCGCCCAATTCTCGCGGTGCTTGGCGAGCACTACGCGTTTCTGAAGATACATCAGTGAATGAGACTTTGCAACTCGCTATATTGCGGTCGCGATAGTTGCATTAATCGGTGTCGCCAAGTTAGAGCTCAATTAGCATTGTGGCGTGCCAACTGATTGGTTAGAAGTCGATAACTCGCTATATCGCAAGTTTGAGTTCACAGACTTCGCGGCCGCGTTTGCATTCATGACCAAGGTTGCCGCGATCGCCGAAGCCCAAGATCATCACCCAGATTGGTCTAACTCTTACAACGTCGTCGAAATTCGCCTGTGCTCTCATGATGCCGGTCGCACCGTAACAGCCCGCGATCATAAACTGGCTGTTGCGATTAACGACTTGATGACCGAGGCAAATTGATGAGCGATGTGCACCCAAATGTTCAGCGGGTCATGGATGCGGCACGCGAACGCGGGCTCGAGATCTCGACGCGTCGGTTTCCTGAAGGCACCAAGACTGCGCAAGATGCGGCCAATGCGATCGGCGTAAGTGTCGGGCAGATTGTTAAGAGCCTCGTGTTTGCAGTCGATGGCGAAATAGTGATGGCGTATGTAAGCGGCGCCAACCAACTAGACGAGAAGAAACTCGCGCTCGCTGCTGGCGGAGCAAAGTGCGCGCGGGTGGATGCCGACGCGGTGCGCGCTGCGACCGGTTACCCGATTGGCGGTGTGCCCCCGTTCGGTCACGCGACGCAGTTGCGTATCTTTATCGACCCAGACTTGTTGCAGTACGACGGGGTAAATGACATGGTGTGGGCGGCAGCCGGAACTTGGAATGACAACTTCGCGATTGCGCCGAACGACTTGGTGCGTGTTAGCGGCGCAATAGTCACCGATCTCAAGCGTTAAAGTTTGGTCATGAGCAATGTCGACGATTACGGCCGCCCCGAGCCGTCGATCGGCGCTACTGGCGAGTAGTCGCGGACGTGTCTGACGGCGGCTGGGGCTTTGATCTGCGGCCGCTGACGCCGAACGAAACGATTGTGGCGGGCACGAAAAACGCGCGACCGTGAAACGAGACATCGCCCCAAGGTTTGTTGGTTAGCGGCGCGTGCCAGGCCCGAATGCGATAGACGAGGAATACGAGAATCAAAACGTGGAAGACAATTATCGACCAGGCGTAGCCGTCTGTGCCGAGCAGGTCGAGAAACGGCGCGGCGGCGAGTGGTCCAAGCATGGCTCCGAAGCCGTAAAGAGTCACAAGTTGCGACGCCGCCGCGCTCATCTGCTCGGGCGAAACCCAGTCGTTCGTGTAGGCACCGGCAACCGCATAAAGGGGGAAGCTGAGACCACCGATGACGAACAACAACACGAGGGTCATCACGCTGTCGGTATCTTGAGTCAGCATGATCGCGCCCATGACGATTGCGCCGAGCGAGATCAAGAGTCCGATAATGCGGCGATCGATGTCGTCTGACGCCGACGAGATCGGCCAAGTCAACGCCATGCCGCCAAGTTGCAGAATTGCTACAAATAATCCGGTTTGACCGATGCTGAGGCCTTCGCGCGTGGCGTGGATTACGACCATGCCGAGCATGCCGCCGTGCGCGAGCCCGACGAGGATGATTGTTCCGAATCCGGTCGGCACGATGCGGGCGAGTTCGCGCAGGCTGATGTGCTCGTGGTGTTCGATGTTTGGCGTTGTCGCTTGTTCAGACATCGCGACGGGGATAACGGCTAGCGACGCGACAACAGCGGCGAAGGCAAACCCACTGAGCGTGCGCGCATCGAAGTTGAAGACCAGTAACTGGCCGACCCCGTATGTGCCCATCGCGATTACGTTGTACATCCCGAGTAGTCGACCCCGGAAAGTATTTTTAGCAAGACCGTTGAGCCACGATTCGGCGACGACGTACAAGCCTGCGAAGCAGAACCCGGTGCTGCTTCGCATAATGATCCAGACGAGCGGAGAGTCGTACGCGCCAGTGATTAAAACCGACGCGCTAAGCAACGAAGCGAGCGCACCATAAACGCGAATGTGGCCGACTTGGGCGAGAGCGCGCAGCGAATACCACGACCCGAGCAAAAATCCGGCGTAATAAGCGGTGGTGATGCCGCCGCTGACGATCGTCGGCAGGTGCTTGAGTTCAGCACGCACGCCGACAAGTGTGCTGAACACGCCGGCGGACACCATCAGCAGGGCTAGGCCAGTGAACAGACCCCAGGTGGATAAAAGAATGGTGCGCCTCGTCGTCGACATCCGCTGGAAAATACGCACAGTCTTAGTAAATCATGCTTGCCGTACGATCGCGGGCTTTAGACCTGAGGATCTTCGCAGTCGGGTATTGGTTGTCCATAAATTCGTACCCAGCCAGACATATCTATCTCGCCCCTCGCGAGTCGGTCTGATTTGAGATCGAAGTATTCGTCCATTCGACGCTGACGTGACTTTCGAGTAATCCAAATTTGGCGGGGGCGTGCGGCTTTGTTGCCATGACGAAAAATTGAGAGTGAATTCACAATGTTCATTGAAGAGTACAGCACCGAAGTATTGAGCGCAACCACCATCAGGTTGCGATGTGGCATTGTTCTTTTTCCTGATCGGCGCGGCACATCGTCGATGTGTGCATGGCGTCACCGTGTGTGCCGAGTTGGCACACGAATTTTGTCTAGTTGGCCTCGAGCACCGCGACTGCCGACTTGATAGGGCGTAGTAATCGCGCGCCGAACAGTGCGCATAAAACCATCGACGCCGCAGACAAGATGAACGGGCCGCGCAGACCAAGAATGCGCGCGGCGATGCCCCCGAACGCCGCACCGAATGGCACGACGCCCCACGAAATCATGCGCGATGCGGCATTCATTCGACCGAGAAGACGCGTCGGCGTCAACTGTTGACGCAGCGTTGTGTTCAGCGTGATCCACAGCCCGGTGCCGAAGCCGAGAATTACCATCGTGCCGATTGCGACGAGGGCATTAGATGTTGCAGCAAGGCCCACCGTCGCTAGGGCCCATAGCCACATCGAAATTAGCATCGTGTTTGTCACGCCGAACCTTGCAGTGCTGCGCTTGATATAGAAGCGACTCATGACGGTGCCGCTGGCTGCGCCGACCGAGAGCGCCATAAAGGTTGTCTTGTTGCCACCGAGGATGTCGACGTTGTAGAGCACTAGCAGTGATATGGCGGCGAAGTAGAAAAAATTAATGAACGCCATAATTTCGGTGAGCCGGAGTAGCGGTTTATTGCCAATGGTGAAGCGCAGGCCCTCAATGATGTCGTCGCGAAAGCGAGTTTCTGGTTTTTCTACGCCGTGCTTGTCGGGAACAGTGGCGATGATGGCGGCAGAACCGGCAAAACTTACCGCGTCAACCACGAACGGCAGCGAAGTCGAGATACTGAACAACGCGACTCCAAGCGGCGGCCCGATGAATTGCGCCGAGACGATCTGCCCACTGACAAACCTGGCGTTGGCCGAAAGCAGGTCGGCGGGTTGCACGATCGCAGGGATTATTCCCTGCGCGGCATTGACGTGCAGTGTCTCGCAGACCCCGAGCAGAAAGGCACAGATGAACAACTGCCAGATGTTGACGACATCGGTAATAATCGCCGCGGCGAGTAGGCCGACGATAATGACACGAAGCAGGTCGGCACCGATCATTAATTTGCGTCGATCCATGCGGTCGGCGATTGCTCCGGTAACCAGCGAGAACAGCAACCACGGCAGGCGGGTTGAGATTGTTACTCCCGCGATCAGCACGGGGTCGCGTGTGAGCATCGCTGCCAGAAGGGGAAACGCAGTGAGAAACATTCCGTCGCCCGTGCTGGATACGACGACGGCCAACCATACCGACCTGAAGTCCGTGCCGATCGAATGACGGCTGGCTACAGGTTCCAAGCTTGCAGTCGTCACCACTACATCGTATTGCGGGTCACGGACTAGGTTGACGGATTAGGGTGACGAGATGGCAAATTCGAAAGTAAAAAATCTAAAGCAAGTCGGCGCACCGATTGTGGTGACGAAACAAGTGTCGGCGTCCCCCGAGAGAGTATTTGCGATGGTCAGCGACCTAGTGCGAATGGGTGAATGGTCGCCCGAGAACAATGGCGGAGAGTGGATCAAAGGCGCAACGGGACCGGCAGTTGGCGCGATTTTCAAGGGCCGCAATGCCAACTCTGGCAAAAGTTGGAGCACTAGTTCGCAGGTGTTTGAGTTTGATCCGCCGCGAAAAATAGTCTGGGCCTTGATGGTCGCGGGGTCGCGTTGGTGCGATTGGGTTTGGCAGGTCGAACCCAGCGATGGCGGCTCACTTGTAACTCATTCGTGGATTGATCGTCGCAGCAAACTCGCCAACTGGCTCGGTGGCAAGGTCAGCAAGGTCGAAGACCGCGGCGCGCACAATCGAATCAA
>Ga0335398_10010108_pt1 | contig 10792 bp, 11 predicted proteins | sample BON03_FD_205742 | JGI IMG/M metagenome (GOLD analysis project Ga0335398, IMG submission 205742) | Freshwater microbial communities from Lake Bonney liftoff mats and glacier meltwater in Antarctica - BON-03 (spades assembly) (version 2) | ecosystem: Environmental > Aquatic > Freshwater > Ice >...
TCGGGACAAACATACATGGATGCATATGACGAAGAGATTTCGGTGTCTCAGTATACGCGACGCTTGCCTTTCTTTCGAAATCTTATCACTGACCAATCCGTGGTCCTCGTCAATGCCATTCAAATGTGGAACACCGAAAATGTCATGGATTTTTTCGCAAAGTTAAACTTTTAATTGGTGGGTATTGTCGGACGAGGAATTGACGGCCAGCAATTGTTTTCCATGTTTACCGACAAAGATGCCGAGCGACTTTTCACCTATCCACCACCCTTGGGTTTAGGTCTTAACAAGCTTCAATTCAAAGGTCGACTCACTGTCGAAATCAACAAAAATGCCTTGTGAATCTAGACACTTTATACAATTTTTGTATCTCCATTTTATAATAAAAGCAAGAAACTTCGTTGCCATGCACTTATCGACACAAACGCACGTTGGATTTATTATTCAATTTGCAAACGCTCAAAATCAACATATCGTGTCATTTGAGCCTGTCTACACATGTATGTCCACAGCACACAGAGTTTATGAAACACACAATGTCACCAGACAAAATGATGAAATATGCATATAAATGTCGCTCATTTGGGCTTTATTGAATAATACTACAAAATATGTATTGACTAGAGCCTAAAGCGGCATGGGCATCGTCATCATCTCGGCGCAACGTTTGATATAATGAATCTCATTGCGGAAGACCCAAAACATTTCCCCCTTGGAAATGCCTCGCACTGATAAGCGCAAGGTGTAGATGCTTTCAGCTTCGTTGATGGTGTCCGTTTGAAGACATTCTTGAACGATGGCCACTGAGTCGCGCGCGAGGTTGACTTCGCCACAGCTCCTTGTGTTGATCTTCCACATGGTTTCTTCATTTAACGCGAACATCACCTCGTCACCTTCCGCCAGAGGAGCGTAAAGCACAAACTTCTCAGGAACATTCACGCGTGTATATTCTGCACCAGCATGATTGCCCTTCACAAGAACATGATATCGGATGCTACGTGTCGGAACTGTATTGACAACAGACAACACTGAACCTTTCCCTTCCTCGAGCGAAACGAAATCGAAGTCGGGCGTCCTTGATTTCTTGTGCTGGCTGAAGCTCAGACGGACCTTGTCGCCACAACGCTTGCGCCCACACACAGTCGACGGTTCACCACTGTCCTCGCCAACACCGACAAACTCTGTTGTCACGCGCATGTGATGCGTGTTTTTGCAGCGTGGCGTTTTGTGAAGTCAAAAAACGAAAAGAAATCCATTTAAGTGGACAAATGGAGCAAATTTGGAGCAAAACTGGCTATTTTGGCTTGAAGTAATTTCGAGTAAATTTACATGAAAAGATGACCATGAAGAATATATAAGATTCCTACGGCCTGTATGCAGTGGCAAGAGAGACAGGCATGTCGCAGATTTCAAGGATTCCGGAAAATTTTTGGGACCACTACACGGGATTTCGATCGGCGTCGCCAGAAGTTGTCGAAGAGTTGATACAATTACGCGAGGTTTCAAAGACACTGAAGGGTATAGTGGACAGGCGCCTTGTCGACGAAAATACGTGGAAAACGTCTTATCGCATTCGGGCTGCGGAATTTTGTGACGACTTGGCACCGGGTGAAATACTCCCGCCTTCGTCAGCGGCAGGTGTTGGTCTCCGTCGAATGCTAAATGAACCAACATCGTTTTCGCATCCGCCGCTCCGTGCGCTGCTCGCCGGTTCGCACAAATTCTTGTACGATGCCACTACACAAGAACGCATTTTAGCTGCTCTCCTAAATTACCTGCATTTCGACCCCATGCATGACTATATGATGCATGTCGGCTTTAATCCCATCGAACATGCCAGCAATACTCGCGTGCACACTTCAATCATCAACATTTTACGTGTTCATGCTGGAAATGTGTGCATCGCCCAGCACGGGTGCGCAATTTTGTCCCGTTTACGTCACATGCGAGACATGAGGCATGACCTCCAAATCTACACTCTGAGCACGCTCAGCGTAGTAATGCAAGAACACCCAACCAAACAGCAGATCCACTGCGATTCTCTGGACGTAATCGATACAATCACAAGTAGTTTCAACTGGCATCCATTTTTCATGGCCGATTCTCACAATATGCTGGAGGTCGTCACACATAGCATGACGCTTTTTGCCGACGTGAAAATTACCATTCTTGCATTGAATCTGATGGAAACATTTGCAAAATTCGTGGCTGATAAAAGAGAGTACGACACGACTATGCACTTGTTCCAATTTGAGATTGTCGAAGCTCTTGTCCTCGCACGCATGCATACCTACATCACCAAAAGTCGCGTGCAAAATCCTGGCATGGCAACATTGATGTATTTGAGTGTGGGATATCCCGAACGCATGAAACAACAAATTGCATATCCACAACGAGTGCTGAACGCCCTGATGCAACCCAGTCAACTCAACAGGCCGGAAAATGCGGTGGGTTTAATATTGGCCATCATTCCTCACTTTTGGTGTCCGCTCTTGCCCAGTGAACCGATCGAAGCCGCCAAGACGACACTGGTGGGTACGGCACTTATTCCATTCCTGGTGTCCTGCGTATGTTACGAAAACAATACACCCAAAAACAAAACAATCTGTACACAGCTTTTCAAATTATTATCACAATTGTGTCAAAACCATTCTGAGCACATTGCCGTGGTGGGCGATCATCAGGTTCTGCAAATTCTCGATGATATTTTTTGTCCGTGTCCAGCAGCCAACACAGACCTGGATTGGCGGGAGCATCGGGACATCTTTGCCACCATACTAACACCATTGACCACCGTCGTTTCAGAATTCTGAGACAAGCAACGTATCAATAATGTCGAATCATGAACAGATGACACTGACACTCAATGATTTGCCGACCTCAGCTCCGTGATCATCAAAATAACAACAGAAGACACAACAATAATGGCAAATATTCCGGCGACGCATGCATGACTGCATGTTGGAGTCGTGGCTTTCGGGGGCACGTGCCTATACGGATATGTCAACTTATTCGCACTTATTTGCTGTGCGACCACATTCGAATAAAATAACGATCCACCACTGAGCGTAATACCCGGTGTACGCTTGAATGACGCTGTGGTGGTAGAACTTCTTGGTGATTCCTTGTCATACGTCTTGTGGGACATGCGCCTTGTCTGATCTGGTCTACTTTGAAATGCATAGATTGGTGGTGCGTATTTCGTTGATATGAATGAAGCACTATGCGACTTGTAGTCAATTTCTTCTGCTGTCGTCATGTTCGGTAAACTGTTTCGTTGAATCAGAACCACGTCAGATGTCAAGTGGGAGCTGTACAATTGTTTCTCCATCGACAGCACATTTGGAGCGCTCATAGTGCGTTGCATCATAATTGTGTGTGTGTGTAGATCTGCCTGTGATGCCTCTCTACGAAGCGTTGTTTCGTGACGTTTCATATCTCAAATGGATTCAAAATCACAATTCCGTATTGTTCAATGCATCTACCATGAAAATACTTATATATGACACGCATACAGAACATGTGCTGTTTTGTAAACTTCATGGTGTTCAGAGTTGCCTTATCTTAGTCACCCGCAAAGTCATTATGACTCATACCCTTGCACGTCCGTCTGGGCATCAGGAATTCGGCCGGCGTTTACTGGCGATATCTTGCACAGAATTATACACACTGACCCATTTTCCTTGCCGGGCAATGTTTGCATCTATGCAGCCGGGTCCCACGCTCAACGTGGCGGGCGGCGGCGTTGTTGGCTCATAGAGTCCAGTATGTTGCGGGTTTGCTGCGACGCCGCCATGCCAATGTACTCACGGTGCTGGTCGTCGTACTGCTGCATGTGCCATGGGTTCAACATGTGTATGATGGCGTCCACGTCGGTGTCGGTATCAATGTGTAAAGCCAGGTGGGGCGTGCAATGGTACGACAAAAACACGTTATCGAAGCCATGCGCTTTTGGCTTTAACACAAAGCCGACGCTGTTGTAAAACTTGAGGGCTGCGTACATGTATTCGTCCTGGTCCACAGAGAGGTCGACGCTTTGCATATCGGGCTGGTTGTTGCAAAAGATCTTGACGTGCTGCATCAGTCGACGGCCGTGGCCGCGTGACACTGGGAACGCACACACGTTGCTGAGGAAGGCTTCATAGGTGGGGGTCGCGTCATAAATGCTGCCCACGTCGTGATAGGTCAATTTACAGGCGCAACAGATCTTTTGGGACCCTGCGATGCGTCCGGTTAAAAGCACTGCACGTTGGCTTGCATTGCTCCGCAAGTAGTGGCCACAATCCTCGAATTCTGCTTTGTCCTTGTATTTGCGGCCAGCACGCATTGCTGCCAGCATGGTCTCGACGCATTGTGTGTAGTCAAAGTCGTCGTACCATGCACTGTAGTAATCGTCGTAGTCGTACTCCAGGAAATCCGGCTTGTAGCAGAACGACGCTGCACTCAACAGGACACACGCTCGTAACGTCGCAGGATCCACGTTGGACAACAACTCTTCGGTAAAGACCATGTCTTTGTCACACACAGCTGCAGCGGACAGTCGCGGTTGGGCTTGCGCCGCTGCTTGCACTTCGACCAGCATTCTCTCCCATTCTTCGATACTGGGTACATAGGTGTCGGCATCGGGCTTACCGTCGATCGCGTCGTTGGCATCCGACTCGGAGTTTGCGTCAGAATTGGTGGCGTCGTCGGCATTAGACGCAGAGTTTTCGTCAGATTCGTCTTGCAACGACACACTTGCCGTGGCATGCATGGTGGTGTGTTGCTTGCCACTACAGCGTCTTATATACTCAACTCGCTTACACTTGGTAACATCGCATAGATTCAGCGTGGCGCTGTCTTTATCGTCGACCCTCACATTCCAGATTTGAACACGTGGTGAGTTTGTGAATGACAACACGTTTGCACTTGCACCCTCGCAGCGGCAATTTTACAGCTCAACATTCACTCGCCAAATCACGTATGACTCATGCCCACGCAAAAACACTTGAAAACTTTGAATATATGGGATAAAAATCACAGTGTGACATGTTTTATGCTTGAGCCGAGCAACTATTATATATGAAGCAAAACAATGCTGAAAACAACAGTCCAAGAAATTTTTGCAAGCGGTGCACTAAAAACTCGTTTCACTCTCACAGTCGCTTGCTTGTATTCGGTCGTGACTAGTAGTGCAAACTAATTGTCTTGATCCAGACATAGTGCGATACACAATCGACAGCATGCGCAAGGTCCATGAGGAGGAAGCCGAGAGTGACAGCAATGAAGACAATGATGTGTTCGCTGACAATGACGTCGATGATGTTGACAATATGCACGATGATGACAAGGACCATAAAAATACAAACGACCCAGATGACAAAATCGACGATGAAGTGGACCGTCTGCGAGGCAAAGATGACATAAATGAAGATACAACACCGTTCGAGACAAAGGTAGTGCACAGTCCAATGGATGGAGAAAACGTCGATGCACGAGTCACGAAAACCTCCGATGGTATGTGTATCAAAATGGAACAGCAGCAACCGCGTCCTGGCTACGTGCGAACATTGTTCATGCACATACCAACAAAAGACGTTACGGTGAACCGATTTGAGGTAATTGAATGCAAATTAGACTGTAAGAATCCAAGTGCAGCGGAAAAACTACATGTACGATTTTCCGACATCCAAGATGCCATCGACTATGTTCGCAGCAAAACTTCGGGGTTTGCAAATGCTGCAACAGACAAGGTCTCTCACACAAACACAAACTTGCGTACAAGTGCGACACTCAATGGCAAGCGGAAACGAGGACAGTCTCAAATCGATCACGAAGATGTAAAAGATACAGACACAACGGGTTGGGTAGGATTAAGAGGCAAAACACAAAAAGAACAGCGCATTGCGTCAGGCAGGTGAAATTCGTAATTTGAACCTGTCGTGTTGCCACCCACAAAAGTGGCACATTACTGTCTACTGTCTGCGTATGCGCCAGATGTAACACGCATGATAGACTCATGTGGAACTTCTATTTGTATACAATTGGCAGGAATGCTCGAAATGACCATGTTCGTTCGTCGCCACTGAAAGAAGGATATATTGTGGAGTGGTTTGCCGACAAGGGATATGGATTTATCAAACCAGACAGCAGAAACGACAACAACGTTTTCGTACACGTCTCGCAGGTGATGCAACGAACCAAAATTGCTCGGGGTAGCCTTGTTTCCTTCCGTTCCAGTTTCGATAAGATCAAAAAGAGTGACACGGCATTTGACGTAGAGGTCTTGGATCTTGATTCTCGTGACACTAAACGACGATATGATAGCCCGAAAGAGCAGCAGCCACGTACAGAAAATATCCGACCACGCTACAATGATGATATGGCAGACTACCAGCACCACCATGCAAGTTCGTTTCACGCAACACAAACTATGTGGCAACGAAATCCTACGATTTCAAATGGTAAGGACTGAGTGTGATACAATTTTTTGATAGTAAGACAATTGGTGCAATGCCGTGCGTGTGAAGAACGTCTTGGTGCCCCGGCTCTTCGGTTGACAACAATGAATTGTTTAACCTTGCAGACAACCAGTACGATCCCCGACGAGACTCCGAATTCGACGAGTGGGGTGTTCCATTTCACAACGACTTTAATACGGCCGGAGAACGAGTAAATCAGCAGTTGCGACGCGAACAATCTTATGAAGACAATCGATTCTGCACGAGACCAACTACCGGATCCACCAATCAAGAGTCTTCCTGTGCTTATGGTGGGATAGTGATTTTTTTGTTTGTTTTCATCATGTGCCTTGATTTTGTGCTCTCTGAGTAATTTTCTCGTTGACGATCGTGTGCAAATATCAGATCGGCGTCGGCGATTCTAATCGTGAAGTGCAACGTGTCCACAGCGGTTCAGCGCTGCAATGCCGTTCTCTCCCGATTGAACTCCAACGTTCGTATGGCTTCTGCAATCTCATTTCTCATTCGGCTTGCATGACAAGTAATACTTCTCTTTGGAATGTAGACTTCCAGGAATTTACCTGTGCTGCCATAAAGTCACTGCTTCGTTTGTTACAACTTGTATAATAAAAACGCTGTCAAACGAGGATTGTGGTATTTTTTATGCACTTTCAACACAAAATGTGTAGTTCGAACATGCACGACAAAACATTCGTCGTAGAAGTTTATATAAAAACATTGTTTGTTATCGTTGTGACCGTGACGGTTAATGCCGTCCTATGTAAAGCTCTCGATATGGCTTGTTCGCATTCGCAGTGCCGTACACGATGTTGTAGGTGAAGCGAAAGTCAAAATGGATTGAAATCACTTTTAGCTGTTAGCAGATGTGAAGTCGTATTTGGTCTATAAAAGGAGAATTTGTTGTATGGTCTCCGCATACCATCGTTGATATTCTGATACTATTGGATGTCGCGTAATGATGCAACCGCCATGAAAATAACCTATATTGATAACCACGAGAACAATCGGGTAGGGGCGGAACTAGAACTTTCCGATTTGTATGCCTGTAAAATACCATTACAGATAAAAATTCGAAATGGTGCCCAAAAGACCAAGAAAGTGGAATTCGCCAGCTTTGAGCATGCTTGGTGTGTGCGTCGGATGATCCGTCAACCACACGTGAATCAATCTCACACGATCATCACCGTGGCGAATATGGAGCAGATTTTTGTAACGACACTTGCCGATGCTCTGTGCTTCCTGACTCAGTTTGAACGTGGTGGTGTGTTTGCGTCGTGGTCCTCTATCAATGTCTACTACCCTATGAATCTTATTTGCACCAATGCCAAGGGTGACCACAACATTGGTCTTATCGCACGTTTTGTGTGTTCGAACAACCCGAAGGCGGACGGAATTCGGTCCAGAATCCGGGGGTATGCTGCCGATCGATGGAAAAACACGGGAGACTTAGTCGCACGCAGTATCGCCTGTTGTCTTTGGCGTGGATCGCCGAACTTGTCGGCGTACAAGAGCGGTCTCGCGGTGGTTGCGCGGGCCAAGTACCATAATAATGTGGAAATCAGGAACATTTTGTGCATGACACGCGGTATTCCCTTACAAACCACGTTTGACGCTTGTAGCATGGTGACTATGACAAGAAAAAAAACGTGTGTTGCATATATGCACACGTTGTCACACTTGGCGAAATGGTTGGATTGGCAGTTGTCGCCCGCCATGTTAATGGCATTCATTATGGCGTTGCACCCTCGTTTGGGTCGGGACAGCATTTTATCGCGCATCAACTTGGACACCCTGTTATGCATCATTACACCTCTCATCGACACTACCCAGGCCCGGCGCATGCAAAAGTTCTTCAACAAAACCGTGTCGTCGTAGATGGTGCGAGACCGGCGATAAATGTCTTGCTGTCATTGAAAAGCTGTCACCATAATTCCCCAAGTCACGCGTTGCAAAATACATGTGATTATTATCATTACTCCTCCTTAAACACATACGAGACACTTTTATTCGATTGTGAATAAACCCAACTGCTACATCGCGGTATTTTGACAACATGGGATTTAAACGTTCACGTGTATTAAGTGTAGTGGGACAACGTACATGTTGGTTCGAATCGAGTGTATTTTCAAGCAAATTGGTTTAATAAGATTAAAACTCATGTGAATTCTGGTAAAAGTTTTATAAAGAGAAAGCTTGACAACAATGTCAGCGTGTAATGCGTCCCTTACGCAACTTTTTTCTTCCGGGATCGCGGCGTCGGCACGGTAAAAGTAGCATCCGTATCGTCATCTTCGTCTGACGACTCTTTCTGGATATTATCTTGAAATATGTCATCGTCGTCACCGTCGTCACACATGTTAGCAACCTGACTGTACATATCGGTACAATCGCGTAGATCGGCACCATTCTCATGTACGTCGTCGACGGTGTCAAGCATCATAGTATCCTCAAGCTTGGCCAACTTGTCTTGGGCCACAGCAGCATTCGAGGCGGACATGGGTTTGAGACCAAACGAACTTTTCACTTTGTATCGAAGCGTAGGTAGTGCCATCTCATAAAGAACGTTCTCGCTGGTACGAGAATCCGCTGTGACCCCAAACGTCGAAGTCGGTAGTGATTTGTGAGTCTTGATGGTTTGTTTGGGGCGAACTTGATGTGGCGCGACCGGTGGAAATTTCTGTGTCAGCTTGGGACGAACATGTCGCGCCTCGTCCGTCAGATGAGAAATAATTCTTTCTGTGCACACAGGGGAACCATTCGTCTTGCTGCCACCGACGACGTCGAGCTTGATGGTTTTTTTCCACCTGATCTTGGGTTGATCGGCCATGACGCTTGCGGAAGTTGTGAAGTCCTCACACGCTACATTGTTGTTTTCAACACTTACCTCGTCAAGAACGACACGCATAGAGTCGAGTTCTTGTGTAATTTCACTGCATTTTTTGTCGATGTGTTCGGCGATTGTCTCTTCTGTCACTTCATTCGGTGGCAGTGTGTGTGCGTCCTCGTCACCTTTTACAGGTCGATTTGCTGTGATCAAATCCGGAGAAAAGTACGTGGAAACCACTGTATCCTCAGGAAGGACTGTGGAAGCCAGCGGAGTGAACGTTGTCATCTGACGAAGTCGACGTGCTTCCTCGAATGCCGCTTGCTTAGCGGCCTGTTTGGCAGCTTGTTTGGCGGCCTGGTTGGCGGCCAGTTTGTTCTGCCTCACGTGCTCGTATGTCTCTATGTATTCTGCTTGGTACACGAGATGTCGAGCAGCATCGGCGGAGAGAGCAACGTTATCACTATCAATCGTTGTGACAACAGTGTCCTTGCTGCTACCAGAGTCGTTCTTTCGTTTCTTGCCAGCCAGATCCGCCTCACGTTGGAACATATTGGCCAGCAATAAATTGTTTGCAGCTTGCTTCGCGACATTTTCGACATTGTGTCGCTCGACGTCCTTGGCATCTTGCTTGGCAGCACGCTTGGCAGCGACGTAAGTCGACCATTCGTTTTCAATGCGCTCGAATGAAGAGTCGATGGCAATCGTCCACATGGACTTGCCACTTGCCAAGTGAAGAAGATATGTGCGATTTTTGGTTTTGGAGTATCGACGGATCCAGCCGTGGCGCTCGCATGCTTCGTCGGGATGATCTGACATCTGCCATGTCCAATTGTTGGCAGGTCAGAAAAAATACAGCCACAACAGACGGATACAAACATTGCAAGTAGAACGGGAATGAATAAACAAGAGCAACAGCAAAAACGATAAAATGTGCGTGCCAGTGTGGTGTCAAAATGAATGATTTGAAATCGTCTTATATAGCCTTTGTGAGAATGTTTTGGCTATTTTGAGCCAAATACAGTCTCACCAGGCAATGTCATTGACGTTTTTGACAGGTCGCCATGTCGCAGTTTGAGTCCGAATTGTTGTCGCACTCCTCGAGTCCTGCAACTATGCCATCTCCGCAGATGGTGCTGCATGGAGGATCAACATAATAACCTTCCAGTAGCATACATGTAAAATCACTGCAGCACGAGGCTGTGGCAGTGTGAGTAGCACTTGCGTCACACTGTTCACCGAAATCAACGAATTTGTTGTTACAGAACGAAATCGCCACTGTTTGTGTGGAAGTGGCACAATGGGCGTCGCGATCCGAAGTACATGGAACTAGCGTGCTTGCTGCGTCGCAAATCAGACGACTAACAGGCGTACATAATTGACATTGTCGTGTGTGCATGCTTCGGAATTCGACGCCCAACTTGCAATATCTACAGATCAACGAAGTGCTGGAAATTCTGTACGACAGGACCGACACAAGACCTGGAAGTAATAAACTGCTCAAATG
>Ga0335398_10010110_pt1 | contig 10788 bp, 5 predicted proteins | sample BON03_FD_205742 | JGI IMG/M metagenome (GOLD analysis project Ga0335398, IMG submission 205742) | Freshwater microbial communities from Lake Bonney liftoff mats and glacier meltwater in Antarctica - BON-03 (spades assembly) (version 2) | ecosystem: Environmental > Aquatic > Freshwater > Ice >...
TTTATTGCACTGTGCACATCGAATCGCACTGTTGGGGTTGTTGTTGTGTGTTGAACGTTTCACGAAATGCACGGCGATTACGTGTGCTCCTGGGCAAATGGCATTTGATACTGCTGCAGGGCAAATCCACTGTGGTGGTTGGTGTATATATCCGCGGTCGAATTGTGCCGTTGTGCAGCATTCGCAAGAAGGCTATGGGTTCATATTAGGTGGAAGATCGGATCTTCTAATGGACAAAGAATGTACATGGACGATCACGGCAGATCATGTTGATGCTCGGATTTTTGTGTTTTTCGACGTCACGTCCATATCAATAAATGCTCTAAGCATGGCTTCATGTAGTAGTGCATCGTCATGTAACGATGCTGTAGTTGCTTGAGGCAGACTGGCCCGTGTCTTGCTTGCATTGCCTCTACTTGGGGAGATGCCACCTTGCACCTGGTGCAGTGGTGAGCATGGTGAATCCACGCCTGGCACCTGGGAGCCTGGAGTAGAAGGGGTGAAAGGGGCGTGCAAAGGGGAAGAAAAACTAGTGGAGGGCAAGGCAGCAGGCCAACTACTTTGGTATCAGGGACAGGTAGGTATTTGAACATATCAAACTCTTACAAGTCGACGACAAATGTTTTGAAAATCATGTACAATGTCCCTGCAATATTTTGGACAGATGAATACAGACCTCCTGCTGGGAGCTCCGAAGCAGTGTGGATAGAACATTTAAGGACTGCCATGTTCGGTGCCAGGTACACAATCTTGCTCGCATCAAATACAAATTGTGCAGCATGCCCGTCAAATACGGAAAAGGCGGTGGCAGCGAATGGCATCAGCGCAGCCTGTGTGCCATGTCCTGCCAATTCAGAGTCACTCGGAGGCAGCGGTAGTTGTGGTTGCATCACAGGTTGGTACTGGCAAACAGACAAATGCTCTCCGTGTCCGATAGCACAATACAAGACTTACGTTGGAAATTCAGTGTGCACTCCGTGTAATGACGACCAGTATTCAAACGGCACTGGCGGCACATCTGAGGCATGGTGCGAAACCTGTACTGTGAAATCGGTGGTGAATGCAGAAAAGAACGGCTGTTTGTTGTGTGATTGGCCCTCCGTGATCAACGAAGCCAAAAATGGTTGTTTGCTGTGTAATGACTCCTCGGTGCCCAACGATGCCAAAAACGCTTGTTTGACGTGCAATGCCTCTTCGGTGCCCAACGCAGCCAAAAATGGTTGCCAATTGTGTGTAAATCAGACTGTGCCCAACGCTGCCCACAGCAACTGCCAATGCAAGCCTGGATACGCGGGATGGCTGCAAGGTGCTTGTGCTGAGTGTAGTGCAGGAAAATGGGCAGATGGCACGTAAGTTTCCTGCGAGCAATGTGTATCTGGCAAATATTCCGAACAGATCGGTGCAAGCAACGCGTCTCAGTGTTCTGATTGCCCGCTTATGTCAGGGAATATATTTGGGGCTGAGCCCAATGTTGATGTCGACAGTTGTTACTGCATTGCTGGTTGGACTGGTCTGGGTGCTAATAAGATGTGCGCCGAATGCGCGATAAACACGTATAAAACAGCAAGTGGTAATCATGCCTGTAGCCTCTGCCCACCCAACTCCGAGTCCCCGATCGCGAGCACAAATTCTTCCCACTGCCAATGCAACCCGGGCTTCTTCCAACTAGACGCCATTTCTGGACATGCCACCACGTGCGAAAAGTGTGTGGCTGCAAAATATAAAGTTGCGCACGGTGGGGGTCCGTGCACGAGCTGCGCATCTGACAGCAACTCATCCATTGGAAGCAATCAGGCGTCAAACTGCACCTGCGTCAGAGGCTTTGAGAGCGTCGCTGGTGCGGAATGCACAGCATGTACAGCTGGAAAATACAAGGCTTCCACTGGGAACAACTCTCAAATGTGCATCGAGTGTGCAAATGGCAAATTCTCTGTGCACAGTGCGGCAGCATCTGAGGAGGATTGTAATGCATGTTCAAGCGCAGGGGGGGAAATATGCGATGAATGTGGGTGCACATCTAAGAGCGATACGTTACATGTCAACTTTGTTGACACTTGCGATTTGACACAGCGCTCGTATTTTAACCCGTTGACACGCTCGTGTACATCATGCCCCTACAACAAGTTAATTTTTCGCCTCCCGTGGAAACGCTCGTGCGAAGATCGCAACGTGACACTCGAACGCCTCGAGTATATGCAATGGAATGAAACACAGCAGGAATATCAGTGCGTTGCAGGATTTGAGCACGCTATATTACCAGCAAGCAACAAGCACTCGATGTGTCGGGCGTGTAATGTGGGATTTTACAAGGAATTCCACTGGCAACAAACGTGTCTAGAGTGTGCTTCCGGCACGACAACCAAACACACGGGCGCTATAAGCCTACGGGAATGCCTATATTGTCCTAAAGATATGCGAATCGTACACACCCAGCGTTCCACTGCGAGGTAAGAGGCGTGAAGAGTGGTGTAAAAATATAGCCCACAAGACCATTCACTTTGCGAGACGTGTATACACGAGATTCCCATTTCACGTTGTATGATTTGGGGGATGATTCGGGGGATGATACAACGTGCAATGGGAATCTCGTGTATATATGTCGCACAAAGTGAATTGTCTTGTGTGATGTCACCCCCCAAATGACCAAGGCATGCATGTATGGTGGGCATTATCTATCCGCCCACTACAATGTGATTAGGTCACGTGCTACTCTTGCTTTTTCACGTACTACCTCTCTTGTGGCGCTCATGTCACCATTCCCCGTGCCCCAGTAACCTAGGTACCGACACGCGTCATTGATGTCTGGCGTTTTAAGACGTTCGCCATTTATCCTCAGATCTGGTGCCGGCATGCTTTCCCTTCGCTTTCGATCCTTGTCAATTTGTAGATCCATGCATGGCTTCGATCGTAGGTCACTGTCAGCTAAAAGGCCCCCCGCACAACCCCCGCCGTTCTAAGGGCCCGTAGGTGGTGAGAGAGGAGTCTTTTTTGCGTGGGCCTGTATGTGGTGGGAGAGGAGTCTTTTTTGCGTGGGCCTAATGCAGACCTACATAGTATGGACATGCTATGTTTTACCCCACCTTCAAGAATATTATGCAATAATTGATGCTTCTATTACTCCCGAATATATATAAAGTGTGTGAAAATGTAGACCCATAACATACATGAACTTATATATACACAATTGTCAGGGGCATAAATTTTCGAGTGAAAGGGAAATGTACACGGTGGTGTAGACCCATAGACCCAGTAGCGACTTCTGCATGGGCTCAGAGTGCTCATGGGTGGGGGTGGTGATGTAGGTGCTTTTAGGCTACATCACACCTTCGCGGCCTGTCACGTTTAGTCCCACCCCACCACAAGGGGCCCTTTGTGGGTCTGTACCCACAAGTGACTTTAAAAATTATGGCTTCTTGTGCTTCTACCTGACTCTTTATGATTGTCTTGTGTTCCTATTCCCTTGAGAGTTTTGGGAAACATTCACCGCTGACAGATTTCTCTCTTTTTCTCTCTTTCTCTCTTTCTCTCTTTCTCTCTTTCTCTCTTTCTCTCTTTCTCTCTTTCTCTCTTTCTCTCTTTCTCTCTTTCTCTCTTTCTCTCTTTCTCTCTTTCTCTCTTTCTCTCTTTCTGTTTGTGGATGGATTTCTCTCTCTCTCTCCGACTGTCTCTTTCATACTCTTCACTGAAAATAACATACTGTTTTTTGTGGGCAGTATCTCGTGCATTCCATGTGCTAATTGTAGCACCAGGCCAGAAGCGTATCATGTACATCAAGAGTGTCGGGCTTGCAGTGCCGACGATACAATCATAGAATTCAGCACTTGCAATCGCGGCTGCAGACCGACGGCGAGGGTCAATGATGTACCCCTTCTTGCCATGTACTGGGCATACACAACGCCTAATCTGATCAAATTCTTGGAGTATTTATTGTGCAAATCGGTCGTCAATTATGCAGTCCAAACTAATCAGCAATCCCCAGCTTTCACGAACCTGGGACTATTTGATATGACGTACATGCTCAAATCGGATGCGAACAATGAGGATGCTTTGAAAGAATCTGCACAATACATCTCGTTATTACCAAACATGATCAAGTATAACTACATGCATAATAAAGATGCTTTAGATGAGTTGGGTGTTTTAGATAGTAAATATGTAGATCCGTTTTGTGCTGATCCGACTGCTACAACAACCGTGGGGCAAAACGCATTTACCCAAATTTCGGCCGTACAATGGATAAATGTAAATTTGATTACAGGTGCAACATGGAACCGTCTTATACAAGAACGCAGTCTGACGCGTCCAACCTATCAGAGATCAAGATATGATACTGTGGCAGGTGCAGCTAGCAGTGCTGCAGATACTCACCTACTGATTTTTAATTTTTCGACTGGCACGAGGGATACAATTGTATTTTCCAACGTTATTTTGACATTTACAAATGCTAGTGTGACAAGACAGCTTTCTTTGAACGCAACTACAGCGTTTCCTTGGAGCGTGAACGCTACAAACAAAATTTTCCGATACCAAGGCACTTTAGGACAGGGATATATAAGTGATGTTTCATTTGTTGGGAGTGTCACAAGAAAGACAACGTTTGCCCTCACCTTGCTTCATAAATATTCCACCCAAAACACAGAATTCATCATAGCTGCTACACTGCTGCCAGGCACTGAGAAACAGGTCAAGGCGTGCAACGAAAACACAGACGACGACGACCAAGATTTCGAAATAGCAGACCCTAGAGACTACAAGTTGATTCGTGATCAATTTTTTGATAAGCTGTGCGCAGTGTCGATATCCGAGTGACAATAAATAATGGATAAAAGTGAGGGAAGCATGAAGCGTCCCTGCAATCGTTTTCGCCGTTTTGTCTGCAACGGACGCGCGGGTCGTTCAAGGAGAGAGAAAAGAAGAGACGGAGGGTGCGTGAGAAAGAGTGAGAGGGCGAAAAGAGACAGCGAAATAGAAGAGAGGGAGAGAAAGAAAAGAGTCAGCGAAATAAAAGAGAGAGAGAGAAGGAAAGAGCCAAGCAAAGAACAACGTGTAGGTCTCTGTAACAGGAGCCCGCGATCGACGTCGTGTTTGGCCTAAAAAGGGGGGCTGTCTTGGGCCTTGTAGGCACATTTTGACGAATCAACTCACAGTTTTTCGTTTCAGCGGGCGGCGCAACAGTGAATGAATAGGTCCATTGCAGGCGAGATAGAAGTATTGGATCTCGCATCTCGATACAGGCCAAATTTACAGGTCTCGTTCGAGCCCATATCCACAAGTTGTAGAAGGAGGCTAAATCGGATCTGGAGTGTTCTTGTCGGGAGGTCTATTGATCTGCTGCACTTTGTATCACAGCCTCGACGCCAGCATAATTCCACCCTGTATCACACCCTTTAGGTCTCTTATGGTATAAGAGAGCGGTACTTTGTGTCCAAGTTAGTAAGACGGGCGTAAAAGACAAGGCATGTGCACGAAGCATATGGTGACTGTATTTTCCCGGATCATACGAGGCTATCCGAAGATTTAGTGCTGCTTTGGTGAAAGAAAGGCCCATTGAGTGGGCTGGCAATTTGAGAACTAGATTCATCGGGGGGGGGGGGGGGGGGTGGGGGGGGCGGGGTCACTCCTGAGGAGACAGGCGCATCACAGGGGCGCAGCCAGCACGGTCAGTCCCTCTTTCGCTCGGCCCACACATGAGTTGAGCAATCGCATCCAACACTTCTACAAGACGACAATCGACGATGTCGGACGAAATGAAGGAAGAGGTAGACAGCGAAGGATTGTTTATAACCAAACGAGAAGAGATGAAGGGCTTGAAAGCAGAGTTGCTTCAGCTGTATTTGGATTTTAACAAGACTGTTGTAGATCTAGAAGAACTAGAAACAGAAAATAAAGAGGCGCAATGTGCGTTTGAGATTTTGAAAGAAAAGGATTGTATGTTACGACAACAAATAGAGGTGCGGGAAGAACTTCTTGGCAATTATGCCAATGGTGAAAATGTATTTTCCGAGTTTCAGGACAAGGTGGCCGCTACGCTGGGCACCGTTGATGATGCGTTTGTCTTGTTGAGCCGGGCTGTTGAGCAGAAAACCTTGTTGAATGAGAGATTGCAGTGGGACATTGCGTCGTCTGGGCAGGCGAACACTGCAACAATGGCCCTGTGCCATGTCCGGATACAAGTGCTGGAAGCTGAAGTGAATGCGCAAGAAAATGCCATCTTAGCAGGCGAACAATACCATGCGCAACGGCAACAAGACACGATAGAAGATCACTTGCAGGAAGTGAAGAGAGGTGAGGATAATTTTGTGCAGCAAATGCAGGCAATGCGACAGGAGAATGCCCAGTTGAAACAGGATTTGCAACAGTCGCTCTTGGAAAACGAGCAGCAGGCGGAACAGACGCAACAGGCCGAGGAGCAGCTTTGTGCGCTAAAAGTCGCGGTCAATGATGATCGCGTGTCGGAGCAAAACACGGTGACGCTGCAACAAAGTGTTTGGCAATCCGAACACGACGCTGTGTGCGACTGCCTTCGGGTTGAACACGAGAGAGCAGCACAAGACATGCAGACACAATTATTACAAGCAAACTCAAGAGCGCAGTGTTTACACGATGAAATCGAAAAACTGTCAGGCCTAAAGCAAGAGCTGCTACAAGCGAATGCACGCGTAATAACACTTGAAGCGACACTACAAGTACACGAAAGAAGCTCTCGACATAATGACTCGCTTGTTTTGCAAGAACAAAATGCAACGGTGTTGGGGCTCACGCAGGACCTGATGCAAGCAAATTTGCAGATTTTGTCTTTCGAGGAGGCAATGGCCGAAAACTCCGCCCTCATGCAGCAACTAGAGGAAGAGCGAGTGTCACAAGACGCCAGCTTGTCTGCGATAGCACAAGACTTGACGAGAACAAATGAGCACGTGCTGACGCTGCAAGCAGTAATTGCAGGAAATTCTGCTCTCACTGAGGAAATGCAGGCAGAGCGTGATGTGCAAGAAACAAGGTTGTCAGAGTTCGAGAATGATTTGACTAGAGCGAATGCGCATGTGCGAACTGCAGAAGCAAATATGGCCGAGAACTCTGTTCTCATGCAGGAACTTCGGGAAGAGCGTGATTTGCAGGAAACAAGGTTGTCAGAGTTCGAGAATGATTTGACTAGAGCGAATGCGCATGTGCGAACTGCAGAAGCAAATATGGCCGAGAACTCTGTTCTCATGCAGGAACTTCGGGAAGAGCGTAACTCGCAAGACGAAAAGCTGTCGGAGCTAGCAAAAGCCTTGCTTGGGGAAAAGGAAGAATTGTACGCGTCGGAAGCAACAGGGGCTGCAAGCACTGCTCTCACGCAGGAGCTGCAAGAAGAATGTGACTCGCAAGACGCAAGGTTGTCGGAGCTGGCTCAAGCCTTGCTTGGGGCAAAGGAAGAATTGCACGCGTCAGAAGCAAGAGAGGCTGCAAGCACTGCTCTCGCACAGGAGCTGCAAGAAGAACGTGACTCGCAAGACGCAAGGTTGTCGGAACTGGCTCAAGCCTTGCTTGGGGAAAAGGAAGAATTGCACGCGTCAGAAGCAAGAGGGGCTGCAAGCACTGCTCTCACGCAGGAGCTGCAAGAAGAACGTGACTCGCAAGACGCAAGGTTGTTGGAACTTCAAGCCGACTTTTTGAGAGCAACAGCGTGTGTGCACACCCTGGAGGTAAGCATTACTGACAATGATGTCAAACTGGTAAACTTGCTACAAAGTTGCAATGCAAATATAAAAAAATCACAAGAAGATGTCAGTATGGACGACGTTTTTGTAACGAATGCAGACGAGGAATTGTCCACGCAAGAGCAGCAGCAAAATTCGGACCTGCTTCTTACACAGGACGCTGCTGCTGGCAGTGCTGTTCACTCGTACAAACAGTTGGAGTGCATAATCACACGCTTTCAAAGGAGCATCGCTGAGCTACGAGCAGAAATAGTAGTACGGGACGGGCGCCACTTTTCACAACAAGAAGAGCTCAAAGAATGCACAGTAGAAAAACAACGACTATGTGCGCTGCTTCGTGGGTGTGGGGAAGAGCTTGTTAGTATCAACACACACGCCCGTATTCTGCAGACGACCGTAGAAGAATACGCTACGCAAAACGAGCAAGACATGAAAAACATGCTGGACATGCAGGCGCAAGTCACAACGTATTCTGAACACAATACGACTCTGATTCATCATACTTCTGCAAGAAAACAACTCCCTGTGTCCTTGGCGTCTATACTGAAGGTAGAAGCGGACGCGGATGCAGACACCGAGGCAGACCCCGCAGCAGAGGAAGAGCATGTCGAATACACCTCCGAACAGCCCTCCCCCCAGGGGGTAGTGGGCATAGGTGAGGTGGAAGTAGGAGTAGGAGTAGGAGTAGGAGTAGTATCGTGGCACGGCGAAACCGACGAGTTCATGCACACCCTCGAGACCGAAATCGAGCAGATTGCACTGCAGTCGCAATGTATTTGCAATCGTCGGGACTCTCAGCACATACAATCACAACAGTCACAACAGACGCAAACACAGCTTGAAACACGACAACAGCCACACCAAGCAGAAGTCGAAGAGCGCCTTGCGTTCTTGGGTGAAGAGTACTCCAATCTGTGTGCCTTGTATGAGACGCAAAATACGAAATCCAGTTCGCAGCAAGCCGCGTATGCAGGTGTGCAAACTCAAATTCTCTGTCTGGAGTCCACCGTCGTAGAACTTGAGGGCACCATAAAGGCGTCAAACACGCGGCGTGATGAGCTCGTGACGCAGTGTGATGCGCTGTCGGAGAGCATGTCTGTTTTGCAGGACAAGCTGGACGCAATGCACATGGAAGAACAGTGTGTGCTGCAACGTGCAGACGAGCAAAAAAAATCTCTGGTACAAGCTGTGGCAGAGAAGAAAAATGCAACCGCCGACCTGAAAATCGAATCACTTCAAATCGCCCAAGACATTCAGACTTGTCTAGCCGAGAAGCAGAAAGTGCAGGCCGCCCTTATTCTGATGGAAAACCAATTCGCCATCATAGAGGCAGAATGTCTCTGCAAAAGCACCGCGAATAGTGTGACGAATGATACACAGACAAGAGCCATCACGACGGGTCTGGCGGAGAAACTGCAGATAGAAGCCGATATTCTGCAATTGCAGTCCGAGTTGACTGCCATGACAGCCGAAACAATCGAGATGAAAAGTACTTTGGTCGAGAAACAGAGAGTGACCGCAGACATCGCGGTTCTAGAATCTCAGTTTGCCGTTCTACAGGCAGAGTACGCCCAAAAAGCCACTGCGATCGATGACATACGAATAGAGTCGCTGGAGCTCGTGCAGAATACACAGGATAGTCTGGAAGAAAGTCGGAAAATTCAGGCAGAGATCGTTCTCTTACACCAGCAGCTTACAGGCGTGCAGACACAGCACGTAAACATTCAAGGCGAGGTCAGCGACATGCTTTTACAACAAAAAACACTGTATGACGACAACGAGGCAGCACGCGCTGCGTTTGCACAGCTAGAACCAAACGTTGATCAGTTGGCGGCAGAGTTTGGGCATCTGAAGCACACAGCACAACAGGTTTGCGCCGAAATCGCGGGAATGCGTGTGTTGCACCACGAAAAACAGGAGGAACTTGTGCGTTTGCTGGCCGAGTGTTGTGCGCACGAAAGAACCCAGCGCGTACTACAGAATACACAGAAATCGCTCGAAAACTCAATTCGACATGCACAGGACGCACTTGAGCTCCTGGCAGTGCAAAAGGACGAGCTGCACGCGCTGTGTATGGAGAAGCAAAGCGCATCTGTCGTGGCGGGTGAAAATGTTGCAGCAATGAACAACGAGTACGCTCGGCAGGTGCTTGCGAACGAGGCGTACACACTGGAGTGTGCCCATAACGTCGAGGTGCTGGCTGTCAAAAAAGGCGAGGTGTGTGATGTAGAAGAACTTCTGTGCCAAAAACAGACAAAACTCAGTGCCTTGATACAGTCTGAGGACGACGAGAGAAAGATTATGCACTCTTTGATTGAAATGCACAAAGTACAGACTGCCGAGCATATTCAGACCATTGCGCAGCAGCAGACAGACATTGCTGATGGTGTCTGTGGTATCGAGAAAATGACACTGGAACAAACAGAATTGGCCCAAAGTATCCAGGTGCTGCTATTTTCATTCCACGACTACACTGACAAACTCGACAAAATCCAGCAATATGGCTGTGCTGTCAACTCCGTGTGTGACATTGCGAGGACTGCTGCTCTTGTCTTGACGTCTTCTTCGAGTCAATCGTGTCAATCGGCATCATCCTCCAATGCAACAATAGACCTGGATGATATGATTTTCAAAATCATCCAATTGCTCGAGAACTTTACCTCCTGGTTTGAAATCACATTCAACGCAAAGTTGTATGATTTTACGGCCATTCTGCTCAACAGCAGACTGGACACTTGACTCCGTCTACAGTCATGGATGACCATTGAGAAACGACAGCATTAAGAAACATATGCTAACATTTCTGATGTACGTCTAGATATATGCGTAAAGTCATGGATCACCATTAAGAAACATATGCTAACATTTCTTTGTACGCCTAGATATTTGAGTATTGTAACTCTATACACGCATAGATATATTGGCTTAAGAAACGCATGCTAACATTTCTTTGTACGCCTAGATATTTGAGTATTGTAACTCTATACACGCATAGATATACTGGCTTAAGAAACGCATGCTGGGCTGAAAATATCTGTTTTCTTAATGCTCATCCATGACTGTACTATACCTCTATACACGCATAGAC
>Ga0335398_10010111_pt1 | contig 10788 bp, 8 predicted proteins | sample BON03_FD_205742 | JGI IMG/M metagenome (GOLD analysis project Ga0335398, IMG submission 205742) | Freshwater microbial communities from Lake Bonney liftoff mats and glacier meltwater in Antarctica - BON-03 (spades assembly) (version 2) | ecosystem: Environmental > Aquatic > Freshwater > Ice >...
GAAGTGAATTCCCAATCCATGTCCATGGTCCTGTTTTCATGGCGCTCTGCCGCCTGAGTCGAGTTCCTTGGAGCGAAGTTGAAGGCCAAACTTCCCCTGTCAGGTGTGTCAAAGTCCCTTTGACGAGGAAAAAATGCTTCTCTGTGACATATGTAACGCTGGTTGGCATTGGACTGCCTCCTCCCCCCCACCACCACCATCCCTGCTGGGATATGGAAATGTCCCTGGTACACGCCTCTTGTCCCCTCATCCCAGGGTCCACTACGACACCTCCGCTTCCCCTCCTCCATCCTAGACCCTGACTCTGATTAGACACCACCTAGAAACCAAAAAAAAACACCCCATCCCTTGTCAGTACCAAGCCGGAGGCGGAACCGATATTTCAGGAAGAAAAAAACAACAAAATGCCGAGGATGCGACAATGGCGCGCCTACTAGTATGACGAGGGGTCAGGGTCTAAACTCCAAGTTTAGTACCGTGGTTTGCCGTGGGGGGAACTTGGGACCTTGATCCAGACGGTTTTCTCCTTCGGGTTTTTTTTTTCACGGGGGATGTGTCCTTGCGGACCGGTCCCCCCCATCCTCTAGAGTGGCTTCCGTTTCCGCCTCTAGTAGCTGCCGTGTTTATTACACCTAAGGGTGCTGAGTCGCCAGGCAGTGGTTGTATAGGAGTGATAGGTGCGTTGGTTTTTTTTTCCATCTGAGGCTGTCTAGGATAAACTTCACTCTCCCTGGCCGGCCCAGCAGCACACTAAGACACTGAGACGTAGTCGAATACTCTGAGGTAGCGGATTCCGTTCATGCCAGAACTTGATGCAATGAAAAGATGGCTGACATGGACAGTCCACGCTACTCCCCTGACGACCCTTACTACAGACTTAGGCCTGTCCATACGTGTCTCTATGTTCGAGCATGTCAACTGGTGACTAGGACCTCTTCCTAGGTCCCCTGGAATGGGCCAGGGTGGAGACTGGTGGAGCTGACTGATGGGTGTTATAGCGAAGGGGATTCCCAGAGGTTGCCAGGGTTTATTCACCCCCATGTCCTTGAGATACCCACTATCAGTTTTCAATAAAAACTCTACTCTCAAAGCCAAAAAAAAATGTCAATTTGCCGCCTGTCAAATTCCGTCTGGTGGTCACAAGTTGAGGATGCGTCTTGTATGAGGCTTACATAAGTGCAGTGATGCGAGCCAGCCTATCAACTTAAGTGTTAACCATGAATTGACAAGTACGTGGGCTCGGACTGTCGTGCCTCTGTCTTTGGAATGCACGTCGCGGTTTGTGCCTCTGCCCGTGTGTGACCACTCCCAGGGGGTTACTTCCCTCCCAACAGGAAGCGGTCCCAACAGGAAGCGGAGTATAGTATTCCAGGTTTTATTCCAACAAACAAACAAACAAACAAACAAAGCTGGCAGTTTGATTCGGTCGGGCGCTTCGGGCTACCAAATTACTGCGAACCACTTGTATGCGTTCCTGATGATTAATTTAAATTGCTTTTATTACTGGAAACAGCAGTTTAGAACCCTTGATTGAGGGTCTATGTGCTCAAATTCATGTGAATCTGAGGTTACGTGTTTTTCGGCCGGAATCGAACCGGGAACCTTACGGATTACTCATTTCTTAAGTGCCGCGCTCTCCACCACTGAGCTATGGTGACGGATGCATCACCGAAATTCCTTTGTGACCCTCTAAATGGATTGCTAGCTGTGTGGTGGCATAACAAACCAAAAACCAAAAACCAGGCAGCGCTATAGACCGTGACAAAAGAGGGTCCTAAGGATCTTTGGTGATACATCCGTCACTTCAGCTCAGTGGATTAGAGCGCGGCACCTAAAAGACATATTGGTTATACGGAGGTGCCCGGTTCAATTCCAGCCGATGCATATGTTTGTGTGTATGTATATATTCAGAAGAGGATCCTGGCGGATTTTTCCGAGTCAGTAATTCATTTGTCACTTTAGGTCAATGGATACGAGCGCGGCACCTAACAGAAATATGGGTTATCCGCAGGTCTCCTATTCAATTTCGGCCGAAACCCCGAGAACTCAAATTCGTATGGATTTGAGCTGATAGACCCTCAAGCAAGGGTTCTGAGCTACTGTTTCCAGTAACAAAAGCAAATCAAATCACATCACAGCATGCTTTGGGCTGTGATGGGAAGTCCCAGTGATAATAGGGCACCCGTTGGTAGTGTCTCCACAAGCGGAGGCCCATAAACTCTACCTTGGCCTTTCGGTTTCAGCGGGAATCCGATGCATTCTAGGTGCAAATGCACCATCCTGATAGACCGATTTTGAAAGTGGGGTTGACTAATTCATCAGTGCGCACTTTGTACCAGGAGTGCGCACTTATGAATTTCAACCTCGACTGGGACTGCTCGATCATTGATTTGACGGTCCCAGGCGAGAAGACAAAAAGTTTATGGTCGTCACGAACATCTCAATTAGTACGGAAAATCGGAAATCAAAATGAGTCTATTGAAGACACAAATGGATCATGGACTCGGGGATATGACGGGCAAATTGACATTTTGTTTTATGTTTTTGTTTTCAAGTATTTTGCTGATGGCAAAGTCCTTTGCACGTTTCCATTCTAACATTTGATATCGTTTCTTTGATACCATGGTTTATGTGGATTAGAGTACAGAAAATAGGTCTACCAAAAATCTTGACAAAAGTAAATCACGAGGTTTCCCGTCAAATTCTCTTTTCCAGAGCATTCTTTGATGAGTAAATATTGTCCTAATATTGTCAAAACTTTCCTTGATTTCTATCAAAATCAGAAACAGACCAGAAGAGAAGTTGAGACGAAAACAAAACATCAATTCGAATTGGTACTGCCAGTGAGAGATACCCGGCCCAAAAAACAAGACACTGAGACACCGTGACTCAGTCCACACAAAGCTCAACTTTCCATATCAAATAGAGTTTTCACGGTAAATTTTTAAGTTAACTTTGGCCTAATCAAAGAAGAAGGAAAGAGAGAAGAAAAGTGACGAACAGGACAGTTCGCAAAACCCTACACTTCTGTTATATAGACACCTTGACCGAGGCAATTGCCCGCCAAGATCCACCGTGACATGGAGGGTTTTCCAACTTTTTACTCCCTGGTCACACCCAGGTTTTTAGTTGCCCGCCAAGACCACTGCCGGGCTGTAATATAGACACCTTGACCCTGGCAATTGCCCCACAACCGTGATATCGAGAGTTTTTAATTTTTAACTCCATCATAATGATCACACAAAAATAGAGTCCAGCGGGTTTTTCTTTTCATCCACACAAAAGTTCCGACTTCGCCCTGACCCCGACACAAATATCACACGTCGCCGACCACACTGCAAGCCTCAGTTAATTTAGCTAAGTCGAGTATGCGAATGCCGAGAACCTCAACTACCACCTCAACCGGACTCTCCCTTGACAGGTACTTCCTTTAAGGACTGTCCATGAATACAAACATTGACAGTTCCTCCTTCCTTGTGGACCCACCCAGCTTGTATAAAATGAGGGTTGGCAAGTTGTTGAAGGAAGACTTGGGACACATGAGGTAGTTTCAAGGGAAGGTCATGAGTGGGGGTGACAGAATGGGAACTTAGCAGAGGTACTACTTGGGTATGACTTGACAGTCGCGCAAATCTCCAAATTACACCATTCCTCAAATAGTTTGTTTTCTTAAAACTAATACGTATCCCATTTTCCAGACTGTATCAACCCCTGGAATGATCAAAAAACAAATTTTTGAGTCTCAAAACCAGAACTAACGCTCTGGTCGAGAACGCACTATTTTTTTGTGAGACTCGCGGTGCCTGCACGCGCGCGCCGCCGCGATATGTTTGCTTGCTATCGCCGGGGAAATCAGATAGCAAAATGAGGGACAATTTTGTTTTTTTTGGTACATTCGTCGATATTTTCAAAAATATGCCTTCGGTCCGTTCAATCTACTCCTGACTGCGAGAACAGGTCAGCCGGACTGGTATCGAACATGAGAATTTTTTTTTTTGGTCGTGGTGCAAACCATATTTTCCGAGATGCTGAAAACGTTGACTTCGGCCCATGCAATCTTCTTCCGGCTGCCAGATCCGGCGACTTGTATAGAACCTGATTACTTTTTTTTTTGTTTGTGTAGAGGGACGGGGTATTTCTGACAATCAAGACCAGATGTCAGTAGCAATGCCAGCACTGCCTCGTGACAGTCATTTGGAAACCAAGTCGGATGCGGATTGTGAATGGTAACGTTAATTAAAAACCAGTGACCTTGATTGGGATTTGTTCGGAAACTATAGGAACTTGAGCCCCAAGTCGGTTGTCACAGTGTACTTTTTAAATTAACTTTGGCCTAATAAAATCTGAAGAAGAGGCCCGTTCCCGAAAAGATAAGACTTGAAATGGTCATTAGAAGGCAAAATAATATCCAATTTGTAATTTTCAGATGAAAAGAGACCTGCAACAATATTTTCTCGATTCCAATTAGGATTTCGTTTTCCATTCCGAGGACTATTTCGAGTCTTGTCTTCTTGAGAACGGGCTGTAGGGGACGCACAGTCGTTGGCAAAAGTTGTTTTTGGTGGTCGCGACATTCCTTCAAAATTTCGATCTGTTTGTCTAGCTTGTGTATCACAAATCGATTATTTTTGGCACAACATACTTCAATGCGCAGTTATCAGAGAATCCATAGTACAAGAGAATCTATTAGTTTTTTTTGTTTGATTCTATATCAGTGTATTCCGAACTCTCGAGAGCTATTTTGTAGGGTGTAAGAATGCAGGCGGAAGCGGAAACTTTTCAAAAGTAAATTAGTTAATCGCAAAGTGGATAGGAACACAGAAGCATTTATTTTCAGTTTTTTTGGCACCACTGGTGAGATTTTACAAACGCCGGAACTTTTCCCCAAGGCGTATTTTACTCATAAACCCATATACATACATGCTCCTGTTCATGGGCTCTTGGAATGCAAGAAATTGGGATTTGGACATATTTTGGCTCGGTGACGGTCGATTCTGTGAGGGATTTTCGCCACTTTGCGTTTTGGCGCCACATATTTAAGCTTGCCACTTTTTTTATTGTAAATAAAAACTGCATTTTTCCAGGCGCATCTTTCAAGCTATTTAAAAATCTAGCAACTTTAAATCCCGAAAAGTTACAAGGTTTTCATGTAAATCCCCTATCCCATTGTTACACACTTCGATTTTCATATTCACATGACAACGTGATTGCAAAAACGGTGAGGATGGCATGGCAGCAGTGCACCCTTTACACAATATCCTCACCCCCCTAGTCAAATCGTAATTGAAGTTCGGAGGACTCTAGAAGACTGTACGGAAGAATGGCACGCGAGTGCAGGGAACAGAGAGACAGAGAGAAGAGAGAGAGAGAGAGAGAGAGAGAGCCTGAGAGAGAGTGGGAGAGAGAGTGGGAGAGAGAGAGAGAGAGAGAGAGAGGCAGACAAGACGAGTGCGAACCTCTTGATCAAGGCCTAGGTTGAGGGTCCATGCAAGTTTGCCCAAGCAGCGAGACTGATCAGCCCGGCGCGGTCCCGGGCCGTTCGAAGAACCGTTTGCCCAAGCTGCGTCTGCTTGCAGGGGGAGTTCAACACTGATTCCAGAGGAACAGAAATTGATACACTCCGTAAATTCAAATTCTTCGGTACAAATTCAAACAAAAAAGATTGAAATATTCTTGCTACACGAGAGGCCCGGGGTGGTCTCTTGGGTAGTGAGAGTATGACTGTGACGTATCTGCGCCTTTCTGTGTCCCAAATTAGCGCATTGCAGTGTGTTGCCCTAAATAAGATTGATCCAAACTATGTGGTTTGCGTCCGATCTTTTGTGTCCCTCTGTCAACATTACTCTACCCCGTTCTGACCTCTTCCTTTTCGCTTCACCGGAATTTCTCGAAAGGAGCGAGTTTTCCTGCTGATGTCCCCTCAAAAAAATGTGTCAGCATACTTTTCACCAGAATACTGCACCACCTCTGGCCTCTCCTTTGAAGAACTATTTTGTATACATGGAACCAATGGCGGCCCGCATGTTAACCGAAACGTCATTTAACAGGCGGCCCGCATGTTAACCGAAACGTGGTGCAGAGACTGTACGGCCAAATACATGCCAGCCTAAGGACATTGTGCGAGGATGCATGCCAGGCCAGCCCACAAACATTGCGAACGGTTTCACCCACTTACAGGGGACTTGCAGTGTCCACCTAAAATCTGGGTCGGCTCTGGTCCTCCGGTCCGGGACAATTCCTTGGGTCCTACGTGGTCACAGTTAAACGGCTGCTCACCACCCACTTACTCCAGCGATTAAGGGTGGACCCGAACCCTCCAAACAAATAATCATAAAGGATCTTTTCCCGTCAGGGTTATTTCGCTTTTCGTTTTTTCCAGTACCAAAACAAATCAAAACGAGCTCGCCAGAATGGGTGTTGTGAATTGTTTTGGTTTTTGTGAGATTCGTCGATGCCCTGATTCTTGACACGATACCGAGTGCTTTATTCTTGCTTTCTTTCTTTGTGCAGGATAATCCGACTCAATAAAGCCTAAGGAAGTGTCTTGGACGCCTATTTTATGCCATATTCGCGTGTGAGCATGACTAACTACTCCCATCCGTTGTTCATGACTCATGACCCATGACTCATCACGACGCATGACTCATAACTGATGACTCTCATATCTATGGATAACTTTCCCAGACTTGCCAAAGAGTTTTTTTTTGGGATCTGTATCCATACACTACTCTCTCGCACACTAGTCTCTCGCAAAAAAAAATTAACAAGAGGAGTAAGAAACATTAAAATCGAACCACACCCAGTTCGCAGCTGGGAAGCTTCCCAAATGTCTAGAGAGGCCTCAAAACACGTCCCTTTCTCCCTCCATCCTTTCTTCCTTCCCTCCCTGTCTACATCAATCTCGCTCTCGATCTCGCTCTCGATCTCGCTTTCGCTCTCGCTCTCGCTCTTGGCCCCCCCTCCCTCCATCCCTCCCCCCACCCTCCTTCTCTCTCTTTCATGCGCACCTCTCTCTTTCTCTCTCGCTGGAACAGCCTTCTAAAAGCTGTTGCGGAACAGCCTTCTAGTGCAGATGTTGGCACGACTTGCGGTTGGTTGTGTTGCATGTTGCCCGGCAGCCAGCCCCCCCCTTGCACTCCTTTGCCGTTCTGTGGCATTTCTTGCACATGTGCAACTTCAACCCACTCTTCCGACGCGGCTGTTGTCCTTCCAGTCCCGATAGCTGTGGATCACAGCAAAGGTGAACAAATACAGCGTAACCATTCTGCCTTGAGACTGACGCACCCCTGTGGCATAAAGCAGAGATACAGATATGTGTGTGATGCTCATCCAGTGCTTTGGCTGCGCAAATCTTGGCAGCCACCGCGGAGCCCGTACTGACCGCGGCGCCCTTTCTACCCAAATCACGGTACCCTTGGATGCACAACTTGCCCTTGTCGTTGAATGCATAGCCACCGCTCTCGGCGAGCTGGGCCTTGCGCAAATCGCCCAGATCCATGTACCCTTGGATGCACAACTTGCCCTTGTCGTTGAATGCGTAGCCACCGCTCTCGACGAGCTGGCCTCTGCACGCGGTGCCGCCCAAATCGCCCAGATCCATGTACCCTTGGATGCACAACTTGCCCTTGTCGTTGAATGCGTAGCCACAGCTCTCGACGAGCTGGCTTCTGCGCGCGGCGCCGCCCAAATTGCCATTCCGCACACTGCGTGCGCCCTTGAAGCCAGCTGAAATCACATAGTCCCATTGCAGCTTGCCTTCCCTTTCGATCCACGGGCCAATGTTACTCATTTCGCTGAACTTGTGAAACGCTGCGTCTTCGAGAAGCATGGGGCGAACGTCGTTATTCAGCAGCGAGAAACCTTCCTTTTGAGGAGCACACTGCATATCGTTGTGCAACTTCACAAAGACCCTCGCTGTGGCTGCCTTGTTGTCAGGGGTTCGAAAGGTGTGTAAACAGACAGTCAACTTTATTGTCTTCTATCCTGATGATGGTAGCTCTGGGCCGCACTTTGTCTCACTGGACAGCTATAATGTAGACACAGATGATGACTCTCCCAACAACACATGGCTGCTCCTTGAACCCTCCATCACTTAGCCAACTAGTACCAGACAATTTGTAACGTAATGTGCCATACACCAATTCAGGTTTACCTCTCCCAGACGTTGCAATCAGACATCTGCCCCCAAAACTCCCACAGGAGTCTAAAATCTGTGGTACCTGTCCCCAACTCCCAGTGAAGTCTAAACTCGTCAATATCCCGATTAGATAGCTCTCAAATGCGAACAACGCAGGTGTCTCTCCCCCGGATTTTTTTTCAAAAAAAAAAACAGTGTTGCTTTGCTTAGTTCTGGGAATTGGAGGATTTCAAAGAACTTGGGACCACAGTATCCAAGAAATCTTGCCATCACTTAGAACTTTCACCAATGAGGCCGAACAAACTTTGGACCTCAGGCTGCCCACACGACGGAGCCGCCAGGGCACAAGCTCCTGGTTGTCAATGTAATAGAGTGATCCGTTCGAAGAGAAAGAGGAGGGGACCGGTATAACCAGCGACGTAGTTAAGGTGAACGGTGAGGATCCTGCCACCCCAGATTAATATCTGAGGTCTGTTGACACGAGGAAACCCCAGGACCATAACGATTCCCCAATATTGGGTCAATAAAACAAAGTTGAAAAAAGAAACACATAGCTAGCACTCCAATTAAATCATAAATGCCCACATGTGGTGTGCGGTAATAAGGAAGCCCGGAAACGCCCGACCGACTCGAACGGCACTGCCGCAATGGACCTTGGACTCGGAACTGATGATGTTCGTTTGTATCGTGGTATGTGCGTGTAGTCGACACGCACTCGGTTTTTAAATGTTATTTTAAGATCTTTCGTGACGAACGGGCTACTGCGTCACTACTTCACGGAAGAGCAAATCAAAACTATTGCGTGACTATTTCACGTAGGAGCAGACGGACTGTGGAGTAACAATGCCATTGTCTTGTTTGAGAAACAGACCTAACGTGGTGGCAGGTGCGACGGGGGACACACCTGAGGTCGGCTGTCGGTGCCTCATTATGATATTTTTTCAGACACAACAAACGTCAAGTACACGCTGTCGTGTACTTGGCCTAGCAAAATCGTAACAAACGGGGTAGGGGTACAGGACCTTGGGGTTTCTTTGAAGGGATCGTATCTCATTTTTTTTTGTCACCACACAGAATTCTTTTTCGTATACCCTAGTGTAAATTGATGGGATTTTGTGTTTGGGAATGTATTAAACGTGATGCTCAGATTTGATAAGGTTGAAAGTGAAATTGAACTATATTCTAGCGAGCTCACAGCGTGACCTGGTTCAAAGTTCTTGGCAAGGAAGAGTAGTACACTGTAGCGTGACCAGACCCCTAGAAAAGAAGAGGAAATAAACCCGCATTGTAGGGTGCTCCACCGGCATCGGTTCGAAGCCAGTCGCAGCGCTCCACAGCGCTGCGCGCCAACTTGCCGCAACCCGCTACAAAAGCAACGATTTTTCGAAATCTGGACTCCCACACCCTACCAAAATATTTGTTCGTACCAATTTTTTGTTTATTATTGTTATGCCGCTAGTGCGCCAATTACATCAGGAACGGTTACAAGGTGGTGTCAGGTGTGCACCATTCCGAGGCTTTTTTTCGAAATGGGAGACACCTTAAAGCACACAACGGTATTGGTGGGAATCTTTACAGGAAGCACTCAATGCTAAGCATCGTATTTATTTAAGTGGAGTTGTTATGTTTATGATTTTTATTTTGTTCATTTGCATATATATATGTATATATATATATATATATATATATATTTATATTTTTTTTTTCAAAAGTTTCATGATTTATGTTATGTATTCGAAATATAATTATTTTAGTTGTATTATTCACAGTAAAAACATTGAGGCTTTTATTCGAAATGGCTGACACCTTAAAGCACACGAACGGTATTGTCAGATTACTTAGTAAAGCTAGTAATACCGGCTTCTCGCGCCCATACCATGGAGGGAACAGCTGGAGACAAGTTGTGAACGTGTTCAGTACAGGTTTTTGAGAAAATTGTTGTGAGCAGGTTTTGAACAGTCACCTGAATGCTGAAGCCTCGCAGAGCTGCCGGAGGCTTGCGCCGCAGGCGATTAGTTTTCAGGATAGGGACAATGTCGTATCGCGTCGGAGAGCGAGTTCGCATGAGTTTTCGGCGTTTTTTTTAGCTTGATATCTAGCCCTCAAAAACGGGGTGTTTATGTGACATTTGTGTGATGGTGGATATTGTCACGGTTGAGACCGTGTGAGAGGGTGTGGTTAAATAAATATATACGTTTCCAATCAAAAGCAACAGTGTTTTTAATCAAGTCTGACAAGAGATATCAAGAAATTCGATTTTAATCAAGAGATATCAGGACAAGACAGACAGAGAAAAACAGAACGAGGGAGAGCGAGTCCGAGCGAGTGCGTCAGAGATAAAGAAGGCACGAAAGACAGAGAGTGTGTGTGTTGGTCCACATATCATCATCACCCATGTCCATGTCCGAGTCATTATCTTCGCCACCAAAGACACGGTCATAATACTCTCCATCTAAAGATTCCCTACTGATCATGCAGTGGACAAAGTCGGGATCAGCGCCCGCCTTCTCGAGCTCCGCGTGAATTTTTTCTGGTCTCACCGTGACTGGCTCATCTCCCTTGGTGACAAACGCCTGGGCTCGCTCGAAGACACAAGCGGACCTCAGATTCAATCGTGACTTGTGAGTATCCCCCCCCCGGACTCGTCCCCC
>Ga0335398_10010115_pt1 | contig 10785 bp, 14 predicted proteins | sample BON03_FD_205742 | JGI IMG/M metagenome (GOLD analysis project Ga0335398, IMG submission 205742) | Freshwater microbial communities from Lake Bonney liftoff mats and glacier meltwater in Antarctica - BON-03 (spades assembly) (version 2) | ecosystem: Environmental > Aquatic > Freshwater > Ice >...
CCTGGGCGGGATTGGGAGGCGCGGGGGCAACCCTATCAGGCGCCCCAGGGCCCTCGAGCGCGGCGGCTGGTGGTACGGTCACTCGCAAGTCGTTGCAGGAGCTGCAATTTGAAATGCTGAAGAAGGGCTTGGACCTCACGCACGCTTTTCAGTACGATGAGGCGGAGGACGTTTACACTGAGTTAATAGGGCTTTTTGACAGCGATTATGCCGCCTTGAGCGACGGGGACAAGCAGCTTGTGGCCAAGGCCTTTTCCAACCGAGGCAATGTTCGCTGTTCTTTGACGAGGGTTAGTGGTGCATTGATGGACTACAGCATGAGCATAGAGCTGTCACCGACAACAGCTGAATATTTCACAAATCGTGGACTCGCCTTTGAGCTGCTGGCAGACAGCCTCCTCTCCGATCGAGAATCTGACGCGTTTCAGTTTTATGAGACGGCCATCAGTGACTACGACCACGCCCTCGTGTTGGACCCGGAAAATCACCGGCTTTATTTAAACGCCGGGGACGTGCTAACCAGGATCCGCAAAAACGATGTTGCTCTGGAGTATTATCGCCGAGCCCTGGTGATTTTACCAGACAGTCCCGCGACGAGAGGGAAAGTCGCTATGCTGGAAGTGGAGAACGGCAACGTAGCCAGGGGAGTGTACATGCTCGAAACAATCACCAGACGCAACCCAGACTTTGCTGAAATGCTCCTCGCTTCCGCTGCCCTCGACTGGACGCTGGGCAGGTTTGTTGATGGGATCGATTACTACCGGGAGGCCATTGCGCGGGACCCCCGTTTGCTGAACTCGGGGTATCTGGAGATGGATTGTCATTGGCCGCCGACCATGCTGAAGATGGTGGGGAAGCTGAGGGAGGCGGGGACTATGGAGGGGATTCGATCGACGGCAGTGAGTTGGTTCGATAGCCGTGGGAATCTGATTTAACCTGATCTGTCTGAGCTTTTTCTTTGGTTGGGAAGTAATGACGACGGTGAGGGAGGAGGGTTATGGGAAGGGGGAAGGCGCAACAACGGTCTCAAGGAAGGAGGAGGGGCCACGGGTGGAAAGCAGCAGGAGCAGAAGCAGCAGCAGCAACGACGACGACGGAGAATGTACATATAGCACGCAAGGAGCGGCAGGGCAAGGCGGCGGCCGGTGCTGTTTCAAGCGCCGGGATCCATCTTTCCTGCCTTCTCTCTTTTTCTCCTTCATTTTCATTCACGTTTTAAGCGAAATAACAACAAGAGGCAGCGGCGGCACCATCACAAGCACCAGCAGCACCACCACTACCACCACCAGCAGCACCAGCAGCAGCGACGACAAAATATGTATATAGCAAGCAGCACCACGGTAGTGAGTGAGTGATGAACCAGCTCAATGTTTCTGAAATTTCCTCCAGCTCGACTGTTCCTATTCCTGTAACTCTACAAAGTATTTTGTTTCCATTTTTGTCTTTTTCCTCCCAATTGTAAAGATATTTCCAGCTCGCATTGCGTGCCTATCTCAAGAGTATGAACCAACCACCGGCGGTGCCGGCTACTTCTTACCTCATTTTCCTTTTGTAGAGAGAGATGTAGAGAATGAACGAACTGCACACAACAAAACATACACAAAAACGATACAGCAGCAACAACAATGCACATGTCCTTTCCCCCCCTGTCAATTTGTCAATGATTCATATATCGCGGTGTTTTCTCCTTGCAGAGAGTAAAGTCACTGCTGCCTTGCCCTTTCATCTAGTGAGGTGGCGGCAACATGCGGATGAATAGGGGACTCATGAATATTTTGAAAATTAAAATTAAAAGGTGTTTATTATGATAGTGTTTTTACTTTGGTGAAAACTGAGATCCGGGTTGTAATAAAGCAGAAGCCGCAAAGAACCAAAAGTCATTTCGATTCGATGAGAGCCAAAAGGCACTGCAATTTTTTTCTCGCACTCTCCTCGATTCTATATTCTTCAATATCTTGAAGCACACTCAATCTTGCCTTTCTCTTCTCTTTTTGTGTAGAACTTCTTTTTGGTTGTCACGTAGATGTAAATATGTAAAATACCTCCAACCAAGTTTGAGTTCTTTTTCTGCACATGCGCACGGTGTGTTTTCCTCTTCCTCCATCTCTTATTTTGAATTATTGGGCATCCATTCCATTCATCTCTTCCACACACACTAACAGTTCTCTTTTCTCAAGCGTCTCTCACGCCGCCTTTCCACATACAGATATCTAAGCCACCGCCGGCATTTGCGTCCCCACAATGTCCTTGCTGCTAAACAATACCTCCTCCTCCGCCTCAGGCCCTTCTTCGAGGGTCGTCCCCACGCCACCAGCACCACTAATCGTCGTCGGCACCACCACGGCCATCTCCGCCTCCTTCTCCGCCTGGATTTGACGCACGTACTTGCGACCAAACCAGGCCCCGCCCACCAGCACCAGGAAAATACTCACGAGGCCTACAATCTCTAAAATCTGACTTCCCTTGCTCTTGGCCTTAAAAATGTCGGCAGGGTCCTGCAGCTTGGCCCCTAGGTCGGTGAGCACCCAGGAAAGCAAGGCCATGACGACGAGGGCGCAGGTGAAGAAAGGCAAGGGCGGGTCTTGGATAGCGCCGAGGCCGTAGCTCTTCACCGCCGCGGGGATGACCGAGAGGCGCAACAGAATGTTGCTTTGCCAGGGCCGTTCCTCTACGAGCTTGGCCATGGCGGCCAGCCACACGTATTCCTTGAAAAAGTAGGTCATGAGCATGTCGCGGAAGAGGTAGCGCCCGGCCAGGTACGCCAAGGTGGTCGACAAGAGCTTGATCACATAGGACAGGACAAACCCCGTCTTTCCACCGTACACAAACCCGCTAATAAGGTCGATGAGGTTCGCGCTCCCTCCAATCATAATGAACGCCCAGCCGACCACGCCAAAGACCACTAGGCCCACGGTGCCCTGATCCTTGAGCCACTCCTCGCTGTCCATGATGGGCTGCTTCAGGACCGTCCCAGAGAGGATGGCAAAGCCAATCAGAAAGGCGAGAAAGATCCAGCCGTGGGCCTTGGCCATGCACGGCTTCTTCTGTTGCTCGTGCTTGGGCGGCGGAAAGGAGTAGTAGGCAGGCTCTTGGGGCAGCGACGAAGTTGAGGCGGCCTCAGTGGTGGGAGTCGCACCCGCGCCCGCAACGGACGACGAGGCGTTCATCCTGACTCAGCGCTGTCGATTTGGAGTATTGTTGTGTGAAGTATAGAGGGGGGTGAGCAAGCGGAAGCTGACTGTAGTAAGGAACGTGGCTGGTGCAAGGACAGAGAGGGAGAGAGGACTGCGCAGTAGTGCACCAAAGAACAACTGGGATCTTCTTGGCGCGGGCGGTTGACTTGCGGGCGGTTGATCTTCGCATTCAAATTCAAAGCAAGCCGTACTGCGAATGGAGGGAGAGGAGGTTTTTGCCTGTGCTGAGGACAAAGCGCGCCGTGTCCAATGGTGTGGGATGCTATGCGCGCTTTCTACAGTCCCTGCTTGCTTTGGCATGCGCCATTCACAAGCCCCCCCTCCGAGGTGCACTGAGAAGAACATACGACAGGACAAAGAAGACACCTCGAGATGTGTATGCTCCTGCACAGGGGTCGCTCCTGCGACATGCACCTCAAAGACCTTTTTGATGGATGCACATGTGAGAGAGAAAAAAGCAAAGACCAAAAACTTGAAAGAGAAAGAGGCTACCCGCCCCACCACATTCATTCACGCATGTCTCAACGATTCTTCTTTCTTTTCTTTCTTTCCTTTTCACACTGGTCATCTCGATCGTATTCTCGCTCTGCTTTCTTCTTATTTATCGCCCCATCCACCCCGCTTTTTCTATCACTTGATCTGGATCAGCTTCTCCTTCGGCGCCTGGCGCTTCTTCATCGTCACCACCAGCACGCCGCTCTCAAACGTCGCTGTAGTAGAGTCCGTGTCGGCATCTGGCGGCAGTTTGAACGAGCGCGTCGTTTTGCCATACATGACCTCGCGCATCAAAAACTTAGGATAGGCCTCGGCTTCTTTCGACACGTCGATTTGCTGCTGGTTCGTCCAATCCGGAGGGTGCTGTCCCTTGCCTGCGTCCCCGGCCCCTCCATCCTCTGACGCCTTGGGTGCCACCTCGTACAAGCTCTGGCGTTCGGCCGTGATGGACAGCACGCCTTCCTGGAGAAACGCAATTCGGATGTTGTCGCGCTTGACCCCCGGCAGGTCAGCGGAAATGATGTAGGTGTTTTGAGTCTGTGTGTAGGAAATGGTTTGTGAGGATGATGTGGTGAGTTATACTGAGTAATAATGCCGTGGATTGGTTGGCGACGTCCTTCCTTTCCCCCCACTCCCCTCTTTCTTCCCTGATTGACGCAGATAGATTGAACACATCTTTTGTTCGCCTCCCCTTCCCTCCTTCGACCCCTATGCTGTCCTGCCTGCCCGGCAGCCTGCACGCTCTCCTCTCTCAATCCCATCGATAACCCCAAAACAACCCGTCCCCTGTCTTTTTCTTGCATGTGCCGAGGAACCGTTGCACAACTCTACCATTAAGCTCCCTCAAGCTCTTGATTACGCTTCTTCTTTATCTTGACATCCTTCGGGTTTGAACACGTACCTCAACGGCATCGGCGCGGAAAGCAGCAATGCTGCCGGGGGCGGGGGCTTGGTGGCTCATGTCGGTTGTCTGATGTTGCATCATTTTTCGCCAAATCGGAAGCACGGTGGGCGGCAAGAGGTTCTGTTCATTGACCAATTCATCGACCATGCGTGTGAAGCGGCCAAGAGACCTATTTGGGTGGAGGGAGAAGGACAGGAGGCGAGAGCGGGGTCAGAGTCCTGAGTGTCCAAAGGCAAATAATGAAAGGGAAAAAGGGAGGGGTGAGGCAAAGATGCCTATTCTAGTAGTGGTAATCTCATATATAAAAAGACCCCCTTGATGGAGGCGGCAGAGGGAACAGTGTCTTCTTGTGCAAGATAATATCGGGAAGAGCTTACCTGTCGCCTCGGCCAATCCCATTGAAGGGTGAGGCGGCCATCATCACGTGACACTGAGCTTGCTGAGGCCCCATGCCTAGTAGCAAGAGGCCCAAAGACGTGAAAATGAGGAAGCGCGCAGGAGGGCTGGTGCCGATGGTGGTGCTGGTGCTTGTGGTGCTGCTCGATGTCATGGTTGTTGACAGCGTTGTCTGCTGTAGGTTTGCTTGTGTGTCTTGTCTGTGCGATTGATGGGAAGGGGTAAGAATGGGGAGGGGTAAGAATGGTGAAGGAGGACTGGCCTCCTTTCACGCGAGGTCGAGATGTCTGGGCAAACACGCGATACGGAGGGAAGCCACGCAGCAGCCGTGTGTGGTGCGACTGGGGTGTCGTGTCATGTCGGAACGCGGGGGCGTTCTAGACCAACAAGCAAAAGAGCAAAAGATAGGATGAAGATGGTACGCAGAGGAGAAGAAGACAAGCAAACAGCACAATAAGGACAAGAACAATAAAGAGCAGAGGTGCACACATCCCTCGTAAGCTGGCTCGCCCAATCAAAAATGGTTTCGTAGCATGCACTGCGGGACCCTCATCCTTTCTCCAGGCACGTAAACGTTATATTCAATACGACGCGACGCGTGTTCCACCAACCTCCCCAACCCGCCAGCAACAACGAGGGATCAGATCCGCGACACGCAAAAGCCAGCAACAGTTACCAGGCATAGAGCACCCTTCAGCATTTATCTTGCCCTTTTGAGCTCTTTCTGGTGCCACCGCTTCGAGGGTCTCTAGAACGCGTCGCTCTCGCCGGCTCGCCGATTTCATGGCTTTGGCTTTGTCTCCTAACCCCCTCCCTGCCAGCTTATATATGTGGGTCCTTAGTGTTTCTAATTAGAGTCTTTGCTTTTTCTAACATTTTCTGTGACAGTGGCGGCCGCAACAGCAGCAAACAAAGCTCGGCTGCGTTGAGGACGATTCTACTTGTGCCCGCGCTGCTTGTGGCGTTTTCCCGCAGGCTCCTGCAGGTACTCTAGCTACATTCCAGAGTTCATGCTCTTTGAACGGTGACGATGATGGCCTCAAAGCCCGCTCCCCTTTTTCACTCCGCTATAGCATAGAGGCACGCGCATCAGGTCAAGAGGAGGCAGCCTTACCTCCTGCCTACACACGCTGTTGGCTGCACGGCTGCCCGAATACGACCACTCCTGCGACAACCACGCCACAAACCCCAAGGTTCACTCAGAGCCCTGCCTGGAGCGCGTTCTAGGCCGGCCTGACGCTGGCTTCGGGGAAGTTCCCATCACACCAAATGAAAATGAAAGCAATGCCAGGGGCCTGCCGCAAAAAGACGAAATGAAGTGCATGCGCTTAAGTAATCAAAGACCAAACTATTTGAGGAAGTGTCTGTTTGCTTCATTCTTTTTTTTTGCTTTGAGATTTTGGTCTCGTTTTGCACAACAGACATCAACACTGATCGTCTTCGAATCGAAATAATGGCTCACGTTGTGCCCGCTCACATTTTCCGCGCTCGACTGCCAATAGAAGAAGGTTGTGAAGTTAACGCCTGTCTGTGTCTCTGTACTACTACGAACCACTTGCTTGCCTCGCGCCTCAATGGGACAGACACGCCTTGATCTTTCTTCTGGGACATGGTTCTTATCTTCTTCAATTTTCGATGAATCCAACCAACTGGCTTTTTATCCCTGCCCTTGGTAAAGTACATAGCAAACCTACGCAAACACTTTCCTTTCTCTTTGCCGTCTCATCCCTCGCGCCCTTTTCTTTTACTTGATCTCGACCGTGCGCTCCGTCAAAGCTTGGCGCTTGGACAGCGTCACCTTGAGCACGCCATCCTCCAGCTTGGCCTCGCAGTTGGTCGTGTCGGCGTTGGGTGGCAACTTGAAGCTGCGGTAGACCTGGACGTGGGGGTTGAGGTGTTGAGGGGTAGTGAGGATAGGTAGGGAGGAGGAAGAGATTAAACTTTGTGAGGTTCTTTGTTCATTTGACGATATTTCTTGAATCTAGGCCCAACGACGTGCTCAAGCGCGGCTGGGGAAATTGGAGAGAGGGAGGGGGGGGGGGAAGGAAGGAAGGGAGGGGATGCGAGAGTGGTATATAAACGCGGAGCCTAACTCACGAGGAAAGAAGGCAGCTGACAGAACTTTCTCTCCTCCACACATACATCCACGCACACCATCATCAGTCCATACGTGCTCGTCAACCGACCCGCACATTGCACGTACCTTGCCGTAACTGCGCTCCTTGAAGTACCAAACGGGGGCCTTGGCCTTTTCCTTGTCTGCGCCGGCTTCTTCGCTCGCCCCCATCCCTTCGTCCCCGCCACGCTTCTCCTCATGCTCCTCCTTGCGCTCCGCCGTGATGGCCATGTTGCCGTCGTCGGTGAAGGACAGCTGAATCTTCTCCTTCTTGAATCCAGGAACCTCCGCGTCAACTTCATACGCCTTGTCCGTCTCCTTGACGTCCACCGTAATCGAGGACGCGGACGGCGCTTCCTGAAAGAGGAGGGAGCCGGAGACGAGGAGGAAGACAAAGGAGAGTAGAAGGTCGAGTCCATCAGCTCGTCAATCAGGCGACCCAGGCCTTTTACACGCCCCGGCGTGGCGCGGTCGATGGGCGAGTCGGACGAAGCCATGATAGTAGAGACTCGTGTGGGCATCAAAAAGCTGCCCTCGGCTTGATGGACCGGCATCGAGTGCTGGAAGGCGTCGGCAAGGAGAAGCCCAAAAGGCATGACAAGCGCAAAAGCCAGGTGCCTCATTGTGGTTTGTTGCTCTTTAGGGTTGTTGCGGGGTGTTCTGTTTGAAGGGGTTGTGGATATATACCGTGAATGTGTACGTGCCTGAGACTGCCTGAAGGAAGGGAGGCACCAAGAGGAGAAGAGTGCTGCTTTTCACTTTCTAAGTGCAATGGAACGTGTGTGTACCCACAAACACAAAGCCAAAGAATTCATGCAAGGATTGTGGAGCGAAGCAAGGATGCGAATCAGCCACACGGAACGGAAGGCCTCAAGGTTCTGGAAAAACAACGTTTTTTTCGTTGTTGTTTGTTGAAGAGCGAGCAGGTTGAAGAGGGGAGGCATGACAGGATTGTTGTGTCACGCGCTGGTGGGGCGAGGGGAGGAGTTTGTGTGGCTGTGAGTGCGAAAGTAGCTCACCTAATCCACGAGCATGATTGGTGGAAGCCACACATCGTCCCGGCCAGCTTTGATTCTTTGTTTTATCCCCCTGCTCTGACGGCGACGGCAGGGTGTCCAAGCAGGCAACCCCAAAACAAAGGATCAGCTGGCCGCGACGACGCCACCCCCCTGGAAATGCTGATGGCGCGCTCTCCACACTTCCATTTATTGTGTGCTTCGCCATCTCCCTCTATTCATACTGTCCTCACCTCCTCTGCATCCTATTTCTTCCCAATCACTCCACTATTTCACCCCTCCTCCTCCTCCCTTCACATCATCCCCAGCCTTCTTCCCCTCCCAGGCCTTCTCCCTCCTCATGCTGCCGCTCTCCTCCTTCATCACCTCCACCTCCTCCTCCTTGGTCGTTCGGCGCAGAGGCCCTCCTGTCCATCCTCTGCCACCTCCTCCTCCACCGCCGCCTCCTCCTTCTCTTCCTCCCCGCCGCCACTCCCATTCCCATGCTGCTCCGCCTCCTCCTCCTTCTTCTTCACGCCACCCCTCGCGCCCTTGCCGCCAGTCCCATTCCCCAAATCAGTCGACGATCACCAGCAGCATTTCCATTGCGGCGCTGCGTTCCACCTCTTTCCGGCAGCAGGAACTCGATCAAGCCCGACAAGCCATGGAGGCACGTTTGGACGCCCCCTCCCTCAGTCCCCTGGTGGCGACGGCCTTGCGTGAAAACATGCTCCGCTCCATCCTCAAGGACAGAGAGAAGGCATGCACTTGCATGACGGGCTTGCTGCTGGGCAATGGGGAAGCAGCGGCGGCTCGCCTCGAGCAACTCCACACAGCCCAAGCTTCGCAACATGAGCTTCTGCAGCGTTGTCTCGACGCCTTGGCTTTCGCCCCCTTGGTCTCGCAGTTGGAGAGCTATTCGCGCGATCGCAACCTCCCGGGCGACTGTACTTCCTACTGTTTGGATTTGGGTAAGGCGAGCTGGGTGAGGATCAAGACGATTCAGACACACTTTGCCCTCCCTCGTTCCTCCCCGCTCTTTCAGCACTTTGATGGGTGTACGTTGGAGGTGACGCGTACTCTGACCCTTGCAGATCTGACGCCAGACATGACGGGCTCGGCGCTCTATCGACTGTTTCAATCTGTCGCAGCCACGTTGGTGAGTGCCTCGTTGGCTGGGCCGGGAGGGAAGGAGCTGCAGGTGGTGCTGGAGGTGGGGAGCAGCGAGGGAGGACTGTATGACGTGGATGCGGGAGGAGGAGGAGGAAGAGGAGGAGTAGGAGGAGGGGCTTTCCGTTTGGCGTGCTACGGGTACAAAACCTACTTTCCCAAACATGCGTACCAGGATTGTGAGGGGCTAGTGAAGACCTGGGCTTGTACGCTTCCGCCGTCCACTCAACGCACCGCGCGTCGCCATTTAGTGGGTCTCTCGGTGCCTGTACCGCACCCGTTGCTGGTGGCCGACCGGAGTGGGCCTTTGGAAGTGATGGTGTCGATTGCGAATTAGACGAGTGAGGGTGGAGAGGGTGGGGTAGGAGGAGGGGAGGAGAGTGGTGGTCGTGCGTGTGTAGAATACTAAAACACAAGGAAACAATGTACTCTGACTGTGTGGCTGCGTATTTGGCGTGAGTGCTCTTTTTGTTTGCAAACTCAGCTACCATTTGTCTTTTTTCCCCGTTTGTGTTTCTCTTTTTTGTTAACTCCCCCTTATTCAAAAGGAAGAAAGATGGGCTAAAAGCCGCTGGCGGAAGTCTTTGCGACCCTACGTGCTTCATGCCAAGATGGTCCTTGGTATGACCTGCAATGCAACGGACCTCTGGGAAGCGGGACAATGCGAGACAGCGGGGCAGACCAAAAAGCAATGAAAAGATGTTGATGTATTTTTACAATCAACTCGCACTTGATCGGAAATATATTCAACAGAGAACAGCCCCGAAGCAAATGACAGCACGGGGAGGCCAGGAGGCCAGGACAGGAGGTCGGCTGCTCCTCCTTGACCTTTGACCACCACTGCCCGCCTGCACAGGGACAGCTCTACCGCATCGCAGGCACAACAACAACACTAAATATGTGATAGACACATGTAAGACGACCACGAGCGTCCTTTTTTCAGTGGCGTAGACGCACTAACTCACAACACGGGGTCCGACCCCGTCTTCTCTCAACGGCTCAAGCAGGCGGTTACTACTTTTTCAAATCTCGAGAGAAGAAAGATTGCTTCGACGCCAGACCATGGTGTGCTAGCAGGGCGAATTGACGCGACTTGATTACATTCCGTTGAAGGAAACCAACCCCTAGACAAGCAGTTCCCCCCGATGGAGGCGCTCGCGGGGGGTTCTTCCTGAGAGCCTGGCACAAGTCGTTTTCTTCTCCCCTCCTCCGCTTGACTCTCCCCCAACGTACTTCCTCGCGTCGACACCCACCACAGGCACGAGCCAAGCAGACGGACCTACGCCTACACTCCGCACCACTGGCGAACGGCAGTCGTTTCTCGGGGCCCTGTCTCCTCGACCCCACGGCCACGATGCATAAGCACTCCACTCACCTTCGCTCTCCCTCCACACACACACACACACACACACACACATTCTGAAACAGGGCTAGAGACGGGGCACACGACGCACGGGGTAGCCAGGGAGTAAAGCATGCGCCTGGTCCTTTCAATGGGTAAGTGCATATACTAGC
>Ga0335398_10010116_pt1 | contig 10785 bp, 4 predicted proteins | sample BON03_FD_205742 | JGI IMG/M metagenome (GOLD analysis project Ga0335398, IMG submission 205742) | Freshwater microbial communities from Lake Bonney liftoff mats and glacier meltwater in Antarctica - BON-03 (spades assembly) (version 2) | ecosystem: Environmental > Aquatic > Freshwater > Ice >...
CCCCTCTGCCCGCCCCCTCTTCTCTCCCCCTCTCCCCCCTCTCTCTCTCTCCCTCTCTTTCTCTCCTTGTGTATATAATCTTGAAATGAAGTGTAAGGGTCAACGGGACAGGTTCACGAACTGTATTTAACAGGTTCACGAACTGTATTTAACAGGTTCACGAACTGTATTTAAAAATGATGCTGAACCCCCTGAAGCATCACTCTCTTGGCGAGCCCATCTCGTGAGTTGTCCCATCACGAACCATTGGTTGTCCCATCACTCACCAGCCCACCTCTTGTCCCACTCCATCTCTTGTCCCATCACTCATTCTCTATCTCACTCTCACTCATTCACACATGTGCGCCATGACTCACACCCACTTATTCATACATGTGCAATATTACTCACTGGTCTTGTCCGCGACATGTCATGCGACGTCACGTCACTTGACTGCCTGTCACATCACGTCACATGACTGACCCATACTTGCTGTCCGCTCCTAGACGTAATACTGTAATGACACGTCACATGCTGAACGTGTACCGACACGTCACATGATGCACGTGTCATATGCGAATCGACATGGCGCACGAGTGACATGTGAATTGAGTAGGCTCATGTGTCATGTGTCACGCCTTGTCTCATGTGTGATATGTCATGTGTGATATGTCATGAGTGATATGTCACGTCTCATGTGTGATATGTCACGCCATACTCTGCCCTTGCCACCACACCACAAGACAAATCACTATCTATCTGGTGTGTCTGGGCGTTGGCGGGAGAGACGGTATCTATGAGAGTGTATCTATCTCATGCGTCTCTTGTGATATGTCATGTCTATCTATCCCACTCTATCTATGAGAGTCTATCTATTCCATGCGCCTCATGTCATATGTCACGTCTATCTATCTCAGAGTCTATCTATCGCATACAGATAGACAGAGTCTATCTATCGCATACGTCTCATCGTCTCATCACCTTGCCACAGCACCACTCTATCTTGGTCCGCCTTGCCTCCTCACCCACTGCATAGTGATAGGACTAGCATAGGACGGCATTCTTTGGCGTGGTATCACTCCTTCAAGTGCTTGACGTGACTCATTCACTGGTGGTGTGCCTAGAATCTAGGTGCACACCTCTCTTTTGCTGCAACTCACTCTGTATGTTGCTGCAACTCACTCCTGATGTGTGTTGTTGCAGCTGACTCTCTATGTTGGTGCGACAGAGTGTAGATATGGTTGCACTCTCTATGTCGCTGTAGGTATGGTTGCAACTGACGGTATAGATGGGTGCAACAGATGCTCAGCCTTCGATCTGCGAGTACGCCAATCCGCGAGAAAGTGTCTGGGTTGATGCGTTTGCAACTGCGCGCGCGGGTGTGTGTGTACGTGTGTGTGTGTGTGTGTGTTTGTGCGTGTGGGCGTATATATTTGTTTGTATGTGTGTGAGTATGTGTGTGCGTGTGTGTGTATGCGTGTATCTTTGTGTGCGTGTGCATGCGTGCGTGCGTGCGTGCGTGCGTGCATGCGTGCGTTTGTCAGTTTGTATGTGCATGTGTGTGTGTGTGTGTGTGTACAAGCGAAGGAGGGTTGGATGGAGGCGAGATTGCATCGAGGAGTGATGCACCACCAACACCCAGCAAGACACAAACACACTCAGCTCCCTCTCTGTGCACTGTATGGTGTTAAAGGAAGACGTGGCAGCATGTAACCCTCGCCACACAGCAGCTGCCCGCGAGAGGTTGCCTGACTCTCAAAATGAGGTGGGGTCGTGAGTGAAGCCCAAAGAGGTGCGCACGCATGGGGCACAAGAGACTGTGTCTTGTGAGAGTGTCTTGTCAGGACCCTCGAAGACGGAAGCAAGACATAACGCAATGAAGCAAGACACAGACGAATGAAGCAAGACACAGACGAATGAAGCAAGACACAGACGAATGAAGCAAGACACAGACGAATGAAGCAAGACACAGACGAATGAAGCAAGACACAGACGAATGAAGCAAGACACAGACGAATGCAGCAAGACACAGACGAATGAAGCAAGACACAGACGAATGAAGCAAGACACAGAGTGACGAATGGCTAATGAGATATGTCGGGAATGAGATAGGGTGTGTTGCACTCCGGTGTGTCAAGGACGAAAGAGGCATTTCGTGTCAAGGATGAAAGAGGGATTTGATGTCAAAGACGAAAGACGCCTTGATGTCAAAGACGAAAGACGCCTTGATGTCAAAGACGAAAGGCGAGTGGTACATGGGTCTATGACACAGACCGAAACATGGGTATATTGCAAAGACCGCTACATGGGTCTTTTGCAAAGACGACCCATTGCTAAGACTACCCATTGTAAAGACGAGTGATTGCAAAGACCAGTCAAGAAGCCGTCTTGAACAAGGCTGTTACAAAAGATGCGCGCGAGGCGACAAGGCGTCGGCAGCGAGGCGTGTGTAGCTTCTTGCTTGCTCTAGCCTCTTTGTTCTTCAAGTGACACTTGCTTCTTCAAGTCACACTTGTCGACAAGTGACACCTCCTTCTTCAACTTACACTTCCTTCTTCAACTTATACTTGTCCTTTTGCAACGCACACTTATCGATACTTTTATTATATTAATCGGGTATTCTTCAAGATGAGCCTCTTGATCCTCAGCCTCTTGATCATTTGCTGCTTGAGTATTGCAACAAAGGGTTACATACAAAGGGTTAAATACACATTGCAACAAAGGGCTGGATACACATTTGGCGGCGACGACTGGCAATGACAGATGCTACTCATGCCCACCTCCACCCTCATCCCGATGCGCCGCATGCACGAGCTAGAAGGCTGCGGCAGGATGAGGAGCAGGCGTGTAGAGGCGTGTAGAGGCGTGTAGAGGCGTGTAGAGCGGTGCAGCACGAGGACTAGACAGCACTAAACAAGACGCCTGCCCACATCCCCTGCTGCTTTCGTGCTTTCGTGTCTAAAACTATCGTCACAGTAAGGTAGACGGCAGCAGCAGTTGCACGCCTGTTGCGTGCAGGGCACACGACAGCCAAAGTAGAGGGCAGGCATAGGGTGTACTAGTATGCACTAGTATGCACACTCAAGGTGCATCAAGCAAGGCCTTGCGCCTGGGAATACCGTGCAGGTCTCGTCATTCGAGGGGTTAGGGTGTCTTGACGTGAGTCTCTTGACGTCTGTCGCTCCAAGTCACCAAGTCACTCTCTTGAGTCCCGCACCGTCGCTTCATGCCGTCAATCTCAAGAGTCGTGCCGTCAATCTCAAGAGTCGTGCCGTCAATCTCAAGAGTCGTGCACCCTCGGTTCACACCACCCCTTTGTTATGCAAACCCCTCTCAAACAAACATGACTGGGCAGAGACAAGGTAGAGACCCGGGAGGACACGTCAAAAGAGGGCTGCCTGTCCACAAATGAGGGTTGGGAGGCGGTAAACGACTCGGAGGCTGGGTATCATAGCTAGCAGGCCTGCGTCGAGGGGAGCGAGGAGGCAAAGGAGGACTGGCTGGAAAGAGTGTTATGGGCAAAAGATTGAGATGCCAGGTGGTTGTGCGAGCGCAGGGGATTCTCAAAGAGCAGATTGCTCGCCATCTTTTTGAGGCACACCGACATGCCAAAGCCCTGTCCGATCTGGGTGCGGTTGGCTCGCAGGTGTGCCACCAGCGCCTTGTTCTCTGGCGCGCGCCCAGTGGCAGCTGTGTCATTGATGGCGTGCATCTTTTTGGGGGCTCTTTTGTTGAGGAAGTGGGCACAGGAGACGCGCGAAAGCGCTGCCACTTTGTTCTCAAGAATCGTCTGCAGTTTGGCCATGAGGGTTTTGAAGTCTTTGAAGGTGAGTTCGAGAGAGTGGTTGACGCCTTTCTTGGCTGTCTTGCTCTTGGCCTCTAGAAAGAGGTCTAGCGCCTCCGTCCTTGTCAAGATGTAGTTAGCGACTTTCTCGGTGATGGAGGTGTTGAGGAGATTCAAGGACATGAGACACTCCACCCACTCCTGCTTGTCCATCGTCAGCCGTCGCGCATCTTTTTGCAGGTCGGAATGCCCCTCCACCACGCAGAACTTGTTAAAGAGCGCCTGCAGCTCCGTGCAGTCGGTGTCATTGATGCCATCGTCATTCATGCCATCCACAAACCCCTCTTCTTCCAAGAGGTCGTTGAGGCGTCGTTGGGTCTTGTGCAACAATGTTTCGAATAATTGCTGCTCGCGAGATTTGATCGTATTCCCCTTTGCTTGCGGTGTGCTTTGGGAGAGGGCCGACGTGCAGTTGGTGGACGGCTTGGTAGGCGAGGCCCAAGTAGACTGTGACTCAATAGCTGCCCTTTGGTTCGTGACGCTTGGCAACTTCTCGAAAGGGCATGCCTCAGTCTTGTCAGCCGCAGGGACGGCAGACAAGGGTGTGTCGTCGGGTGTGGCGTCGAGACGACTAGGCGCTTGAGAATCTACACACTGAGCCGCTTCACTGAGCTTAAACTGAGGTGCTTCTTGTGTCTTGAGGTCCTCGTCGAGGTGCTGCATCATTCGCTCCATCGTTGCGCGTGCATGCGTGCGCTCGCGGGGGAGGCTGTCAAAAGAGTCGAAGGATGCTTGAAAGCCAACAAGACGGTTCATCATTATGCCAGCATCTATGTCGGCCAGCAGCCGGAAATAGACTTTTGAAGCTCCGACTTTGGAACCTTGCTTGCCCTCCGACGTGCAATGACGCAGGATTGCATCCTCGTCGTGACCGTATGCCCATGGTTTGTCTTGCTCGAAAGTAGGGCGCACCTGCACGCCTTTCGACTCGGCAGCCATCTGCGTCATTTTGCCAGTGTTTCGCATAGCAGTCGCAAGTGTCAGGAAAACAGAGTCAGCGCCTTGCCCTGCGCGCGCTGCCACGTCGGGCCTGTCACGAAGCGTGCGTGCCTTTTTTTTCTTGGAAAGGCTTGTTGCCTTGGAAAGGCTTGTTGCTGACATCGAAAGGCTTTTTGCTGACATCTGACCAGCAACAAGCACATCAGGACCTACTCCTGATGTGCTTGACATGTCACGCAATCCTGATTTTTGACGCAGGCCGGATTTGTGGGGAAGTCTTTCTCCGCTCAGTCTCTCTCCACTCAGTCTCTCTCCTTGTCCTACATCTATCTCGACACTGCTCCAGAGCCCTCTGCACCGTGCTGCTGTGTCGGCAGTCGCGCCAACTTGGCCTGTGTGTGCCTGTTTGATAACGTCGGCGCGCGGTGGAGGCCATGCCTCGTATGGTGTGCCTGGGCGCGAGGTTGCTTCCACCGTGGTTGCGTGCGACATGGCCGTTGCTGGGCGAGACGCATGGGCCCACGCGATGGCCGTGGCCGCTTCGCGTCTAGCACTCTGGTACACGCGCTGCTCCTTCACTCTCCACTTGTTCTGCTCCTGTGCCATGTGCCGCAGTCCAGGCAACCCACGCGCCTCAGCATCACCGCTCTGTGCATCCATCTTGCTGATTGCAAGAGAGCAAGTACTCATGCCACGACTAGCATCATCACATGAGCGTGATGCATCATGACATGAGCGTGATGCATCACCACCAACGCCGTGGCCCCAAAAGCCCTCATAGCGCCCGCCGCCTGGCCACTCAAAGACACCGTGCCCAACCTGGGTGTTGCGAGACCAGAGGCCGCGATGCAACTCGCCCAACCGCCACGTGTAGGTTCCGCGGCCGTCTTTCAGGCCGCCCACCCACTCCCCTTGGTACTTGTCGCCGTTGTTGTAGTGGTAAAGACCGTTGCCATGCCGCACTTTGCCTGCGATACACCCTCTGTAGACATCGCCATTGTAGTATTCGATACTTGTGCTGCCATCCTCCATCAACATCCACACGCCACCACTGCTGCCGCCACTGGCCATAGATGGAGTGAAGGCATGCGCTACTCGGGCGAGCGAGCCTCCACACCGCGCTACATCAGCCTTTACACACCGCGCTACATCAGGCTTGACACCACTTGTCACACCAGCCTTCTTTGTTTTGCGAGATCGAGCAATGTGCAGAGGCTTGTGGAGCTGATGGGCATGGGGTAGATGCAAGTCGGTGTGTGCAAGTGGTGCATCGCACTGAGTGCCTTGAAGCGGTGCATCGCACTGAGTGCCTTGAAGCGGTGCATCCAACATAGCGTGTCCAAGCGCTTCATGCAAGTCGTCCACATCAGACACTTTACGAATGGTGGGTAAGATGATATTAGGCATCTTAGGGCGTGCTTGTGCCGCCACACCTGATGCGCCTAACACTTCTTGGTGTGGTGCAGCACTGCAAGGAGCAGGGTCAAGCACAAGATACCCGCCAGCATCGTCGACCAAGCCCTTGGCCTCGGAGACGTGACACTCTACGTCGATGTCTGATGGGCTGGGATCAGAGTCATCTTGGTCGGGTCTAACACATAGAGGCGATGACATGACCTCAACTCTCGACTCGTGTGCCTCTGCCTCATCTTCTGGCTCTTGTGTGGTCTTGACTTGCGCGGCATCCGTCTTGCTTTTCACAGCAGTAATGTGTCTTGATGTAAGATGCGGCACCACTTGTACTCTAACATGCGGCACCACTTGTACTCTAACATGCGGCACCACTTGTACAGTTGCATCGCGAGCTAGTGCGGCAATACTTGCCTCGTATGCACCTGCCGCTTCATCACAATTTTGACGCGGTTGTTGACAGGGTTGTTGAAGCAGTTGCTGATGCGCTTGGAGAGGTTGGTGTGGGGGGGGTTTGAAAGACTCGACATGATGCAGACTCAGCTCATCATCTGCAGCATCGTACGTGTAAGACTGCATGCCATCTTTCACGGCAGACACACGTTTGCGATCTCTTACTCCCCGAGCGCGCGCCTGCATTTTGACAGCAGCAGCACCGTCTGCCATAACAGCATCGTCTTTGGGCGCACAAAAGTCTTTGGCTTGCTCCGACTCAGACTCAAGCGCATGAGGCATGTCAGCATCTGGGCACTGGTGCTGTGGGCTTGAGCGGTCTAGCATACCTCCATACCTCATACCTCCTCTTGTTGGCTGCATAGTCAGAGATGCCCTTTTTCTTGCAGTCTCCTCTCCCTCAACTTCTTCTTCGCCCGCTGCCTGCTCTTTTAGCAACTCCTCTTCGGCTACCGGAGAGGACTGCTCGACGTGTGGAGGGCGCTGGGCTCGGTGGAGGCGCATCTCCTTAACTTTGCCGCCATCTCCACTACCTCCTGCGCGTCCTTGGATCTTGAGGGCACCATCAGGTTGGTTGGCTTGGTCAAGGGCGCGGGTGCTAGACCGGTCTTGCGGCACAGTCTGCACACTGTCTTGCGGCATAGTCTGCACACTGTCGTGCTGCACAGTCTGCACCCGCTGTCGGACGCGAGCGCCTTTTGCCCTTGACTGGATGGTGAGAGTGGGTCGCTCTTGGCGTGCTGTCTCCCTGAGCGAGTCTTCTTGTGCTTTCAGAGAAGAGTCACGTTGGTGCTTGCGCATGGCCTCGACCTTTTTGCGGTCCGATGCACCTCTGGCGCGTGCTTGAATGAGGGTAACCTTTGAGGCCTCTTGAGCCTTCTCACCAGACACTTGAATGCGACACTTGTCTTGGACGACGTGCTGTGCTCGCGCTCGCCCTCGCGCTTGCGTTCCTCTTGTCCTTGCCTGTATTTTGATGGCTGTGTGCTGTTGTTGTGCTGCGCTTTCCTTACTCTCCCTGCGCACAGTGTAGGCGTGTCGTGCCATATGGCAGCGGTAGGCACACTGCATGGAGAGGGCTCCTATGTGATGCGCGACAGTGGGTATACCCGAGGACCTGCCTGGTATGCTGTCTCGAATCAGCGCACGGCACTCCAGCGGGCACCTCACTGACAGCACTCGCCCCTCACCAATCAAATGAGCCAAGGCCTTGCCATACGACACCTGCTGCTCCTGCTGCTCCTCCGAGAAGATGACACAAGTTTGCACTGACTGTCGCAAGTCTCGTGCTCTATTGCCTCGCACCCGCGACTGGATTGTCATGGCTGCTTGCATTTCATCAAGGTATGACATGTTGGCATCATGTGACATGTTGGCATCTTGTGACATGTTGGTATGGTCTATGCCCTCCACTGCCTTGTGATTGCACGCGGCGGTCTCGCAAGCAACTGCCACTGCTGCCTGCCCTTGCGCAACGCCAAGTGCAATGCCACCATCATGCGCATGCAGCCATCTCAGATCCTCTACAGTCTTGCGGTCGCCTTCGCCACGAGCTCTGGCCTGAAGCGTGGTGGGTGTAAAGTCTTGGCCCTTGATAGCGGTTGGCGTGTCATGAGCACACTCCAGGTGTGTTGACGATGGAGCAGTGTCATGAGCACGCTCCAGGTCCGCCATCATCAACACACCGGCACTGTGCACATGCGTTTGAGCAGTCGGTACACATCCAGGAGTATGTAGAGAGGGTCGAGATAGAGGAGTGTGTGCAAAGGGTGCCTGTGCGTGCGCAGCTGCCTGTGCAGCTACTTGTTGTGACGCATCCACAAGACCATGGTGGGTTTGGAGTGTGCATAGAGATGCTTGAGAGAGACCCGCGAGTGTGGATAGAGACTTGCGAGAGACATCCTCCAGCACCATCTCATCTGCCTCTCTCTCAGCCTCTGCCGCACCCTCGCTACTCAACAATATGATTGCTGACGTATCAGCCTGCACATGGAATGACGAGACTCTCGTCACAAGATGATCTTGTGACCTGTGCCCCACAGCCACCGGAGATGCACCAGCCACAGATGCACCAGACCTCTGCCTCACACACTCTAGAGCACCAACCTCGCCCACTGCCGTAGCACTGAACACGTCCACCGCTGCAGCACCTACCACATCCACCGCTGCCCCAGCAACCTCATGCAGCGCCTCGTGACCCATAGCACCAGACATTTGGGCCTGAAACATGCTCTCATTCATGCTCTCATAGCGATCCCAATGAGAGGCGGTGCGGTGCACATCAAAGGAAGGGCTTGTTGGTAGGCGCACAGCATCATGAGTCATGCCGTCGTCGCCGTCGTCGTTTGTCATGGTGGTACCCAGTACCAGCTGCAGAGGTGTTGCGTTACTCATGAGCTGCTCAAGCGTCACCACCAAGTGCGACCGAAAGGCCTTCATCCGTGCGTGTGAGGCAGCACAATCAGCACAGAGTATGCCGTCACACTGCTGACAGTGGTGGGTGACGTGGCATGTATCCTCGCACTGATCGCACTTTGGTGTTGCACCATACACCAGGAGCGCATCAGCGGAATATGCCTTGCCGCCTCCAGCCAAATTGAGCGTCCTAACAACATTTTCAGACGCGCATTTTTTAATCGCAACGTCTTGTTCATGAACTTTGATGACTTGTTGGGCCTGCTCGATGGTGAGGTAGAGAGTGTCTGTTGGTGTGCGCGTGACGCATTGGTCGCTCACCGCGCTCTGGGCGAGGAGTGGTTTAAGGGTTATATCTTTGTTTGCATCTACTGTGTGCAGCTGGCTGGGTGCATCTACTCTTTGCACCCACAAACCTCTTTGCACCCACACCTCGCCACTCTCCATTATCTCTCCTGCAACGTCACTTTGTGCATCCAACCCTTGCTGCAATTGCTGCGATTGTTGGTGTGAGTCGTGAACCGGCGGCGTATTTGTCGCATGTCCATCATAAGTCGAATCCTCATCCTCCGCCTCTGCTTCATCTTCTAGCTCTTGTGTGGTCCTGACTTGCGCAGCGTCAGTGGTGGTTTCTACAGCAGTAATTTGTCTTGATTTGACATGTGCCACGATTGGTACACTTGCATTGGTTGCTACTGCGGCATCACCTGCCTTATGTGCACCGGTCGGCGTTGGCAACATTGGTATTGCGATGCCTTCCAAAGAGCCTGTCTCCATTCCAACGGCTCCGTATTGCACTGTAATTGCGTCTGGCTCTATATTCGCATCGGGGGTAGTTTCGGAATCCACCTCACCTAGCTCGATTGTGATTTGAACCCCATCTTCCTGCTGTCTCGTGGCTTGTTCTTCAGGCTGTACTTCCGAAGAGGAAGTGCAGTCTTGTGCTGTTGGCACTACACGGGCTACTGCTACTACTGCTACTGCTTCCGCCGCCACCTCGCTCTCCTTTGTCTTGTCCTGTTCCAACTGCTTTTCTGCCGCCAACTGCGCCTTAAAAGCATCCTGACGGCGAGTCACATGTGAGTAAGGGCATCTCAAAGACAAGGTGCAAGATGCAAGACGCATGACGCAAGACGCAAGACGCAAGACGCAAGACGCATGACGCATGACGCATGCCCACCTCCCGAGACCAAGGGAAACAAGGTTTCAAGACCTGCTTGGCTTTATATCCCCGCATTGCTTCTTCTGCCTCTGTCATTGCTTCTTCTGCCTCTGTCTCCTCTTTTCGACGTTTCTCCTGCTCCTGATTCCTGCGCTCCTCTTCCTCAGTCATCTCTTCACCAGTGTCCGCACTTTCTTCCGCAGCGGCCGGAATCGGATTTGCTGCTTCCTGTGCAGCTGCTTCCGCAACAGGCACCTTCTTTTCCTCATAGGCATTTGGAGAAAGTTCTTTCTGGGCGGCACATGCATGGGTAATTGGCAACACCGCAGAAAGCAGCGCACCCTGTCCAGAGGAAAACCCGAGCATTTCATAGTATATGTTGCGAGCTGCACAATAAAAAAATTGCAAGTGTTAGCCATTTTGAAAAAGAAACAAAAACCATGTCCGATACTGTAGACAAGAAAATGTTGCTGAGATTTGAGGACCAAAACATCTGGTGACTTCTGCACAGGTTTGCAAATTCGGAGACTCCCAACCGAAAAAGTGCACCAGTACTGTCGGTGCACTTGTTTTGAAATCTGTG
>Ga0335398_10010117_pt1 | contig 10784 bp, 4 predicted proteins | sample BON03_FD_205742 | JGI IMG/M metagenome (GOLD analysis project Ga0335398, IMG submission 205742) | Freshwater microbial communities from Lake Bonney liftoff mats and glacier meltwater in Antarctica - BON-03 (spades assembly) (version 2) | ecosystem: Environmental > Aquatic > Freshwater > Ice >...
ATATATATATATATATATATATATATATATATATATATATATATATATATATATATATATATATATATATATATATATATGTGTGTGTGTGTGTGTATCTATGTATACATATACATATATAGATACAGATATAGATAGATCTATAGATCTATAGATGTATCTATATCTATATCTATATATGTATCTCTCTCTCTCTATATATATATATATATCTATATATATATATATATGTATATATATACACCTATATATATATACATATATATATATATATATATATATATAGAGAGAGAGAGAGAGAGAGAGAGAGAGAGAGAGAGAAAGAGAGAGAGAGAGAGAGAGAGAGAGAGAGAGAGAGAGATTTGTGTGTAGCTCTGTATACCTCAACCTCGGCCCCTTCCCCGCCCCCGCAGGTTCGCACGGCCAAGCAGCTGACGGCTCTCTCTCTCTCTCTCTATGCAAATATACATACATATGCATACATATATATATAGAGAGAGAGATAGCTACATATATGTGTGTTACAGACCTCCACCTCGGCCCCTGCCCCCGCCCCCGCAGATGCGCGCTGCCAAGCAGCTGACGGCTCTCTTTCTATATATGCATATATACATACATATATATATATATATATATGTATAGAGAGAGAGAGAGCTATAAATATGTGTGTTACACACCCCAACCTCGTCCCCTGCCCCGCCCCCGCAGGTGCGCGCTGCCAAGCAGCTGACGTCGCTGCGCGTGCACTGCAACGACCCGCGTCTCTGGTTCTCATCTGGCAAGGACGCCTTCATCGAGGCGGTGGCCGAGTGCAAGGCGCTGCGCTCGATCGACTTTAGCGGCGCCATGCTGCCCGACCCGCTCTGCAAGCAGCTCTGCCAGCGTCTGGCCTCTTCTGGCGCCGACTCACTTGCTCTGCTAAACGCGCAGCTGCTGGTTGAGGCTACGGGCGGTCCACCGCCGCCCGATCTCGATAGCGACGGCGAGGAGGAGTGGGGGCACAATGAGAAGACGACTGAGTCGTGGACGACGGACCAGGACCTGCATTACGGCGCGCCGGCGCCCGTGGTTAAGGTTGCGTCGCTGGTTCCCAGCCCGATCGCCAAGCTGCAGGTTGGGAAGGCGCTCGCTGAGGGCGGCCGTTGGATCAAGAACGGCGGCAAGCGGCAGGCGAGCGCGGGAGTGGGGCCGGGCGGCGTGGGCGGCAGGACGGTGGGCAACGCCACGGGGAGAATGTCGGAGGGTACAACGCGCGAGGCGTCTAGCAAGGGAGTGAGCCGGATCGAGTCTGTGAGCTTGGGGCGCAACCGTTTGACGGGCTGCGGCAAGGAGGTTGCTTTGCTGCTGACCGAGTGCTTGGGTCTCCGCTTCCTTGACCTCTCCAAGACTTCGCTTAGCACCGACGACGGCGCCGACATCCTCGCCGCCATCGCGGTGCGGCTCAACCCGGGCAGCGCCGGCGGCGGCGGGCAGGCGCGGTTGGATATTGGTAGCGGGGCGTCCTCCACGTGGGCGGGGGAGGCGGAGTTGAAAGACCACGTTGCGATCGCGATGCCGACGCCGGGAGGCGACTCGGGCGGCGCCGAGGGTGGCGGCGGCGGTGTGGGAAGGGAGGCGTCGCTTCCGTTGGTCACGCCGCAGTTGTCGCAGCAGCAGACATTGCAACAGCCGCCCCCGCCTCGGCTTGCATCGCCTCCGCCGGAGCAGCGGCTTGCCTGCGTCATCATGGACGCGAGCGCGGTGCCCCCCGGGATGCTGGGGCGGCTGCCGCCCACCGTGGCGGCGGTGCGCGGAGACGCGCTCATCGAGAGGCAGGGAATCCAGGCCATCCTCAACGAGGTTGCGCGCTGCGTCGCCGAGGAGACGCTGGCGGCGGACAGCGCGGGCGCGGCGCAGGCGCAGGGCGCCTGCCGCTTTTCTGGCGACGCGCGCGCGGACCTGCGCTCGGGCACGCTGGTGGAGGCTGCGCGCGGGCTGCAGCACTACATGTGCGTGAGCGAGGCCCACATCTTCGAGGGCGTGCGCATGGGCACCGCGGCCATCGTGGAGGAGGTGGAGGCGCTGGGCGACGCCGAGGTGAGCTCGCTGCTCCGGTATATTCTGCACGAGCCCGCGTCGGAAGCCGTCTACCCGAACGGCGTGCGTGACCGCGGGCGCAACGGAGAGGTGCTGGCCGACTTTTGCCTCCACCGCGACGCGCGGCTGGCGAGGCTCGAGGAGGCGCACGTGGTGGCGCTGCGTCTCTATACCACCTCAGCATTCCAGCACGTGAACGCGCCGCTGCGCAACCCGAAAGGTGCGCACCCGCTCGCGCGCACGACCTGGTTCATCGCCGAGGCCATCCGGAGGCTGCGCGCCGTGCACGCCGACTCCGGCGCCGCGACGGCGACGGAGGACCTCTGGCGCGGGATGCGCAACCTGACCATTACGGACGAGTTTATGGCCCAGCGGACGGGCGGGACCGAGCTGGCGCCGATGTCCACATCCACCTCGCTCGCGGTGGCGGCGAGCTACGGCGCCTCGCGCGGCACGCTGCTCTTCAAGGTGAAAGTGGACAACGCGATGGTGCGCGGCGCCAGCCTCGGCTGGGTCTCCGCCTTCCCCACGGAGGCCGAGGTGCTCTTCCCGCCGCTCACCTACCTGCAGCCGACGGGGCGGCGGCAGACCGTCTACATGGGCAGCGCCACCTTTGAGATTGTGGAGGTGCAGCCCATACTCTCTTCTTGAGCCGGCGCATTATGAATTGATGAACTCACTGCAGTTCAGCACGCGGAGGCTCAGCGCGCGCAGGCATCTCACTTCGGCCACTCCTCAGAGATCGGCTCTTCCGTGCTGAAAGGGCTCTCCTCTTCTAGTTCAGAGGCTCGTTATAGGTGGAAGTGTGGGAGTTCCTGTGTAATGGCGACGCTGAGTGTCTGAGTGTGCTGTCTTTGCGGCGTTTCCGTGGTGGCATTTGCGTCCATGTGGCTGGCCTAGTTATGCCAGAACAATGGCGCCCGCGCAGACCGACTCTACTTATTATGTCTTCCTAGATGAGCTACTTGGCGAGAGTAGACTTACTCACTACGTGTACTCTTCGCTGTAGCTACTTGTGTATTTGATGTCGTAGAGTATACGTTTTAGTACACAAGTTACAAAGTTACAGTTACAATGTACTTAGTAATAAGTTACAATAAAAAAAGCAAGAAAAGCAAGAGTCTACGACGACTACGTACTACGTACGGCGACACCTAACACCTAACACGCGCCGCGAGTACCCTATCCTAGACTCCTGCTAGGGTCGACCATGATGGTCGAGTAGGGTTTGTCTGCGCGGGTGGGCGCCACATCGTTAGGGATGGTATTTTCTTTCGTTTGGGGAGCAGTGGGTCCATGTGCATGTGGCATGTGGTGGGTGCACTCGGGGTCACAGTTGTCGGGTGTGTTTTTTTTTTTTTTTTTGTTGTCGTGTGCGTGTGTGTGTGTGTTCTGTGTTTCTGTGTGTGGGTCGCGGGTCCCTGTATGTGTGTGTGGAGTCTCTATCTCCCTTCTCGAATTGGCCTTTACACGATATTGTTATTGTTATGACCAATATTGTACGGTGCATAGCATACAGACGACGAGAGTTCGGAGGGTGAGTCGTACACTGCCCAATAATCGTGCAATACTATTGCATCAGGGCGGGCAATGCAGGTGGGCGGGGGGAATGAACGGATGGTTGATTCGTGCATAACAGTCTCACAGAAATACAATCTCTTGTGAAGGCCAATTCTCGAAGCCTGAAGCCTGGAATTGGCCTTTACAAGATATTCTTTTCCTTCGAGGCGTTTGTGCAGAATCAACCATCCTTTCCCTCCCCGCGCCCACCTGCATGGCCCACCCTGGTGCAATACTATCGCACGACTATTGGACAGTATACGACCCCCAATCCGACCTCCCGTTTGTATGTGATACACCATACAATATTGGTAAAAACAATATCGTGTAAAGGCCAAGCCTGGAAGCCTTCTCTCCGAGGCTCCGAGGGCGTGAGGACCTCCCCTCGGTGGTGTGGGTCCTCTGCGGGGTCCTCCCCTCTTTGTGGGCCCCTTGTGGGTGGGGTCCTCCCCTGCCATGTTCCCGTTTCCCGTGGCATCTGTTCCTCGTCTTGCCTCTCGCTCGCGCTCACGCTCTCGAAGACTGCCAAGTACACTACTGTACTCTATTTATTTTTTTATTTTATTTTTTTATAACCTTTATTTTTATAAAGCTCCTAAACACACACACACCCCGCAAACACCCACACGCACCGCACTAGCACACAGCACACGCACAAAAACCACCGACCCAGTTTATATAAATGGTTAATAGAAGAAGCGACACCGACTTATGCAACACGCAAAGCGCGCCGGGTCGGTATCACTATCCGCTACCGGAGACCGCTGCATTAATTAGGGCTATTTTCGGGAGCCTTGGCGCGCGCTTTTTTAACCGCTGCCTGTCCGTCCACGACCTGATCTGCGGCGAGTAAGCCAAGGGCAGCTGCGAGCAGGCTGCTATGAGCTCGGACTTAGCCACCGTGTGCCGCTACGGGTTGCCCGATCGGGCCTGTGCGAGTTTGGGCTCCGTTCGACAGCAGCCGCTCTTAGTCTCGCGGCCGCTAGCCACCGCCTATCGCTTCGGGTCGCCCGGGCTCCGGATAAGCGTCAGCCCCGGCTCCATTCGACAGACGCAACCGCTCTCGGTATCGCCACCGCCACCACCGAGGGCGAGCGGCGCCCAACCACCGGCACGAGTGGACGCGGGGACGAGCCCGGGGCCCGGCCGGGGTGTTCTGAAGCGAGACAGCCAGGGGAACTGCGGAGCAGCCAAGCTGCCAAGGACGGACAGCGAGGGCACCCGCCTGCAGCTCCCGGCACGCTTGGAGCGTAGAATCACCTTCTCGGAACTCAAGAAACTCGCGTATGAGATGCAGCCGATCCGCAGGAAGATCGAACCGGCGTGTGGCGGCGACGCCCTTGCCACATTGCTGGCCAAGCGGAGCGAGTCCCTTCCGACAGAGGCGGCGAGCGGCCAGCAGCCCGATTCGCCAGAGACTCCGAGCACGCCCGACATCGACCACGACGATGGCACGAGTTTCATCAAGGGGGCCTTCGCCACAGAGGTGCAGCCGAACGAAGTGCAGACGGTGGTCCTGCCTGCTCTCGGCGGCATTTTTCGTGCCTTGGCCTCCGCGCAGTAGAGGTTTGCTCCCTAGCCGCGCTGCATGCTTCAGGGCTTGGGCGTCGGCGCCCTGTATCCTGCCCATCGACATGTACACTCCATGGCGAGCCAGGACTTGAGCTTGGTCTTCATTCCGTTGTTGGGTCCAACCGCATAACATGCACCTCCCCCCATCTGGTTGTTTCTGTTGTTTAGTCTGAGAGCGAGTTGCGTGAGAGAGATCCAGCGAGGACGAGTCTTCTCTTGATCAGTGTTCAATATTGTGTAGTAGTATAGTCTACCATGTCTGTTTTATCTTCAGTCAGTATCTCTGTGTCTGTCGTGTGTGTAAATGTGTAGTGGCAAACCGGTGTAACGGTGATGGGAGAGCAAAACTTGCAAAATGGGACCAGGGGGCGACGTAGCCACCCTCTAGGCTTGAAACTGACCCTGCCATCACAACCTATGCCTCTTGGAGCTCAGGTCCTATGCGGAAGTTGAGTCTTGGATCAACAGGTACTGGCATACCCGGCGGCCCAACACGGGTGGTCGGCTCCGCGTCAGCGGTTTGATTAAGAGAAAAAAGCAGCTGTGAATGGCTGTTCACACCTGTTTCCTCAATCAAGCGGCGGCCGGAGCGGGGGTCAGATAACCTTTTCCTTCTAACGACTGGCTCATAGCCAAACCTTGTGAGGTTTGGAGGAGGGTCCCTAGTCCCTAGCAATGCTCACAAGGAAGCCATAACCAAAGTTGTATGAGCTATCTCTGAGACCTTGATGCATACGGGTAGGGTGACATGGTCCTCGAGCCCGTCCGGAGGGCCCGGAAGAGCGAGCCGACCATGACGCTCCACTTTTTTTATCATAGAAATCTTGGCATTTCAGCTTACAACTCCGGGGTTAAGCTCCTCTCGTCATAAGCTTTCATATGAGCCTAGGAAGTCATAGGCCCAGCTATAGCAAGCTGGCGTTAGAGTTAGAAGGAAAAGGTTGTGGCTCATGTCTTTGCAATACAGGTACCCATCACCGTTACAACACCCGGATGTCTCCCGCTCCCGTCTCCCGTCCGGGGAAATGGGAACTATAATCTATACTATATAATAATTAAATTTTGTTTTATATATATTATGTAGCTATAACTATAATATTGCTGGTGGCTGTTGTCTGTTTATTATTCTGCTATCTATTGTAAGATTTAGATAATACATTTAGACTAAAGTAAAAAGAGTAAAATTATAGATATGCTTAGAATTATTGGCTGACTTCGAAAAACATATACATAAAATATAAATAAAAGCTTTCATCAAAGTATGTTTGTTAAAAATAAATAATTATACCATTATGTTGCAAGAGGAAGATGACCCAAGGAAATCTGATTGGAAAATCTCAAATCTCTCCAACAACTTCCCACTTCCCCGCCGGCGTCCGTCCGTCCGTCCGTGCATAAAGAGTGTGGTCTACCTACACATACAGCACACCTCCACGACTGTGTACATATACATAATATGACGACATAGCAGATACTACAGATGCATGAGTACCTAGTTAGCTAGCTAGCTGCTAGGAGCTAGAAACCTACGAGCCCGCCTCTGGCGTATATCTTTTGGGGATATCCCGGTTTCGATATGGTGGGATATGGTGGGATATGGTGGGATATGGTGGGATATAATGGGATATGATGGGATATGATGGGATATAGTCGGATATAGTCGGATATAGCGGATATATAACTTGTTGTCTATAGCTTTCTCATTGTGCTTTACAGCAAAAATACACCAAAATTTTCTCGGCCTGCGGCCTGCAGCGCGCGCATTGCTTTGTGTGACAGCAGTAGCAGTCTATTTGGGCTACGTACCCACCACCCCAGCACCACACACACACCACCCAGCCACCAGCGGGGGGGGGGTTAAGGGTTAAGGGGTTAACCCCGAGCCCTGAGCCACACACACACACTCACACCCAGTCAATAATAACAGACTTAATAGTATTATAATAGTCACACATACAACAGCCAAGCATGCAAAGTACACACATACACACATCACCCGCCATGTCATCCATGTTGGTGTGGGCGCACTCTGCCCCCGACCCCCGACTCTCTCTTATTTCTCCACCCTGTTCGCTCCTCCTCCGGTTCCTCCCCAACCAACTGACTGGTTAATTGGCCTGTACGCACAACTGGGCACAGAGTTCCGGCGCCATATCAAGAGTTAACCCGAACGCCTTTCTACTCGCCTCTCTACTCGCCTTCTCTACTTGACTCTCTGCTCGCGTCTCTACTCGCCTCTCTGCTCGACTCTCTACTCGCCTCTCTACTTGCATCTCTACTCGCATCTCTACTTAACTATCTGTTCGACTCTCTCTATTCGACTCTATACTCGAATCTCTACTCGACTCTCTGCTCGCCTCTCTAGTTGCCTCTCTGCTCGACTCTCGACTCGCCTCTCTACTCAACTCTCTCTACTCGCCTATCTACTCGCCTATCTACTCGCCTCGCTACTCACCTCTCTACTCGACTCTCTACTCGACTCCCTACTCGACTCCCTACTCGCCTCTCTACTCGCCTCTCTACTTGACTCCCTAATACTCGCCTCTCTACTCGCCTCTCTACTCGCCTCTCTACTCGCCTGTCTACTCGCCTCTCTGCTCGCCTCTCTACTCGCCTGTCTACTCGCCTCTCTGCTCGCCTCTCTACTCGCCTCTCTACTCGACTCTCTACTCGACTTTCTACTTGACTCTCTACTCGACTCTCTACTCGCCTCTCTACTCGCCACTCTACTCGCCTCTCTACTCGCCTCTCTGCTCGCCTCCCTACTCGCCTCTCTACTCGCCTCTCTGCTCGCCTCTCTACTCGCCACTCTACTCGCCTCTCCACTCGCCTCTCTGCTCGGCTCTCTGCTCGCCTCTCTACTCGCCTCTATACTCGACTCTCTGCTCGACTCTCTGCTCGCCTCTCTACTCTACTCCCTACTCGACTCTCTACTTGACTCTCTGCTCGCCTCTCTACTCGCCTCTCTGCTCGCCTCTCTACTCACCTCTCTACTCGCCTCTCTACTCGCCTCTCTACTCGCCTCTCTACTCGCCTCTCTACTCGCCTCTCTCTACTCGCCTCTCTACTCGCCTCTTTACTCGAATCTCTACTCGAGTCTCTGGTCAACTCTCTACTCGCCGCTCTACTCGGTTCTCTACTTGCTTCTCTACTCGCATCTCTACTCGCCTATATAGTCGACTCTCTACTCGACTCTCTACTCGCCCCTCTATTGGACTCTCTACTCGACTCTCTGCTCGACTCTCTACTCGCCTCTCTATTCGACTCTCTATTCGACTCTCTGCTCGACTCTCTAGTCGCCTCTCTACTCGACTCTATACTCGCCTCTCTATTCGCCTCTATACTCGACTCTCTACTCGACTCTCTGCTCGCCTCTATACTCGACTCTCTTCTCTCCTCTCTACTCTCCTCTCTACTCGCCTCTCTACTCTACTCTCTGCTCGACTCTCTACTCGCCTCTCTATTTGCCTCAATACTCGACTCTCTATTCGACTCTCTGCTCGCCTCTCTAGTCGCCTCTCTACTCGACTCTCTACTCGACTCTCTACTCGCCTCTCTACCCGACTCTCTACCCGCCTCTACTCGACTCTCTACTCGCCTCTTTACTCGACTCTCTACTCGCCTCTCTACTCGACTCTTCACTTGCCTCTCTACTCGACTCTCTGCTCGCCTCTCTACGCGCCTCTCTACTCGACTCTCTACTTGCCTCTCTACTCGCATCTCTACTCGCCTCTATAGTCGACTCTCTACTCGACTCTCTACTCGCCCCTCTATCCATTCGACTCTATACTCGACTTTCTGCTCGACTCTCTACTCGACTCTTTACTCGACTCTCTCTACTCGACTCTCTGCTCGCCTCTCTACTTGACTGCTCTACTCGACTCTTTACTTGACTCTCTACTCGCCTCTCTACTCGACTCTCTGCTCGCCTCTCTACTCGACTCTCTGCTCGACTCTCTGCTCGCCTCTCTACTCGACTCTCTGCTCGCCTCTCTACTCGCATCTTTACTTGACTCTCGACTCTCATCTCTACTCATCTCTATACTCGACTCTCTACTCGCCTCTCTCTACTCGCCTCTCTACTCCTACTCGCCTCTATACTCGACTTTCTGCTCGCCTCTCTACTCGACTCTCTGCTTGACTCTCTCTACTCGCCTCTCTACTCTACGCTCTACTCGCCTCTCTACTCGCCTTTCTACTCGCCTCTCTCTACTCGACTTTCTACTCGACTAATTTCTTGCTTCTCTACTCGCCTCTCTACCCGACTCTCTACTCGCCTCTCTACTCGCCTCTCTACTTGCCTCTCTCTACTCGTCTACTCGACTCTCTACTCACGTCTCCACTCATCTCTAAACCTAAACTCGAGTCTCTACTCACCTCTCTACTCACCTCCCTACTCGACTATCTACTCGACTCTCTACTCGCCTCTCTACTCGCCTCTCTGCTCGATTCTCTACTCATACTCAACGCTCTACTCAACGCTCTACTCACCTCTCTACTCGCCTCTTCTCTACTCGCCTCTCTCCTCTCTTTACTCTCTTCTCTGCCTCTACTCGAATCTCTACTCGAATCTCTAATACTCGACTCTTTGCTCGACTCTCTCTATTCGACTCTCTGCTCGCCTCTATACTCACCTCTCTTTCGACTCTCTACTCGAGGGTTCGGTTTAACCCCGTGCGTGACTGTGGTGCGAGAGGGTGGGGGCTAGTTTTTTGGATATGAAGGTGAAGGAACCGACGGCGCACACAGGGGCGGGGGATATACCAGCACTTAGAGTAAGAGACAGTACAGCAGCCGCGGCTACATGGTTAGATATGGCTAGCAGATACAGCGATACAGTCGGGATATCCCGAAGATATATTGAAGGGGGGGCTTCTACGAGCTACACCCGCTAACTAGCTACTAGTAGTAGCTACTAGCACTAGCTAGCCTATCAGTCTATCAGCCTATCTACTGTATAGCTAGAGGTAGGCCTAGCTAGCTAACTAGCGATCAGAGAGATGGAGTGTTAGAGTGTCGTTGGTGTCTCGAAGCGTCACATCTTCATCTCGACGCGAGAGAGGAATTGTCGTCCAATTATTTTGGCAGAGAGAGAATCGTCGACGATGAAAGGAGGGTAGGGTACCGAAATGTATTAGATTCGGCGGTTATGAACCTGAACCACGTCCTCAAATTGAGTAATTTGTACTCAAATGGGGGGAGGTGCCACGCGAGACCACTAGCAAACTAGAAGGTGATCTCACACGCGGAAGTCGTCCAACACACCTGTTATCCTCGCCCAGTACAGCAGAAGTTCAAAAAAATGTTACGGAGATCGCGATCTTGCTGGTGTCCCCCCCGGTATTATTCCTGTTCTCAAATTTGGTTACAACCGGTTTTGCCATCCTGTACTCAATTCTAAATGGGCCATGGGAGGGTCAAGACTAGCCCCCAGCACACAACCGAGGCACGGGAATCACGGCGAACACATGGGATGGGGTAGCCCCGCCCTCAGACCCACACTCTATCACTTAATATTGGGCGTCCATGGCTCTCTTCTCAGACAGCGGGGCCGCGTGGGTGGGCCGCTATAGTAT
>Ga0335398_10010122_pt1 | contig 10782 bp, 6 predicted proteins | sample BON03_FD_205742 | JGI IMG/M metagenome (GOLD analysis project Ga0335398, IMG submission 205742) | Freshwater microbial communities from Lake Bonney liftoff mats and glacier meltwater in Antarctica - BON-03 (spades assembly) (version 2) | ecosystem: Environmental > Aquatic > Freshwater > Ice >...
ATACACACACACATATATACACACACACACACACACACACACACACACACACATATATATATATATATATATATATACATATATATATATATATATATAGATACCTATGTATACCTCGCCCTTCTTGGCGCGCAGCAGTGCGTCCGCATATGTATATGCATATATGTATTCATACATGTATATATATATATACATACATACATACATGTATATATATATTATATACACATATATATATAAATATATACCTCGGCCTTCTTGGCTCGCAGCAGCGCGTCCGCCTCGGCCAGCCGGCGAGTCGCCTCGGCGTGCGTGCCCATCGACTCTTTCTGCGACTCCAGCGCCGAGCCGTGCTGCTCGCGCAGCGCGCCCACCGTCTGCTCGTGCAGGCTGCGCAGCGACTTGACCTCTCGCTCGTGGTCGCGCGTCGCCGACTCGACCGCCGCGCGCGCGCGCGCGTCGGCCGAAGCTGCACCCGACGCCTCGCGCTCCTGCGCCCGGCTCCGCTCCGAAGCCAGCTCGCGCTTCAGCCGCTCGACTTCCGCCCGCGCCTCGCCCAGCTCCGACGCTGCCGCCTGAGCGCGGCGCTCCGACCGCAAGGCCGCCTCATCGGCCGCCTGCAGTTTCGAGTCTGTTGCCTCGCGGTCCGCCGTTGCCTCGCGCCGTGGAGAGACCTCGCGCCCGCGCACGGCGTCCGCAGTAGAGAGCGACGGGCCGGCGGCTCCCGGCTCGGCCACCGGCCGGCTGCTCGAGCCGTGGGCCGCGGCGCTACGAGCCTCCTGTGCCCGCTCCTCCTCGCCAGCGGCCCGCTGCTTTGCATCTGCGCGCTCCTGCGCCGCCCTCTCCTCGCCCGCCCGCCGCTCCCGCTCCTCCTTCCCCTCCCGCTCCTCCGCCTCTTTCCGCGCCCTCGCCTCCACCTCCCGCTTGGCCGCCTCGCGCTTCGCCTTGCGCTCCGCCTCCATCCTCGCCTTGGCCTGCTCCCGCTCCTCGCGCGCCGCAGCCTCCGCAGCCGCGCGAGATAACTCCTCCTCGCGCGCCGCCCGCTGCCTGGCTTCCTCCTCCTTCTCTGCCGCTTCGCGCCTGCCCGCGTCGGCCTTGGGCGGCTCGTCGTCTGAGGCGTCGAAGTCGTCGCCGTAGTCGTCCTCGAGCTCCTCGAGCTCCTCGAGCACAGCGCCCGGGCTATCGCTCCCGCCGCCGCTGCTCCCGCCACGGCCCTCGGCAGGAGAGATGAAGTGCGGCGAGGCAAGCGGACCGTCCGCACGGGCGGGAGGCGCACTGGACCGGTCCGGCGGTAGCGCCGGCTCAAAGTCGTTGAAGTTGTCGCTGGTTGATAGGTCCTGAGAGTCGCTCTCGCCGCCAGGGCTCCCGCCGGTGCCGTCGGGACGGATCACTTGCTCTCCCGAGATATCCAGGCCACCAAAGCTCGCCGACAGGTCGAGCGTCTCCTCCGCGACGCTGTCGGTCAGCGAGAGCAAACGCCCGCTGCCGCCACCGCGACGGCCGAATCGCGAGCCCGCGCTGGGCCCGCCATGCGACGGCTCGTCAACATCTTCGAAATCGTCAAAGTCGCCCAGATCGCCCAAGTCTTCCAGGCTGACGTCGGCCGTGCCGACGCTGAGCAGCGACTTCGTCGAAGAGGTGAGGCGGGACGGCCCGCTGGGCGTGAACATGGAGTTGTTGTCCAGTCCTTCCGTCAGCTTTTCTGGCCATTTAAAAATAATACCGCGTGAGGGGCCAGGGAGCGGGGGGGGCGGTGGGAGGGCGCTAGGCGGTGTGGTGATGGTGGTCGCGGAGGGAGGGGGGGGGCGCATACTTATAAGAAAGCAAGAGGACGACCGACTTCACACACTCCTCGGTTAACTCCTTGACTTCAACGCACAAGCACGCGCTCCTGCTACTTATACTTAGTATTCTTAGTAGGACTCTTTATTCTCTTTATATATTTATATAGCGCAGCCGTCTCGGGCGGAAGGGTGGGCACTTTTGCCAGTATTATTTATGTATGTGGTATAAAATATATAAACATAAATATATAATGTATATATATAGGGTGTAGCTGTAATTGTTGTTGGTTGTTTGTACGTGGTATATTGTGTAATATATTTATATTATATATATTTATATACATATAATTAATTATATATATATATACATACATATATATTATATTAATTATTCTATATATTCCATATAAAATCTCATGTATATATATATATATATATATATATATATATATATATATATATATATATATATATATATTTTTTTATTTTTTTTTTTTTTATATATATATATTTTTTTATTTTATTTATATATATATATATATATATATATAATATATATAATATTATATATAAAATATAAAAAAATATATATATATATATATATATATATATATATATATATATATATATATATATATATATATATACTGCTATCTGCTATTATTATATATATATACGCGGTATTACACGTTGTTCGAAAATAGACGTGGAGAACAGAGAAGAGGAAGTTAAATATATTAATTATTATAGATTATAGTTTAGTTTAGTGTAGATTGTAGATGGATATAGATAGTAGACATTGTATAAAATAGCTATAACTCCATATTGCTCGCTTACCCCGAAATCTGAAGTCTAGACCTATAGACCCATAGTCCATATAGTATCTCCTTCTCCTGATGACCTATTTCCTATTAATTCATCAAATAGAGGAGCGGGTTGGTGGGTTGACCGCAATTGTCGCGAGACGACGCGGGACTGTACGCTCTGCGCTGTGAGCCCTCTGCGTACACGACTCGCTGCGGCGCTGTCGAGCTGTTTGAGATGTGTGGGGTGTGTACTGTTACACAAATATATATATATGCGCGCAAACGGCGCGCGCGGCTGCCGCCTAGGCAGGGGCAGTCGGAGGTGGCGGGGCCTTGGCGAGGAGGAGCTCGCGCAGCGGCGCGAGCATCTCGGCCTGAATGACCTCCTCGCTGGCGAGGAGCATCTCGTGGTGGCCGCGCTCCACCACCACGCTCGCCCCGTCGGCGTAGAAGCGCGGAAGGAGGCTGCGCACCAGGCTCGGTACGAGGTGTGGGTCGCGGTGCTCGATGCCGTCAATGACTCCGGCGAGTGGGTCCTCGGTTTCGTCCCCCACGCGCACAGTGAGCAGCAGCGCGGGTACCGCGATCCGGCTGTCGCCAAGGCACGTGGGTCCGCAGGGGAGATGGCGCTCGCGGAGCTCCTGCTGGATCCCGATCATCTTGCCCATGTATCCGGCGAAGACGGGCTTGCCGCGCTGCGGGCTGAGCGCGCGATCGAAGCGGTGGACGCGGGTGAGGAGGGCTGCTGTGTCGAGCCAGAGCGCCTCGGGAATGGCAAAACGCTCCGCGTCCGTCGGCGGGTCGCTCGCAGCGTAGGGCTCGTCCGTGGCAAGCACGAGCCCCGGAACGCACCGCAGGAGGCTCGCCACCCACTTGAGCAGGCAGTAGTTGCCGCTGAAGAGGCGGTTGCGCAGCCCAAAGAGTACGCTCGGCTGGAAGACCCACGCGGGACTGTCCAGCACCACCGCAGCCAAGCCCGCGGGCGCCGCAACCGACGAGAGCCACAGCGTCACGGTCAGCCCGGCCGTGGAGTTGCACCAGAGCACGATGCGCGAGTAGCCGAGCGCGCGCAGCTGCTCGAGCGCTGCCGTATAGTCCTCTCCCGTCGCCTGGATCATGTTGTAGGGCAGGTGCGGCGCGCCGGCATCGCGCGCGTAGGCGTATGCGCGGCCGTACCCGGCAAAGTCGAGCCCGCAGAGGTCCGCGTCGAGTTGCTCCTTGAAGAGCGGCCGGAGCTCGAAGTGGTCCGCGCAACGGCCGAACCCCGGGCAAAAAAGCACCGCGGTGTCGCTCGTCTTTGGCGGGAGGAGCAGCACCGGCGGCTCCTTTTGGTACGCTGTCAGGCCGTGCAAGCTGCTCCGTGCTAGCTCGAGCTTCAGCTCCGAGTAGCCATACTCGGCGCGCTGCTCTCTGTCCACGTGGTAGGGCTCGGTGCCGGTCGCGAGGTTGCTGTTGAAATCGTGCGTCAGCGGCGGGGCCAAGTGATTGCCAGGCAACTTACCGCTGGAGTCGATTTGATACACGTTGAGTGCCGCCATCTTCTGCTCCGCCTGCGCTACCGTCTCGCTCGACCAGGGGCAGGCTCTGCAGGGAAAGAGCTTCTGCAGGAGCCCGCCAAGGATGGGGGAGACGAGGTTGACGTCCCGTACATGACGCACCGGGCCTGCGCGCACCGCCCGCTCCCTCACCGCTGCAGCCTCCTCGCCGCGCCGCTGCGCCACGAACTGTGGACCCGGGGCTCGCGAAGTTGGTGTGGGCATCGCACGCGTCTCCCGAAGACGGCCACTCTTTCCCAAGCAGCCACTGTTGCCGACGACTTGCCAATCGATTTGCCGATCGATTTTTCCCACCAAACTCGGCGGGAAACTTGGCGGGAAAGAATTTCGTCGCCAGGAAGAGTGGGAAAGCATGAGAAAGGCTTACAAGTAGAGCTCTAGCTCTAATTACATTACTAAAAGGCTTGATCCAACGATCAACTCACTTTATTTTTTATTTTTTTTTACACTGGAAATGCAATCTCAACAACAACTCAAAACTCATGTTTATCTGCTGCAAATTTATACAAATAGCAGCAAAAGCTTGTTGGTCGTGATCGATTTTGTTTTTATATGTATATGTATATGCTTTTTTTTTTACCAAATCGCACATAAACTCATCTTTTGCTGAGTGTTGATTTATGCTAATGCTATTCAAAGCACAGAATAATAGCAACACATCACACATCACTATTTGGTATTTGTGCTATTTTACGTATGCAATAGCAACAACTCACTACCCACGCATCCTCGTCTTGAGTTGATGCTATTTTCAAAAAGCATGTGGAGCATGTGGCATCAACTCACTTATTTTTATTTGATTTATTGATGAGATTTGACATAACAGCAACAACTCATGTTGACTTTGACTTGCTGCTTTTCCATGCGAGTACACAGGCGCAACAATAATAACAATAATAAACTCACAAAAACAACTGCAGCTGCAACTGCAAGTTGTCGCTTTTATAGGTATATAGGTATCCTAATCCTATATCCTATATCCTCTGCCTCTGCCTCTGGCGGAGGGCCATACAGAACAACCGCCCTGACCTAAGTTATAAGGCACTACAGTTTACTACACATCTCACACAACGTCAACGTCAACATTGGCTCAACGTCAACGACGAGCGTCCAGGCTCCGGAACAGGAAACAGGAACAACGAACGCGGGGACTCCATTTCATAATCATGAACATATTCTAGAATTATAGATATGATCGCGGGAGAGACCGACCCTCAACCTCGACCCAGACCCCCCAGACGCTCCTCCGCAACCCTACACGTGAAAAAAACCTCGTGACCGTGACCTTGACCCCGACCTCCAACCGCAAACACTCCTCGACCCCGCCCTCGCCAGGCGGGCTGCCGTGCCCTCGCGCCTATCGGCAGCGAGGCTCCTCGCCCCGGCGACACCCCTTGGTGGCAGCTGCCGCCTCTATTCCACCGGCTCGGGTGCGCCGGGCCCCTTCTTGCGCTTCTCGGCCTTCTTCCCCTTCTTCGGCTTGGCGACCGCCCCCGTCTCGCCGAGGTAAGCCTCCAGGTTCTCCTTCTTCCAGAGCTCCTTGCCGACGAGCTCCGCCTTGTCCTCCTCGCTCATGCGGCTCCAGTCAAAAGCGGAGAGCGCGAGCGCGCGGCGCGTCGCCGTGGTGGGCTCACCCGTGAGCACCTGGTAGAGATAGCGCGCCGTCGAGCCGACAGAGAAGAGGAGCGTGTTCTGGACGGAGGGCGGATCGCCGAACTCGACGCTCATCTCCTCGAGCAGCGCAGCCTCCGCCGCAGCCTTGAGCTCCTCCGAGCCCGAGCCGCCCTTCTTGCCCGCCTTGGCCGAGCCGGGCGCCTGGCGCGCCTTGCCCGAGGAGGAGGAGGACTTCGACGAGGGCGCCTCCGCCAACGCCATCTCGTCGATCATCATCTTGAGCTGCGTCTGGTACTGGCGCGTCGTCTTGACGGCCCGGATCAGGTTGTCCCGCCGCTGCTTCTGGTAGACGTACTGCATCAGCGAGATGAGCACGATGCAGAGGGCGAGGGCGATGCGCGCGTCCGTCTTGGGCGCGTAGGAGCCGCTGCCGAAGCGCATGTAGTGCATCGGGAACTCGATCGGGTGGTCGAGCAGGTAGTCGTAGTTCTTGCGCATCTCAGTCGAGGACAGCACCTGCGAGGGGCGGGGTGAGCGGGCGGGTCGTGGCCGAGACGGGGGCCAGGGGCGCTCGCGCCGCGTGGCGGTGCACTGTGCCGCTGCGTCGATTCCGCGGGTCAGAGTTGGTGGAATGTTATATTCGTCACTCTACAATCCGATTGGCTGGAACGTGTTTCTCCTCACTCCCGTCGATGCGGTCGGCGCAATGCGGTCGGCGCGGCGAGGCCAGCGGGCCAGCGCCGCCGGCGGCGCGGCGGGCGCGGCGGAAGCGGGAGGCTGCCGCGCGCTCTCCATCTCTAGCGCACCTCATAAGCGTTGGTGTACTTCTGGAAGATCTCCTTGGCGCGCGGGTCCGGATTCTTGTCGGGGTGCCACTCCGCGGCGAACTTGCGGTACGCGCGCTTGATGGCAAAGGCCACCGACGTGCGCTTCACGCCGAGCAGCTCGTAGCAGTTGTCCTCCATGCAATAGACGTACTTGGAAGCCTCGTCGCGGCGCTGCGCGTTCTCCGACTTGAAGCCGCCATCCTCGCCCGCCTCCTCATCCTGCGCCGCCGCGCACGACAGGTAGAGCGCCAGCAGCAACAGCTTGCGGGCCATGCCGCCTGCGCCGGGAGCTCGCACGCTTCGACCTGATCGCGACGCGCGTGGCACGCTATTTTGGAATATTCTATTCTGTGAGGCATTATGTTCTAAGCTTCTACGATCGTGATGTTGAGTTTTCGCGCCAAACGCTCGCGCGGCGCGCGTCAACGGTAAAATGCCCGCCTGTGAAGCACACCAGCGGGCGCGAGCGGCGTGGGAGCACACCCGCCGGCGTGAGCCCATGAGCGAAGCGGCATGCAACCGCGCGTGCCGACGGGGGCGGGTTAACCCCTACGCCTGGCTTCACCGCCGGTTCCTCGCTCGCAGGCTTCTTCTGTGCCTCGCGCGCGCCACACACGATGATGGAGACCGCCCCGCCGGCGACCGAGACGCTGTACAGCGGGGACGTGCCCGTGCTTCTCAAGCACCCCGACCGCGAGGATAGGCACACGACACTGACCGTAGAGATGACGTACGGCGTCACGCAGCCGCGCAACCAGCGCGTGCTGCACGTGCAGCTCACCGACGAGGTGCGACCACCCAGCAGCCTACCCGGCCGACGCCCCAACCCTCACGTGTTCCGTCACCCCACCTTTCTGCCCAGACGGACCTGTACCTCTTGTACACGCTCGACATTTCGGAGGACGAATTCCACTTGCTCAAGACGGAACAGTCGCTGCTGGTCGACTTCCAGACCTTCCCCTCCAAGCTGGTGGAACTGCTCCGCCAGTGCCAGGCCGCCGCGGCCGAGGAACACCCGCGTTTTGTCGCCGTGCTCACGACGGGCGGCGCGCAGGCGATCGGCGCCTCGCCGGGGGCGATCGGCGCCTCGCCGGGCGGCGCGGCCGGCGGCCCCGCGGGCGGCCACGGCCGCGGCCACAACGGCTTTGCCGCCGCGTCGTCGCACAGCGGCTCGATCGGCCTGCTGTCGCCGAGCAGCGGGGGCCAGAACCCCAACGCGGCGCCGACGCTGACCGTGACCGAGACCAACCCGTTCCGTCAGCTCTGCCACCTGAGTCTGCGCTTCGTGGGCGGCAACGACGCCGCCGTCAAGACGTACCTGGCCGAGAAGCTCTCCGACTTCAAGGCGGAGCTCGCCTCGACGCGCGAAGATCTCTCGCTCCGCACTCGCCAGCTGAGCGAGACGGCAGAGCACGCGGCCACACAGGCCGAGCGGCTGCGCACGGGCGACGATGAGCACGCGCGCGAGATTGCGGCGATGGTGGCGCGCCACTCCAACCTGGCCGCCGAGGCGAGGGAGAGCGCCGTCAGCACGCAGCAGGGCCTCTCGCGGCAGGCGGAGGCCGAGCGGATCCGGCTGATCGAGCGGCACGAGGCGGAGGCGTCGGGCTGCCGTGCGGCGCAGCAGGCCGCCGAGCAGTCTGCCGCCAGGCTGACGGCGCGGCTGCACGAGACGGAGCTGGGGCTGCGCGAGCGCTCCAACCGGCTCGAGGGCGTAGAACAGGAGGTGACGCTGCTGCGGCGGCAGACGGCCGAGCTGCGCTCTGAGAACGCGGGCCTCTCGAGCGCCAACCACTCGCTCGAGAAGGCGGCGGGCGCGAGCCGCGTCGAGCTAGCGGCGCTGGGCGCCTCAGTGGCGGACAAGGAGAACCTCGCCGCGCGGACGTCGTCGCTGCTCGAGGCGTCCGCTGACGCCAAGCGATCGCTCGAGGAGTCGCTCGCGGCGCACAAGGAGAACAACGCGCGGCTGCAGTCCAAGCTCAAGGTGTCGGCGGCCGAGATCCTCAAGGGCAACCAGATCATCGGCAAGCTCCAGGCGGACGTGCGCTCGCTGCGCGCCAAGCTTAAGTTGCGCGCGGCGGCGTTGCTCCAGGCGACAGAGGCGACCGCCAACAGGCAGCGCGAGCTCGACGAGGCTGGGCGCGCGGCGGCGGAGCTGCGCGCGGCGGTGGCCATCGCGAGCAACGAGCGCGCCAAGGCGGAGGAGGCCAGCGCCGAGCACCGGCGCGCGCTGGGCGAGGCGCAGGAGCTCTTGCGCTCCAACCAGCAGGTGATCCAATGGCTCAACAAAGAGCTCAACGACACGCAGGCGGGCACGCGCGCCCACTCGGCTGCCGCGCTGCTCGCCGCCGCCAAGGGATCCGCCTTCCGCCCCTCGCTCCCGCGCGCCGCCGCCGTCGAGCGCCCTGCCTCGATGGCCGCCTGCGACAACCCCGCCGCCGCCCAGGCGCCGGCGGGGGGCCTGCGGACGGAGCTGCGCTCCAAGGCTGCGCTTGCCGCGCTGGGCGCGGCGGTTGGGGCGCCGCCCAACGCAGACGACCCACCCGCGGCGCGCGCGGGCACGGGCTTCAGCGAATACCTCGCGCCGTCGATCGCCACGTAGGGCTAGAGGCTTCCCGGAGCCCTAGAGCGGCGGACTCGTGTGCGCTCGGGCGGAGCTGAGCTGATTACGGCCTTTGTAGAAGGCCACGCTTTTTGAGGTTGTCTCTGTGTCATGAGTTAGAGAGGTACGTTGGCGGCCTGTGTGTGCTGGCTTCTGGCTTGGGGCGTTGGCGGTTGTTGGCTGTGTGCGGTGGCGGTGGCCGCCGCCCCATGCCCCATGTCGAATTTCTAAAATTATAAGGAGACTGTTTTCAAAGTGCATAAAGTGGAAAGTGCACAACTTTTTTCATCGCTGTCATCGCCATAGCATACGAGTGCGAGTGTTCGAGTGGCTTGGCACTTGGAGAAAGAGAACGTGTGGCTATCTTGCGCCCGTACGGTAAGGGTAAGGGATCTATATCTAATAGTCTCTTATATATAATAAAGATGAGCAGACGTAAAAGAAAAAGAAGTTATATTTTATTATCAAAATAAAAAATGAGCTTAAGAAGTACGTACGTACTCGGACGCGGTGGGTGGCAAATGGACCCCGTGTTACTCCAGGGCTGAGTAGGTAATAAACTCTCTCCCCCCTCACGGTATTGAATCCGTGAATTGTTTTTTTTATAATAGAAATAGATATAGGTATAGGAAGCCACGCGCAACCTTCCTCATTCCACGGACTAAGAAGAAGTGACGCGAGACGCGCACGCTGCACGCTGCACGCTGAGAAGAGACAGCGTACGCTGACAGACATCGCGCAGCCCCGATGGATGATAGAGATAGAGGATAACTGATTCTGAACTGCCCACGACCGCTTGACGCTTGTCGTGTCGGCTCCTACGCCTGTGTGTGTCCTATGTGCTCCCCGCCGTGGAGCTAAACAGGAGCAGGAGTGCTGGTTAGTAGTAGTAGTAGTACTAAGAGTGTGTGTACATGCGCGCGCATGTGTATGCTCGCGCCGCAACATGGCACATGGCGGCGTATATATTATATGATGTATATATATGATATTAAATAATTTTTAATTATAGTATATGATATAGCACACTCTAATATTATTTAGCGCGCGCGTGCGCGCGCGCGCGCAAGCGCTCGCAAGCGCTCGCGTGCGTGCGCGCGCGGTACACGCGCGAGTGCTGTTCGCGCGCGCATACTTATTATATTTACATATATATATTATATATTATACTAGCAGTACTTATACTTTTATACTTATACATATAGTAAGCTATCAATTATATTATATAATATACGCGCGCACTACAAGCCCTCCCCTGGACCTGGAGTGTATTTTTGGTCATATCCCGTTTTCGAGGCGGTGGGATACGGTGAGATACGAGATACAGCGGGATACAGCTGGATACAGCTAGATACGTACGGATACAGCTGGATACAGTGGGATATAGCGGGATACAGTGAATCTGCTGCAAAATGGCTAGATATAGATCGATACACGGGATACACGGGTACCAAGGATACGGTGAGATACAGGCAAGATACAGGTGAAATACAGGCGGGTTATCCCAAAAATACACGCCAGGGGAGGGCTACTACACTACTACATACACACACACACACACACACACACACACACACACACACACACACACAC
>Ga0335398_10010123_pt1 | contig 10782 bp, 9 predicted proteins | sample BON03_FD_205742 | JGI IMG/M metagenome (GOLD analysis project Ga0335398, IMG submission 205742) | Freshwater microbial communities from Lake Bonney liftoff mats and glacier meltwater in Antarctica - BON-03 (spades assembly) (version 2) | ecosystem: Environmental > Aquatic > Freshwater > Ice >...
GCCCGGGTTCCTTTTTCAAGGGGGAAGGTGTCACTTTTTACTTCCCACGCCAATACTACTCCCGACTCCGGCCTTTTCGCTCTCCGGCCCTCTCCCTATCGGCCTTGGCGTTCCTCTCCGGTTTTCATAAACAATCTCTCCAGATCAAGAGTCCTGAGGTTGGGGCTGCGCAATGACATTGATTCCTCGGAGTCCGAACAGGGACGCAGCGGCCATGAAATGGCGATCGTTGGAATAGACTTCTGCGAAGCTGGCATCCGATGCGCAGGCCAGATGTAAAGCGTCGGCGGTGTGGAGAAAAGCTCCACGAAGCGCGTTCTGGATCACGAATTCGAGGCGCTGCATAACCGCTTCATTCAACGGCGGGAGGCTGACGGCCCCAACATTCAATTCGTCGGCAAATTGTGCGCGGCTCTCCGCGAGGTCGGCATCGGGATATGCTTTCTCCTGCGGCTTTCGTAGAAAAACAGTCGCCATTTCTGCCCGTGCGTGCCATGCGGAAGCAATAATTTCTGCGCACACTGCGAGGGCTCGAACATCATCCGCACCACACTCGTTGAAATAGAGGCGGAACAGATAGTTTGAATCAAAATAGAGTTTCATTGACCGATGGTCTCGTCACGCGCAGATCGGTCTTCGGAGATGATCTCGGTGGAATCCGTGCCACCGCTGAGGCTTCCGCCTTCAAGCAGCCGCTTGAAGGCGGAGCGCAATTTCCGATTTGCCCAATGGGGAGCGGATGGTTCTTCGATTCTGGTTTCCAGTTCGTTTTTCAGCGAGGTCAGAACGATCTGCCGAAGCGTCTGCCCGGTCTCCACAGCGCGAATCTTCGCCTTTCTATATAAGACCTCGGGAATTTCGATCGTTGTTTTCAACGAATACAAATCTACTGCAAGCCAGCAATCCGTTAATCCTTCGATCCGTCACGACATGAAAACGGGGATACTAGATCTTCAGAAAGGGCAGAACCGCCTAACGGATTTGGCCCGTTCGCCGATACCATTCGAATGTGGCGGTCATTGCCTCACGGAGCGAACGGTAAGTTTGCTTTCCAGCAAGCGTGCGAAACTCCGACGCATCCACCACCCATCGATTCGGGAAAATTTCTTTCACCCGGTCGCGGGTCAGACTGGGGGTTGCTTCTCTCAATGCGGGAATTGCATCCACAAGGCCTGCCGCCAATCCCAACAGGCCATGTGGCAGCGGGACGGTGATTCCAGGCGCCTGCATCAAGTCAATCGCCGCGCCAAGTAGTTCCCGATCAGAAATTACATCTGGTGCCGCAGCATACATCGTCCGATGCGGATGCGTGTTCCAAGCTGGTGCCGAAAGGATGGATAGCAGGTCACGCGAAAGATCTCCGACATCAACCCAACTGTATTGTTTCTCGCGCAGGCCTGGCTTGGGGCGGATCCAACCTGCTGCCATTTTAAAAAGCGGAAGTGTCGCTTGATCTCTTGCTCCTAGAATCATTGGAGGACGAATGATCATCGCCTTCGGACAGAATTTCACGAGCTCGCGTTCCATCGCGATTTTGGACTCGCCATACCATGTCAGCGGAGCATCAGGATTGTGAATCGTGCGCGCGGTTTGGCCCGCAGGGGTAGGTCCTCCGGCGCTTTGCGACGACAAGGCCAGTAGCCTCACCGAAGACGGAAGGCAGCGGAGCACTTGCATGGACTCATCCACATTGACGGTGAAGTAGTCCGCGCGGTTTCGTGCAAACAAAACTCCCGCACAATGGACCGCATGATCAATACGTAAGTCTTCGGGGACAGGCGCTCCCCAGGGGATGCAGACCACGTTTGCCGGATCGACATTTTCATTTCGCAGTTGGCAGCGCAATTTTTCGGGATTCCGAACACACGCAATAATTGACTGATAAGTTCCGAGGGCCAGCGCATGGAGCAACAGGTTTTGTCCTACGAACCCGGTCGCTCCGGTGATGAGTAGATTCATAATACGCGATGATACAAATGGTAAGTCTTGGACCAAACACCTCCCATGGCTTCGATCACGCCGATCACATCTTTATTATTTGTTTCAATCCAAGAAAGCTCGGCGCTGGTCGCTTGTTGCTCACGCGTGCGCAGAACCATGTCATAACACATGAGCGCCGCGAGCCCACGGTCCCGGTGCTCGGGAGCAACGCCAAGGACAGCCTGTCGCACCGCCCGGATCTGAAGCGTCTTCATAAGATAGAAGATCCACGGGATCCGGAGCCAATACGGGATGTTGCGCGTGCGGTGCAGGATTTCATTGAAGTTTGGCAATGTAAGCATGAAGCCAATCGCCTCACCGTTTACCTCGGCAAATGTTAGAAATTCCGGATTTGCAAATGCCTTTAAATCATCGGCAGATGCCAACAGATCATCAACCGTAATCGGATAGAACCCGCTATTCCGATCCAGCGTCACGTTGTAAAGGCGGTGGGCAAGCCGCAATTCGTTATCCAAGTCATCCATTCGGAACGAGCGGATGGTGATGTGCGGAGTCCGGTCGCGGATCCGTTTGGCGATCCGCTGCACCCTCTGGGGCACATCCACGGTAAGGTCCATGTGATAGGCAAAAAGGATCCGCTCGACCGAAAATCCGGCAGCTTCCAACAGCGCGCCATAATAAGCAGGATTCCACGGCATGGATATACTTGCCGGTTTTTCATTTCCGGCGACCATCACTCCGCAATCATCGTGGATCGTCGGATTGTAAGGCCCTCGCACTTGATCACAGCCGAGGGCGCGCAGATGGTCGCATGCCCTTTTAATCAGCAGATTTGCTGTACATGGGTCATTTTCGCAGGCAAAAAATCCAAAGAAACCGGTTTTGTCGCCGGTGTGTTGGTTGTGCGGGCGATTGAGGATTGCTGCGACGCGTCCGACAGGCCGGCCATCACGACGAGCAATGAAAGCGACAATTTCCCCACCCTGTCTGTGGAACAGGCTGTCAGGTTTAAGAAATTTGCAGACGCTACCCGGGAATGACGGCGTGAAGGCTGGATCCGTTCCGTGGAGGAGCTCCGGCGTCCTTTCGAACATCTTCCGATCCGTTGGCGTATTGCAGGCTGAAATCGAAAACATTTTTGCGGCGTCCAGGTTCAGAATATACAGGGTCGTCAAAAGTCCCCAGCTCGCGTGCCAACCGTGCGAAGATCTCCAGCACATGGTCCAGATCGGAGTCGGAGTGACTTGACATGAAGCTGGTCCTGACAATGGCCTCGCCATACTTCACCGCCGGGTAGATCGCCGGTGTTGCAAAGACACCCTCTTCGTAGAGACGCTGGGTGAAATGAAAGGCTTTGGTCTCGCTGCCGATCAGGATCGGCACGATCGGGGTTTGTGTCGTCCCGATTTTAAATCCGATGCTCCGGAATCCATCGTGCATCTTCCGGGTATTGCGCCACAATGCGTCCATCCGCTCGGGTTCCGCCTGCATGATCTCAAGCGCCTTGAGCACGCCACCGGCAACCGCAGGGGCCATCGATGCCGTGAAAATGAGGCATCGCGATTTGTGCTTTAGATATTCAATGATCTCGGCCGAACCCGCGACAAATCCTCCCATGGATCCCAGTGATTTGGAAAACGTGCCCATGACGAGGTCAACATCGTCATTGAGTCCAAAATGATGCACCGTGCCGCGTCCCGCAGGTCCCAGCACGCCAAGCGCATGGGCCTCGTCCACGTAAGTAAATGCGCCAAACTCCTTGGCTGTTTCGATAATAGACGGCAGATCGGCGATGTCTCCAGACATGCTGAATACGCCGTCCATGATCATTAATTTGCCAGAAGCCTCTGGTAGACGCTTGAGCCTGGCGCGTAGAGAGCTTGCAGAATTATGCCGAAATGGCACCAACTTGGCTGGAGAGAACATGCACCCATCGATGATGCTCGCGTGGTTCTCGCGGTCGCAAAGAATCGCGTCATCATCCTCGGTGAGGGAAATGAGCGCGCCTTGATTGGCAAAAAATCCGGTAGAATACAACAGGACTGCTTCGCGCTGGAGAAAAATTGCAAGCGCCTCTTCAAGGTCCTCGTGCAATTTTATCGTCCCATTCAGCAATCGAGATCCCGTGCATCCCGAACCAAATCTGCGGGCGGCATCGCAGGCCGCCTCGACGACACGTTCGTCTTGAGCGAGCCCGAGGTAATTATTGGAGCCGATCATGATCTTCGGTTCTCCGTCGCAGATCACGTGATTACCGAAGGTATCATCGATCCTCCTGAAGTAGGGATAGAAACCCTGCGCTCTAGCGTCAGCAGAATCCCTGTAGTCCCGGCATTTTTTGATTAAGTCTTTTGCCACGTTGAAAAATGTCGAATTTGACGTTGGCAGGATTGCCTCCGATGTAAAATACTTTTCGACTGGCAGGCCTAATCGGATTGCATGTATTTCCAGCCATTTCCCGGAAAGCCAAAAGGTTGCCTTCCCGACCTGCGCCCGCATCGGGCGATTTCAGCAAGGCACCGGGTAGTTAGTTTGCCTCCAAAAAAAGCGGAGAGAAGCCGCAATGCGACTCCCCCCCGATAGGAAAATCTGCTCTTTAGGAGACAGACGGTGTTACTTTTTCTTTGCCGGTGCTTTCTTAGCTGCCGGTTTCTTTGCGACCACCTTTTTGGCTGGTGCTGCTTTCTTTGCAGGCGCTGCTGCTTTCTTAACTGGTGCTTTCGCTACCGGTTTTTTTGCGACGGCCTTGGGTGCTGCTGCTTTTTTGACTGCCGCCTTTGCTACTGGCTTGGCGACGGGTTTTTTTGCAGGAGCTGCTTTCTTTGCGGGCGCTTTTGCGGCGACCGGCTTTTTAGCTACGGGTGCTTTTGTCTTAACTGCCATTGAATATCCCCCCTTTCATACCGCGGGTGCGGCAAAAGTGAATTAAATGTGAATAACTCACGCCTTGTGTGAATAATTTCTGTCGCGAATTAAGTCAATGAATTTTTTCATAAATTTCTTCATTAACCGGACATATTGGTTTCGTTTTGTGACCATACCCCTTTGGTTGGGGCATGATCCACATCTTCAATGAACAGCCGTCATGCAAATTTCAGCGATTTCACGTCTGTTCACAACGCATCCGCGCATCCGCCTGAAGTGCGACCCAGAGATCCTCAAGTGCCTTCGCGGCGGCTTCCTTTACCTCTGCTAATCCTTCTTGGGATGGGGTTTCGGGTGTGATTTCCCGGTGAGCAAAGAGGTAGTATTTGATTTTTGGCTCGGTGCCGGAAGGACGGATAGCCACCCGCAGGCCGGTCTCTAATTCGAAGCTAAGCATGGATTCTACGGGGATGGTGTCGCCTTCGACGTCGGTTATTTTTTCCGCGGCAAAATTCCGCGTTGCAATCACCCGGCGCGCTCCGATTTTGGTGGGTGGGGTTGCCGCATAAGACTCGACGAGTTTTTGGATTTGTGCCGCACCTGAGGCGCCTTCCATGACCAGAGATTCCCCGCGTTCGTTAAAGAAGCCGAACTGACAATACAATTCATCCAGAAGGTCCAACAGCGTGAGCCTCTGCGATTTCGCGTAGGCAGCGACCTCGGTGATCATCGCGACGGCACTATTCCCATCTTTATCCCGAACAAAGTCAGCGCCGCTGTAGCCGTAGCTTTCCTCACCTCCAAATACGAACAACGACGAATGCGCCAGACGGAGTGAGCGCGTTTCGGTCTCTGAGAGCCGGGCGTAGTTTTCCCTCAACTCCCGCGGAATCGCCTGCTCGTATTTGGTCAGCTTTGCACCGATGTATTTGAACCCCGTGAGCGTATCCACACAGCGGAGCCCAAAGTGGGCCGCGATCGCATCCTGCAGTCCAGTCGTGACAAATGTCTTAATAATCACGCCCCGGTCCCGATTCGACCCATCCAAAATTCCAAGTTCAAAATGCATCTTCGCCCGATACCACGCCATGAGCGAACCGAGCTGATTGCCTGAAAGCAAATGCAACTTTCCGTCGCGCCCCCGAGCGGCGGCTCCCATGCGGTCATCGTCGGGGTCGGTTGCGAGCACGAGGTCCGCGCCCTCCGTTTCGGCTTGTGCCATCGCAAGCGTCAGTGCCTCCGCATTTTCCGGGTTTGGCGACTTCACCGTTGGGAAGCGTCCATCGGGAACTTCCTGCGACGCCACTACCGAGAACTGGACTCCGAGCCGGTCGAGAAGGGGACGGATGATCGCACCGCCCACGCCGTGTAAAGAGGAATAGACGATCTTGAGCGGCTGATTCCGGACGACCTCTGGATCGAGAATCAACGACTCCAGGCGGTGCAAATACGCGGAATCCACGTCTGCGCCCATCGGGATGATCTGTCCGCGCCGTTCCTTGACCAGTGCAGCGTAGGTATCGTCCTGAATGGCATTCACTCGGGTAATGATTCCGCTGGCATGAGGCTGCACGATTTGCCCTCCATCTTCGAAATACACCTTGTATCCATTGTATTCGGGCGGGTTATGACTGGCAGTGAGGTTGATTCCTGCGGTGCTGCCGGTAAATCGCACGGCAAACGACAACTCGGGCGTAGATCGTTCCGCTTCGAACAAAAATGCATTGCACCCGAGATCAGAAATAACCTGAGCTGCCAGCTCAGCGAATTGCCGGGAAAAATGCCGGGTATCATGGGCGATGCAGATTCCGGGTTTCCCGTCGCGGTTTTCCGCGGAGTGCCAGTCGAGCACATATGCAACAAGTCCCCGAGTGGCCCGCCGGATGGTAGAGTCGTTCATCGCGTGGGTGCCCACGCATGGAAATTCCGGCCTCCCATTGGGACCACCACTGCCCTGCTCAGCTGTGGTGATTACCGCTCCGATGGTTTTGCTTCGCAACCCGCCGGTGCCGAAGGCCAGGGTTCGGAAAAACCGGTTGTCCAACTCAGACCAATTTTCGGATGCCACAAGTTCCTCGATCGCGGATCGCGTCACGGGCGACACCGAAGCCGCCAGGGTCGCTTGGATATTTGCGAGGGACGAGGGAAGGAGTTGGCCTTGGCGGGCTGCGGAATCGATTTTCTGAAGAAGCGTATCCATTTCCTCGGATACTACGCTGCGGCCGCCCCGCAATTGAAGGGTAAATCCCGCGTGACATCGAACGATGTTGGGCAATACTGCCGTCTATGGAAACGTTGGACCTGCTAGCAGTGGCGCTCGGCTTGGCAACCCTCGCCGGAATCAACCTATACCTCACTGTTTTTGCCACCGGGCTTGCGGTGCAGATGGGGTGGATCACACTCGCGCCAGAGTACCAGCAGCTCGATGTCCTGGCAGATCCGGTGATCCTTACCGTTGCCGGGGTTTTATTTTTTCTCGAGTTTTTTGCTGACAAAATACCCTGGGTGGATTCGCTGTGGGATTCGGTGCATACGCTCATTCGTCCCGTGGGCGCGGCATTCCTCGCAATCACCGCGCTGGGAGAAGTGAATCCTGTTTTCGACGTGCTGGTGGGGCTTTTGGGCGCTGGCATGGCGCTGACGAGCCATTCGGTGAAGGCGGGGACGCGTCTCGTAGCCAATGCGTCGCCGGAGCCATTTTCAAATATCGGCCTGAGCCTTGTCGAGGACGTGGCCGTGCTCGGCGGACTGGGTCTGCTTGCACTGAATCCCATTTTGGCTCTCGGGCTGGCAGTGGTCTTCTGCGGCCTTGCGATATGGCTTTTGCCACACCTTTTCCGGCGGGCGGTCGCGACGCTTCGGTTTTTGTGGCGGCGGATTGCATACTGGTTTGGGCAGTCCAACGACGCAGCCGGAGCAGAAATTCTCCCCGCGCAAGTGGACCAGGCATTGGCTGCCGCACGGGGAACGAGTGTCCGGGTTACGTGGTTCGCTCCCTGTGTTTCCGGGCGTGTTCCTGGCATCCCCGGATGTGTGTCTGGCTGGTTATTATTGACTGATCTTGAGGGGCAATCTCTGGAATTTGCCTGCGAACGCGGCGGCACGGTGAAGCTGATCCCGCTCGGCGGTTCGGGGAGCAAGGTGCAGCATGAGCCCGGATTCCTTTGTGATCGCGTAGTAATCTATCGGCGCGACGAAACACAGCGCTATATCGTTCAGTTCGACCGATCCCGCCGCGGATCGGTGCTTGAATTAACACGACTCACAGCCGGTGAATCCTTGCCATCATCCGCTGGCAGCATCCCTACGACCGCCTGACGGCGTCCCGTTTTTCCCGATCATTGGCATGTTGGAATTCGGCTCCCCGGAGTGGTTGTGGGGGCTGCTATTGATTCCTGCGGCATGGCTGATTGCCCGTGGGAAGCAGGTCCTTGCGACCCGGCGGGCACGCGCGGCTGCGTTCATTACCCGATCGGCGATATTTACGTGCGTCATCTTTGCGTTGGCTGACGCCCGCTGGAGCACCAACGAAGACGAGACAGCCGTGCTCTTCCTTGTGGATAATTCCGCCAGCGTGCAACTCGACGGCCTTTCCATGGCGCAGGAATTTGTTGACGAGGCAATGCAATCCCACCCGTCCCGTCCGGTATCCGTAGCAACTCTGCAGCCGATACCATCCATCCATCGCTCATTTTTCTTTCCGAAGGACGCAAGCAAAAGCATAGAACTCAGCCCGGGAAAGCAAACCGCATTGGCTGCCAGGATCGACTGGTCAGGCTTGGCCGTTCATCCCGATATGCCTACACGCGTGGTATTGCTCACCGATGGCTTGGTCTCCGATGCCCCGGCAACCTTGCTCGCGCTGGATCGGAGCAGGCGGCGCGGGGTGCCCGCGGATGTGGTCGCGCTTCGGCCAAACCGTGGACAGGAGTTGGAACTTGGCGATATCCCGCTGCCGGGCCGTATCGAGCCCGGGCGGCCATTTGACCTGCCTCTTCAAATTCGAAGCTCTGTGGCACAGGATGTATCGATCAAGGTTTTTCAGAACGGCCTTCTCGTGCGTGAATCGGCTCGACCCGTAAAAGTTGGCGAGTCGGAAGTCATCATCGACGCGCTCGTGCCAGAGCCGGGGGCGGGCAGCTGGCGGGTGGAACTTGCCGGAACTGCCGACACGAGGATGGATAACAACATCATCACCCGGTTCGCAGCGGCCACAGGCGAGACCCGCGTGTTGATGATCGATCCCAATCCCAACACCCTTTCCACTGCGATTCGTGCGGTCGAGCAGGGCGGGATGACGGTGGAAACCCGGCGGCCGAGTGACTTTCCCGGCTCTCTTGATGGCCTCGCAGGCTTCGACCTCGTCGTGCTGAGCAATACCTCGGCTTCCATGCTGGAAGCTTACAAGCTCGCATCACTCGCCGAGTGGGTGTCGGAGGTGGGAGGTGGACTTTTGGTGACTGGGGGACCGAATGCCTATGCCGCGGGAGGGTATTTTGGCACTCCGTTGGCAAGCCTGATCCCAGTGATCACCGATTACGTCGATCAGGCTGAGTTGTCAGTGGCAGCCTTGTACGTCTCGCTGGACCGCTCCGGGTCGATGTCCGCCCCGGTTGCGGGAACAACCAAGATGGCGCTGGCTAATGCGGGAGTGGTCCGTGCCATGGAGCTCCTCGACAGAACGGACTTATTCGGCGTCGCTGCTGTCGATACCGAGGTGCATCCGGTGCTCTCGCTCGGGCCGGTATCCGATCAAACAACCGCCGCACGAATCATCCAGTCGATCACCTCGGGCGGTGGCGGAATCTATGTCTTCACAGCGCTTACCGCGGGTTACCGACAGTTGGCCTCGGCGAAGGCGATGTTGAAGCATCTCATCCTGTTCAGTGACGCGGCCGATGCCGAAGAGCAAATGGCTCCCGCCGGAACGGGAGCCATGGCGTCCGCCCTCGACGTTGCATCGGCGATGCTGGCCGCGCGCATCACGGTGTCCGTGGTGGCGCTCGGCGGGGAGTCGGACCGGGACACAAGTTTTCTCAGAAACCTGGCCGCGCGCGGCGGCGGGCGGTTTTACCTAACATCAGACGCCACCACGCTACCGAGAATTTTTGCTGAGGAGACATTGCGTGCAACCCAGAACAGCCTCATCGAACTGCCTTTTCTGCCGGTGGTTGGCGACGATGATCCAACCCTCGCCGGGATTGCATGGGCTGATGCGCCGGATCTGTTGGGCTACAACGCCGTGCTGGCGAGATCAGAGGCGCAAAACCTCCTACTCACCGACGCAGGAACCCCGTTGCAGGCAACTTGGCGGAGAGGGCTCGGACGAGTCACTGCATTCACCAGCGACATCAATGGCCGTTGGAGCATGGATTGGCTGGACTGGTCCGGGTTTCGTCAATGGCTGCTTCAAACTTTACGCAGCCTGATTCCAGCTTCCCGGCCCGGTGAGGTTATTGTCCGAACAACGCTGAACGATTCCCAGCTCGTCGTTGAAATCAACGTAACCGAGCCGGACGGCAGCTACCGCTCGGGACTCGAGCCGCAAGTGGCGTTGAGCGAAGCAGGGAGCGCAGGCAAATCTGCGGTCGCTCAGCCCATCGGACCGGGTATTTACCAAGCGATCTTTGATCTCCCGAGCGGGGAGTCAGGGTTAGTTTCCGTGGTTGTCGATGACGCGGCGACGATTGCAGCTTGGCACCGTAGCCCGGATGGCGAGGCGTGGGTGCTGCGCGATGTCGCTGCATTTTTGGAGGAATCGGCGGAGCGTGGTGGTGGGCAGTTGAATCCTGCACCGGATGCGGTTTTCCGAGCCACCGGGCACGAGGTAGCCTCCACGCTTTCGCTGGTACCATGGTGGATCGCGCTAGCTATCGTCTTGTGGCCCTTGGACATCTGGTTGCGCCGCCGCGACTGGAGAAGGTCGGAGGAAAGTTAGGTTCTTCGCTGTTTCCAGTGGGAAGCGAGCATCCCGCG
>Ga0335398_10010125_pt1 | contig 10780 bp, 11 predicted proteins | sample BON03_FD_205742 | JGI IMG/M metagenome (GOLD analysis project Ga0335398, IMG submission 205742) | Freshwater microbial communities from Lake Bonney liftoff mats and glacier meltwater in Antarctica - BON-03 (spades assembly) (version 2) | ecosystem: Environmental > Aquatic > Freshwater > Ice >...
GTGCCACCTCCCCGAGGAAATACTTTGTCGGAGACGGAGCGTCAGCCCCGGAACTACTTTCTGCAGGACGTGCCACCTCCCCGGGGAAATACGTTGGCGGAGACGGAGCGTCAGCCCCGGAACTACTTTCTGCAGGACGTGCCACCTCCCCGGGAAAATACGTTGGCGGAGACGGAGCGTCACCCCCGGAACTACTTTCTGCAGGAGGTGCCACCTCCCCGGGGAAATACTTGGGCGGAGACGGAGCGTGAGCCCCGGAACTACTTTCTGCAGGACGTGCCACCTCCCCGGGAAAATACGTTGGCGGAGACGGAGCGTCACCCCCGGAACTACTTTCTGCAGGATGTGCCACCTCCCCGGGGAAATACTTTGGCGGAGACGGAGCGTCAGCCCTGGAACTACTTTCTGCAGGACGTGCCACCTCCCCGGGAAAATACGTTGGCGGAGACGGAGCGTCACCCCGGGGACTACTTTCTGCAGGATGTGCCACCTCCCTGAGGAAATACTTTGTCGGAGACGGAGCGTCACCCCGGGAACTACTTTCTGCAGGATGTGCCACCTCCCCGAGGAAATACTTTGGCGGAGACAGAGTGTCACCCCCGGAACTACGTTCTGCAGGACGTGCCACCTCCCCAAGGAAATACTTTGGCGGAGACGGAGCGTCAGCCCCGGAACTACTTTCTGCAGGATGTACCACCTCCCCGGGGAAATACGTTGGCGGAGACGGAGCGTCACCCCGGGAACTACTTTCTGCAGGATGTGCCACCTCCCCGAGAAAAATACTTTGTCGGAGACGGAGCGTCACCCCCAGAACTACTTTCTGCAGGATGTGCCACCTCCCCGAGGAAATACTTTGGCGGAGACGGAGCGTCAGCCCCGGAACTACTTTCTGCAGGACGTGCCACCTCCCCGGGAAAATACGTTGGCGGAGACGGAGCGTCACCCCCGGAACTACTTTCTGCAGGATGTGCCACCTCCCCGAAGAAATACTTTGGCGGAGACGGAGCGTCAGCCCCAGAACTACTTTCTGCAGGACGTGCCACCTCCCCGGGAAAATACGTTGGCGGAGACAGAGCGTCACCCCCGGAACTACTTTCTGCAGGATGTGCCACCTCCCCGGGGAAATACTTTGGCGGAGACGGAGCGTCAGCCCTGGAACTAATTTCTGCAGGACGTGCCACCTCCCCAGGAAAATACGTTGGCGGAGACGGAGCGTCACCCCGGGAACTACTTTCTGCAGGATGTGCCACCTCCCCGAGGAAATACTTTGTTGGAGACGGAGCGTCACCCCCGGAACTACTTTCTGCAGGATGTGCCACCTCCCCGAGGAAATACTTTGTCGGAGACGGAGCGTCACCCCCGGAACTACGTTCTGCAGGACGTGCCACCTCCCCGAGGAAATACTTTGGCGGAGACGGAGCGTCACCCCCCCTCTGGGGGACTACGTTCTGCAGGATGTGCCACCTCCCCGAGGAAATACTTTGGCGGAGACGGAGCATCAGCCCCGGAACTACTTTCTGCAGGACGTCCCACCTCCCCGATGAAATACTTTGGCGGAGACTGAGCGTCACACCCGGAACTACTTTCTGCAGGAGGTGCCACCTCCCCGAGGAAATACTTTGGCGGAGACTGAGCGTCACCCCCTGAACTACTTTCTGCAGGACGTGCCACCTCCCGGGCAAATACTTTGGCGGAGACGGAGCGTCAGCCCCGGGACTATTTTCTGCAGGATGTGCCACCTTCCCGAGGAAATACTTTGGCGGAGACGGAGCGTCACCCCCGGAACTACCTTCTGCAGGACGTCCCACATCCCCGAGGAAATACTTTGGCGGAGACTGAGCGTCACCCCCGGAACTACTTTCTGCAGGAAGTGCCACCTCCCCGAGGAGATACTTTGGCGGAGACTGAGCGTCACCCCCGGAACTACTTTCTGCAGGACGTGCCACCTCCCCGGGCAAATACTTTGTCGGAGACGGAGCGTCAGCCCCGGAACTATTTTCTGCAGGATGTGCCACCTCCCCGAGGAAATACCTTGTCGGAGCCGGAGCGTCAGCCCCGGAACTACTTTCTGCAGGACGTGCCACCTCCCCGAGGAAATATTTTGTCGGAGCCGGAGCGTCAGCCCCGGAACTACTTTCTGCAGGACGTGCCACCTCCCCGAGCAAATATTTTGGCGGAGACGGAGCGTCACCCCCGGAATTACTTTCTGCAGGACGTCCACAGCGCCCCTCCGCACTGCCCCTCCGCGCCACCCTTCCGCGCAACCCCTCTGCGCCGCCCCTCAGCGCTGCCCCTCCACGCCACCCCTCCGGGCGACCAGCGCGAGTCTCACACCCCCTCCGCACCGCCCCTCCGCTGCACCCCTCCGCGATGCCCCTCCGCGCCGCCCTTCTGCGCCGCCCCTCCGCTGCACCCCTCCGCGATGTCCCTCCGCGCCGCCCCTATGCGCCGCCCCTCTGCGCCGCCCCTCTGCGCCGCCCCTCCGCGCGGCCATCGGCAGCCTCGTGCCCCCCTCTGCGCCGCCCCTCCGCGCGGCCAGTGGCAGCCTCGCGCCCCCCTCCACTCCGCCCATCCGCGCCGCCCATCCGCGCGGCCAGCGCCAGCCTCGCGCTCCCTCCGCGCCGCCCCTCCGCGTGGCCAGCGCGAGCCTCGCGCCCCCTCCGCGCCGCCCCTCCGCGCGGCCGGCGCGAGCCTCGCGCCCCCTCCGCGCCGCCCCTCCGCGCGGCCGGCGCGAGCCTCGCGCCCCCTCCGCGCCGCCCCTCCGCGCGGCCGGCGCGAGCCCCTCGCCCCCTCCGCGCGGCCAGCGCGAGCCTCGCGCCCCCTCCGCGCCGCCCCTCCGCGCGGCCAGCGGCAGCCTCGCGCCCCCCTCCACTCCGCCCATCCGCGCCGCCCCTCCGCGCGGCCAGCGCCAGCCTCGCGCCCCCTCCGCGCCGCCCCTCCGCGTGGCCAGCGCGAGCCTCGCGCCCCCTCCGCGCCACCCCGCGCGGCCAGCGCCGCGACGTCGAGGGCACGTCGGGGGGCGCCGGTGCCGGTTTGGGTCAGCGCCCGCCTACCCACCCCACCGTGAACCCCGCTGCGCGCCCCGCCGCCCGGTCCCGCCTTGGGCGCCGATGCTGACCGCCGCGCATACGGTGCTGACCGCCGCGCATACGGTGCTGCTCGGCGAGAACGCTAACGCGCAGGCCTGCGTGGCCGCAGCGCTCCCGCCGATGGCCCTCGGCCGGCTGCGCCGCACCTGCCGCAGTGCGCGCGGCGCCGCGCCGGTCGGCGTCGACTGGACGCGGCTCTGTCAGCCGAGCGAGTTGGACGCGGCCGGCGAGCTCCGCGCGTTGCAGTACCTGTACCTCCACGACAAGGAGCACTCCGACCCGTGGGTCACGCTGTGGACCGCCGCGTATCGGGGTAGGGGCGCGGTGGTCGCCTGGATCCTGGCGCAAGAAGACATCCAATTGGCGCCCTACGCCCTCCTCGACGTGGCCGCGTCGACCTTCGACCCGGAGGTGCTCCGGCTGCTCCTCGCGACCGGTCTGGAGCACTCGTCCGCCGCGCTGCTCCGCGCGGAGAAGTGCGGCAACCTGGCCTTCCTCACCGCGTTGCTAGCCACCGGCGTGCACCCGGACAGCGAGGTCGCGTTGCACGGCGGCCCTAGGTACGGCGGCCCTAGGTACGGCGGCCCTAGGTGCGGCGGCACTAGGGGCACCGCGTTAATGGAGGCCACTCGCGAGGGGCACCTCGAGTGTGTGCAGCTGCTCCTCCGTCACAACGCCGACGTGCACGCGCGGAACGACTGGGGGGCGACGGCGCTCAATTTCAGCAAGACCGGCAAGGGCGATCAAACCGCGTGCACCCGGGAGCTGCTCGCGGCGGGAGCCGATGTCAACGCGGCCAACGACGGGGGTCGCACCGCCCTCATGCAGGCGGCGGTGTACGGCAACCGGTCCCTGCGCCCGCTGATAGAGGGTGGCGCCGACGTGCACGCCGCGGACGTCAACGGCTTCACGGCGATGCACTCCGCGTGCCGCAGCGGGACCTTGCAGCACGTCCTGCTGCTCTACCAGCACGGGGCCGACCCGCACGCGGCCAGCGCCGACGGCACCACGCCCCTCCGGCTGGCCTGCTACAATGTTGTCAACATCGACATCATGCGGTGGCTCTTCGGCAAGAAGGTCGACCTCGAAGCGGTGCAGCACGGGCTCCCCGAAGGCCGCACCGCGCTCACACCCAGCGGTGATCTAGACGCCACGGACACACGGGGGTGGACTGCGCTCATGCACACGTGCCACGAAGGGAACGCCGACGCGACTCGCGAGCTCATGGCGGTCGGCGCCGACACCTGGGAGTCCTCGGAATCATATTGTGCCATTGCACTGGCGCAGGCGGGCCACCACTGGAACTGCGTTCGTGCCATGGTGGAGGCGCGCCGCCCCCGCAGCGGCGACCGTCCCAACCGAGACGCCGCAGAATGACGAGGACCACGCGGACTACGTGACGGCTGCGGTCCGCATGGCCAGCGCCAGCCTCGCTCCCCTCCGCGCAGCCCCTCCGCGCGGCCAGCGCGAGCCTCGCGCCCCCTCCGCGCCGCCTTTCCGCGCCGCCAGCGCGAGTCTCGCGCCCCCCTCCGCGCCGCCCCTCCGCGCGGCCGGCGCGAGCCTCGCGCCCCCTCCGCGCCGCCCCTCCGCGCGGCCGGCGCGAGCCTTGCGCCCCCGCGCCGCCCCTCCGCGCGCCCGGCGCGAGCCTCATGCCCCCGCGCCGCCCCTCCGCGCGGCCGGCGCGAGCCTAGCGCCCCGCGCCGCCCCTCAGCGCGGCCGGCGCGAGCCTCGCGCCCCCCGCGCCGCCCCTCCGCGCGGCCAGCGCGAGCCTCGCGCCCCCGCGCCGCCCCTCCGCGCGGCCAGCGCGAGCCTCGCGCCCCCGCGCCGCCCCTCCACGCGGCCGGCGCGAGCCTCGCGCCCCCGCGCCGCCCCTCCGCGCGGCCAGCGCGAGCCTCGCGCCCCCGCGCCGCCCCTCCGGGCGGCCGGCGCGAGCCTCGCTCCCCCTCCGCGACGCCCCTCCGCGCCGCCCCTCCGCGCCCCTCCGCGCCCCTCCGCGCCGCCCCTCCGCGTGGCCAGCGCCAGCCTCGCGCCCCTCTGCCCATCTCCGCGCAGCTAGCGCCCGCTTTCGCGCCCCTCTGCGGCGTGCAGTCGCATCGGCGCATGCCGCATGCCCCGGGGCGTGCAGCCGCATCGGCGCATGACGCGTGCCCCAGGGCGTGCAGCCGCATCGGCGCACGACGCGTGCCCCGTGGCGTGCAGCCACATCGGCGCATGACGCGTGCTCCGGGGCGTGCAGCCGCATCGGCGCACGACGCGTGCCCCGGGGCGTGCAGCCGCATCGGCACATGACGCGTGCCCCGGGGCGTGCAGCCGCATCGGCGCACGGCGCGTGCCCCGGGGCGTGCAGCCGCATCGGCGCACGACGCGTGCCCCGGGGCGTGCAGCCGCATCGGCGCAATTGGTCTCTTCATATGCACAATTCGAGTCCACCTTGGAGCAGAGTGGCGCCACCAACCCCGTCCATGCCCGCTCGACCACACCAATTTCGGGGTCGCATCGCGCCTGGGGTGGCCCACGCTCTTGTCTTTTTCAGAATCGAGATCGGGATACGGATCGAAGAATTGTCAGATTTGAATGAGCATCACTTATGGACGGCGCCGCGCGGTCATGACTGGTCTCCAGCTCCGATGGAACATGCGGCAGCAGCCTGCCACCCAGAGCAGATCAGCGTCGAATTGCGGTCTCTGTCCGTCTACTTCTCTTTGTATGCTGCCACTGCAAGCGTGCACGATGATGTTCAAGCGTGAATCTTCGCTGCCACCTGGTTGGCGGTACGAGCTGTATTCGCCGTTCTCACCGTACGCACTTTCATCGTTATGCATCGTCGTCCTTGGCATCCAAATGCAGTGCCAAAATATATGGTGCCCAGACGCTGCGCCCGGGTGGCCGGCCTTCCCGCACGGTGCCGCGGAAGCAACCTGGGTCATTCTCCAGGGGGCCATATCATACTGCTCAGACGGGCTGTATGTGGGGGCTCCCTCCTGGGCGCATGTCGCAGACCGTTCCACCGCTCCGCTGCTCTTCCTGTTTCAGATATACAAATTTTGCTACTTGTTTCTCCCGTGGATCACGTGGTCTGAGTAAGTCTGGACATGGGGGTTTGGTATCGGTATTGGAGTCCTCCTCAAAGGGTGGGACAACCGAGCGGCGATGAACAATAATTTGGAGCTGTACCGCGTCACCCACATTCTGTGGCATGTTCGAATGCCCGTCGTCTTTGGATTATACAACGTCTTCCTCGTTTGGCGGACGTGCAGAGAGCTGTTCTGATCATGTCACTGACCGCTCACGTGTCAGATCCGTTTGCGACCAAGGCCTCCGGATTGCATGATTTTTTTTGACATCGTGCCACATGACGTGCTGGTATGCCTGGTGGAACTTCTCGGTCGACTGGAGCTGGAGATATTCAAGTGCACGTGCCGCTCTGCACGGGCTGCGGTGCGGCATGTGAAAATCACGGCCCCCCGTCGGTCAGTCCGCTTGTGCGACCTGGCTGCCGAGGGTGGACACCTGCAGCTGCTGCAGTGGCTGCAGCAGCAAGGATGTCCCATCGACCAGTCCCCCTGCGCCGCCGCCAATGCAGGCCAGTTGCACGTGTTAACGTGGATGGTGCAGGTTGACATCATGCCCATTATCGTACTCGGTGATGTGATGGTTGAAGCAGCCAGCCAGGGCCATGTCCATGTTCTCGAGTGGCTGACCTCCGCATTCCCACCGGGTGACTTGTGCACAACGCGCACAACTGGGACGACACTCGAGATTATTTCGAGTGTGGATTGTTGTGAGGCATTCGAAAGGGCCGCGTACAATGGCCATGTGCATGTACTGCGGTGGGCTCATCGCCGCGGCTACACCGGGAGCGGGGTCGGCTTCTGGAAGAAGCTGAGACGCGACGCCATCTCAAGTGGCAATTGGCAAGTTGTACACTGGATTGACACAGTCAAGCCAATGTGCAAGAAACAATTGCCCGATACACTTTGCTACGTGGCCGTTTTGGCAATCGCAATGGTGTACACTGGATTGATACATGCCATTCTGGATTGACCAACACCGGAGGGGGGCTCCCAATTTCGCACAACTCGCTGCGCTCGCACGGCTCGCTGCGCTCGCACGGCTCGCTGCGCTCGCACGGCTCGCTGCGCTCGCGGTTAAGCTGCTTCTCCTCCAACTCTCTGAGCAAACACGTTCTCAGGGACGGAGCGTCACGGAACTACATCCTGCCCCGCGCCGCCCCTCCGCGTGGCCAGCGCCAGCCTCGCCCCCCTCCGCGCCGCCCCTCCGCGTAGCTCGGATCAAACACATACTCCTGAAACGGAGCGTCATGCCACCTCTCCGAGCAAACACACACTCCTGAAATGGAGCGTCAGCCCCGGGACTACCTTCTGCAGGACGTGAGTTGCCAGCTCGTGGCCTTTTTTCGATTGGACGGTTCAAACGTGTCACCGGTCATGACGGCCGCCTGGTCCACGCGGCTGCTGCGGCGGGTGGCCTGGCGCCGGCAGGCCGGCAAGTGGCGGCTGCTGCGGAGCACGGGCGCGTACCGCCTCGATGCCCCCCGCGGGTTGCTGTGGACCACGGCGTCCGGCGAGCGGCCCATCCGCCTAGTAATGAGCCGCGCGGGGCGCGTCCGGTACGATCCCGCCGCCCGGTTCGCACGGGGGTCGCTGGTCGTGCGGGTCGGCGAGGTGATGGCGCTGCTGAGGGAGCCGCCGGCGCGGGGAAGGGTGCGCGTCGTCGTGCTCCTGTCGCAGCTCAACGCGGCCGAAAACCCGATCGACTTCGACCCGCGTACGTACGCCCTTGCCGAGTACCTTGACGATCACACTGGCGGGCCGCGCGGGCAGCTGGCGTGCGACCTCGGGCTGGCGCAGTTCCTGCTGGACAATGCCGCGCACAGGCTGGACCCGGGCCGCGGGATCGACCACCTGCGGGACAGCGCCGGGCTGCAGAGCCACAACGGCTACTTGGTGAACGCGTCGGCCGGCGGCCGGCTGAAGCCGGCGCGGGTCTCGATTCTGGCGGCCCTGGACGTGCCCGTTGCGGACGTGGACCCGGGGCTCACGCACCTGCCGGTGGCCGCGGCGCACACGGTCGGTCTGGTGTACGCGTCCGCGGTGCCGATGGGCGCGGCGTACGGCAATGCGGGCCCCCGCGCGGAGCACGTGGCCAAGGCCCTGCTCACGGCGCAGTACGCGGCCGCGATCCGGGCGGCCGCGCTGAGCCGGTCGCCCGTCGACCTGTTCCTCATGCCGCTGGGCGGCGGCGTCTTTGGCAACGAGTGGGAGTGGATTGCCCGCGCGGCGGCGTCGGCGGCGGCGTCGACCGCCCCGCAGATTCGAGCAAATGGCATGCGGCTGCACGTGCTGGCCTGGGAGGGCAATCCGCGCGAGGTGCAGTTCTGGCGGCAGATCGCGGCCAGCGAATAATGCATCCGTGGTTCAACGCCGGGTTAGGGGTTAACCTTTGCCGGATTTTCGTGCACACCAAGAAACAAAATGGAGCTCTGCCACCAGCTGTTGGCCCATCGGGGCAAGGCGCCGGGGGCCGCGCAAGTCGTCCTCCGTGGCGGCCTGCACGTGGACGAACGGCCGGATGGGATCGACTTTGCCTCCGTCTCGCCTGAGACTGCCCGCGGGCGTGAATCCAGGGCAGTGAGTGGAAGAACACATGCTGAGCTGCGCGGCGAGCTGGCAGAATGCGATTTCAGTATGATCTCGCCGGGCGATCAGGTCGTCGTGTGGGCGCAGCAACTCAACAGCGGTGTTGGCAGAGCGGAGTTGCCTCTCCTTGCTGTAACGATGGATCAAGCAGACGTATTGGTGGACCTCATTTTCAAGGAGCTCACGCGTGAGCTTGAAAACCACGTTGGCGACGACGTGTTCATATTCTACAACCTGGTTGGTTGCTTGGCCCAAGGTGATGACGCGGACGCGGACGCCCGTGCACAGGTAATCAAAGACTTCGAGAGCGGCGTGAAGATTGAACCCCTTCAACTTCTACGCATTGGGCGCGGATACGAACCCTCCATCGACGAGGTTACAGTCGCGCGGGGCTCGCGTGGCAAACGTCGGCGTGGCTGGCTGCTGAAGTGGACGAATTGAACCTGTCACGGTGTGTGGCCAGCGCCAGCCTCGCACCCCTCTGCGCAGCCCCTCCATATGGCCAGCGCCAGCCTCGCGCCCCTCTGCGCAGCCCCTCCATATGGCCAGCGCCAGCCCCAGAACTACTTTCTGCAGGACATGCCACCTCCCCGAGCAAATACGTTGTCGGGGAGGGAGCGTCGCCCCCGGAACTACGTTCTGCTGGGCGTACCACTTCTCCGAGCAAATACTTTGTCGGAGACGGAGCGTCACCCCCGGACCTACTTTTTGCAGGACGTGCCACTTCTCCGAGCAAATACTTTGTCGGAGACGGAGCGTCACCCCCTCACATCCCCGAGCAAATACTTTGTCGGGGAGGGAGTGTCAGCCCCAGAACTACTTTCTGCAGGACTCGACGTTTCGGTTTGGGGTGGTGTCCTGGACGCGTTACCCGCATCATTCGTCGCTCAGCCACTTGCGCACGCGCTCACGCTTGCGCTGGAAATCGCCCACGCACACCCCGCGCTCGAAGTGCTTGTGCTCTGACGAGTTGCAGGTTTGCAAGTGCGCGTGCACAGCCCCTGCCATCGCCACGGTGGGCGACTTGTGCACGAGCGCACGCACGCAAACTGCGGATGTGAGGTGCAACACGCCCAAGACCGCATCCACCCACTCGGGTGACGACGTGTGGCTAGCAACGCCATCGCACATGATGCGCATCGTGCCACAGCTGGTCAATTTGTCATTGAGCCGGCTCAGCCCAGTCCAAAAGAGCGCGGCCTTCGGGCCCTTGATGGCCGCTGCCACGCTGTTGCCCATGAAAGTAACCAAGTTATTGTCGCTGATGCCAAACTCGTCTTTGAGCCGCTTGAGCGAAGCCCAGAAGAGCGCGGCGTTCGGGCCCGCGATGGCCACCGCCACACCGTTGCACATGAAGGTGACCAGGCTGTTTCCGCTGATCCCGAAATCGCGTTTGAGCCGCTCCACGCCAGTCCAGAAGAGCGCGGCGTTCGGGCCCGCGATGGCCGCCGCCACACTGTTGCACATGAAGGTGACCAGGCTGTTTCCGCTGATCCCAACATCGCGTTTGAGCTGCTCCATCCCATCCCAAAAGAGCTCGGCGTTTTGGCCCATGATGGCCGCCGCCACCCCGTCGCACATGAAGGTGACCAGGCTCTTGCCGCTGATGCCAAAATTGCGTTTGAGCCGCTCCGCGCCAGTCCAGAAGAGCGCGGCGTTCGGGCCCGCGATGGCCGCCGCCACACTGTTGCGCGTGAAGGTGACCAGGCTGTTTCCGCTGATCCCAACATCGCGTTTGAGCCGCTCCATCCCATCCCAAAAGAGCTCGGCGTTTTGGCCCATGATGGCCGCCGCCACCCCGTCGCACATGAAGGTGACCAGGCTCTTGCCGCTGATGCCAAAATCGCGCTTGAGCCGCTCCACTCCAGCCAAGAAGAGCGCGGCGTTCGGGCCCGCGATAGCCGCCGCCACACCGTTGCACATGAAGGTGACCAGGCTGTTTCCGCTGATCCCGAAATCGCGTTTGAGCCGCTCCACGCCAGTCCAGAAGAGCGCGGCGTTCGGGCCCGCGATGGCCGCCGCCACACTGTT
>Ga0335398_10010126_pt1 | contig 10780 bp, 15 predicted proteins | sample BON03_FD_205742 | JGI IMG/M metagenome (GOLD analysis project Ga0335398, IMG submission 205742) | Freshwater microbial communities from Lake Bonney liftoff mats and glacier meltwater in Antarctica - BON-03 (spades assembly) (version 2) | ecosystem: Environmental > Aquatic > Freshwater > Ice >...
TTATTGGTGTTTGTCCTGAAAGACTTTAACCTCTAGCTTCGCCCAAGGTAAGCAGCTTTGTCTGCTATAGCTTGGAACATTGACACACCGCCATCCCCAATCATCTCCTTCGCTTCCATGGGATTTTTTTGTCATTTAAATACTTCCCCAGCATAAACCTTCCTGCATCCTGTCTCAATATGAAGTCCGCTACCCATGCACCGGAGAAAGGCTGGTGGATACCTCCCCTTTTTCCTTCTCCTTGGTACAAGTCCTTCTGAAACTCTCCTCATCAATCCATGTACATGTTGTAGAGCCGTTACCATACTTGGATCATAGCTTACATCGACTCGTCGTCTTTGTTTGCTCCAAGTTCCTTCACACGATACTGGTGCTTGCGCACCTCCTCTTCTGCTGATCCTTGTCTAATCACCTTCCACACCCTGCTGTTCTAGGTCGACTTTCTATCTTCATAGTTCACCGTACCTGCTCTCCGGCGAGGCTCTTGCCACGTGAAGACTGTTCGATTTGTCCTGTCGTGCCATTCCGTGGGAACATTTTTGCCTCAAATAATCTGTTTGGATATCGGCTTCTTCATTTGCAGGTTCTCCTCGATGCACCTCCACCTTGACCAAAAACGTCGCTGTAAGAGAATTGAGATTCACCCACGACCGGACTCGAACCAGGGTGTCAAACAGAACAGTCTTTCGCCTTAACTACCAAGCCACAGTGTTTCCAATATCTAATTATTGGAAAACCCGTGGCTTGGTGGTGATTAGATACTGGAAACGCCGTGGCTTTGTGGTTAAGGCGAAAGACTGATTGGATCAAGTTCGAACCTGGTGGTTCGAGTACGGTTGTGCGTGAATCTAAACTTAATTATCTCATGAAGGCAGCCCCGCAGGGCCGCGCTGTTTTACGAATCTTTTGTCCTCTCCTCCTATCCGACACGTGTACGCAGACCTCGGAACATTCTAGTGACATTCGTGTACACAGACCTCAGGGCATTTCAGTACTGTGCACCACGGGATAGTTGTCCGGGCTGATCCTCTCAGACATTAATTAGATACCACCAAGTTCACCATATGTTTTTGCTTTATGAGAGAATTAAGGTTACATTCACCCACGACCGAACTCGAACCGCTGGGTTCGAACCAATCAGTCTTTCGCCTTCACCACCAAGCCATGGCGTTTCCAATATTGAATTAGATAATGGAAACACCGTGGCTTGGTGGGCAAGTCGAAAGACCGATCGTTTCGGACCCAGTGGTTCGAGTCCGGTCGTGGGTGAATGTTACCTTACTACTCTCGCGCTGCTGTTGCTGTTGTTCTTTTTCGGAGCTGTTTGATTGCTTCCAGTAAAATGTCTGCGTCTGGTGCTCCTACTAACGTCGCTTTTCCGCCTGCACCTACCCATGTATTTACACTTTCAGCAGCACTTGGTTGTCGCACAAATCAAGTAAGGTTTGTGTCACAGGGGTGCCGCGTGAAGGCCGCTAGTTCCGGACAGTTCGAGCTGGATCCTTCCTCTTCGCGTCCCACCTTCCTCTGCTGCCTTTTCATTTTTTTCTGCGGGTTCACATAACCTGCACCTATCTGCCCTCCTTGTAGGTTAGACTGTGACTGTGCCTCGAAAGCTGCGACCTCCAAATTTGCCGATCTCTGTGCCATTCCAGTATTCCCGCCCGATACCTGTCAGTCGTACTTGACATTCGTCCTTTCTGCCCGACGCCCTCATCAGGAAATCACCTGTGTTTTATCATGTCCTTGAATTTTAAACGACATAATAATACATATAAAATTCTTAAACGACATAATTACATTTTTACAAATTGTATGACGTGTATTTGTCACAAATTTTGACAACTATGTTACTTAATTTTTTTCGACATAATACTACCATGGTAATATTCTTTACATGTCTTCATATTTTTGAACAGCATAATAATGTTACAACGTGTGATCATATTATATCACTTAATAGATTGTCGACGTGCTTTTGTTTTCATCTTTTGAGGCAGGTTCAAAATCCGAAGAGGATGCGTCTGCGCGACTTCAAGCTCAAACAATCCGAATGGGCAAGCGCCATGTGGAACCTTCACTCGAGACGGACATTGGTTTTGGTGCTTCGTCATGAGATGAAGTGCAGGCCTTTAACATTTATTGTGCAAGTTCTTCTGCAGGAATGGGGGCAAGCTCACGTGGAGCCAAGTCTTCCATCCTCTACTTCTTCTATCTCCAAATGTGCTTCTGGATTACTTGGTACGGTTAGTTCCTCTTCTCGCACTTCTTCGTATGCTCACAGTGCCAACGCGAATTCCGATTCTTCCGAGGATTCTTTCGCAATATCCCTTAAATTGGCCACGACTGTTGCTAGATAACACAAAATTCTTTGGCATTGTAGATACTGGAGCTACGAGTCACTGAGTACCCTTGAGTAATATGCAAGAGTCTCATGAGTCATTTTCTTGGGGAAACAATAGCTCGAGTCGTGCAACGGGGATAGGCTCATTGTATACTATGGCATAATCGCAGGGTCAATTCAACCTGGAGGAGATGGCGTTCTTGTGCCTATGCTTGTCACCTCTGGGCAGCTCAACTCTTATGCGCTACCAGACATAGATCAGATTCTATTTTGAGTGCCTGTCTGGCACCAGGTCATACTGGTGATTTTGGACCGCATGCAGCAGGGCTCACTATTAAGACTCGCAATGGTAAAGTGCGCATTCCTATTGTACGTCAACAGAGCACCATGTATTGGTTGATGGCGTTCTATCCTCCTCCTTCTTATTCGAGTCTATATGTCACAACAACTTGGGAGAAAGATCCGGAGATATCAGAAAGCTTGCCAGTCATCATTCTGACAACGTCCAAGATCAGCTCTGATCTGGTGCAGGTTGTGAAAGGATTAAATCCTCCTATCGTGGGGAGTGACTCCGAATCAGAGTCTTCTGCTGCCTCCAATGCTTCCAGCACAAGTTCAGGCTCATCTGCTGAAAGTCTTGTGCTTGCTGGCAATCTTGTCAAGGAACGAGCTGGTCTCAAGCGAGGGACATTGTCAGATCAAGGTAAGTTACAAGTTGTTAAAAAAATTCGTACTTCAAAGAAAGATAAGAGCCCGAAGACAACTTCCAAAAGAGATAAGAGCCAAAAGCATGACGATAATTTTGATGCTTCCTTGGCATTAATGGATATAGATCACCTGCTTGATTCTACGCCTGTTCAACATAAAGGTACGTTTCGTGAAGAGTATGCAAAAATACATCGACGTTACGGACATGTTGACATCAATTGTCTTGTACATCGTAAGCACAAAGGCATAATTCATTCATCTCTTATTCCCAAGAGTACAAAGATCAAACATTTATTCAAGGATTGTCCTGTTTGTCTTGCTATGAAATATTGAAAGCCCTCTACGCCTACTTTTAAGACTGTGGTCTATATAGAGATGTATGAGGTTTGATAAAAGGTATACACAGACACTTTTAGTCCCTTCCGAGTGAAATCAATCAAAGGGAACCACTACTATTCTGTCCTTGTCGATGAAAAGTCAGGTCGCTATCTTGCAATATCGTATGCGCACAAATCCGAGTTTCCTTTAGTGTTTTTGCAGTTCGTAGCAAAAATAGCTCGTTTTCCTAAGATACTAGTGTGTGATAGTGCTGGTGAAATGCTTAGTGCCACAATGACAGGCACATATGCTCTTCACGAGCTTTCACTTCACGTAGTTCCAGAAGGAGAACATTTTGCCAATGCACCTGCTGAGCGTGCAATTGCTTTGATCGATAATATTGTAAAAACTTTGCTGGCAGCTCAGAAATTGCCATGTAATACATGGGATATCTTAGTGGAGCATTCTACCTTGATATATGATGTTACACCTTTATATCCAACACATTAAAAAGTCACTGTATATGAAGCAGAAACAGGCATGATATCCAACCTGAAGGATATTCCTCCAATGGGTTGTTTTGCCATTCGCTTCCTCGACAAACTTGATAGGAAGGATTTCAAACTCTCACCAGCCAATCAGGCTGGTGTTTTCATGCGGTATGCTACGCTCAGACATGTTTTCGGTGCTGTCATACAGGTAGGATCTAACGCTTATGTGACAGCACGTCACAATCTAATTTACGTGTTAGATCATTTCCCTCATTCCAATAAGTCACATTCCTCAAATGCTGAGCTCTCATGGCTGCATACATTGTTAGCTAAGCCTCAGAACAAAGAAGGGTCGGTGTCTTCCGATAAGTGCGCAAGTAAGATCGAGGATGTATCTCTTTACTGCGCAGAATCTTTTGTAGAAGGGGTTGGGACTCCTGAAATCTTTTTGAATGACAATCAGACCTCTGACAAAGGAACTGACATCAATCAGGAAGTAGAAGTCGCTCTGCAGCAACTTGCGATTCTAGTTGGTGAGACTCGTGCAACTGCAAAGTCAAAAGCAGATACCGAAGATGCTGGTTTTCTAACTTTGAGTTCAATTCATTCCTAAGATTATACCTTACATGTTGAGCAGAATCAGAAGATCGACATCTCAACGCCAAAGCATACTGCATCAACTGATGCGATAGTTGCGTCACAATTCACTGAAGGTGAACTGCGTGCAAATCGCGCTTTGCTTGTAGGAAGAATTCTTGTGCGTAGTTTTGGAACGCTGGGTAATTGCAAAGGAGTAGTATCTTCTTATGATGCACTCCATGAGGAGTATCGCATTGATTTTAGTGCAGATAATACCTATGAATTGTTCTCATTCGATGACATGCTAATGCTACTCCCCAATACTTGGCTGTTCAAACGTGCACATGCCAATATTGCATGTGTGCAACTTGCACTTACAACCACTATGTTTGATGTTGCTGTGCTCAAATATACAGGGAAACCTGCGGCTTTTGTTGCAATTGCCTCAGGCTTCACAGAACCAGGTTCTTATGCTGAATCTCTCACAGTTGTTGATTCTGATCTTTGGCAGGAGTCGATGATAGTTGAGATTCGTCAGATCGAATCTATAGATTGTTGAAATGTTGTTCTTCTGAATGACTTGCCTTCTCAATCATTTGTGATAGGCAACAAGTGGGTGTTCAAGTTGAAATATCGTGATAATGTGTTTGACAAACGTAAAAGTCGTTTGGTGGCTTTAAGTTATCAGCAAGAAAAGGGCAGAGACTTTTTTGAAAGTTTCAGCCCTACTTGTAGTCAAATTGCTTTGCGGTTAATACTTGAATTGACTTCCATAAGAGGCTGGTGTTCTATTGATATGAATGCGCTCTCAGCCTTCATATCATCCAAACTCGCAGTGGGTGAGCATGTCTATATGAAAATGCATAAGAGATTTGACACTTTGCAAGAAACACATTGTTTATCACTGAATAGATGTATTTGTGGTCTGTGTCAATCTCCTCGTGCTTTCTTCATGCTCACGCGTGAAGAATATGATAATGCTGGTTTTACGCAACTCAAATCTGACAAGTGTGTATTTGTAAAAATTGAAAATAGTATCATAGGTGGACTTGCTTCGTTCTCTCCTGAAGATGTTATCAATCACGGTGCTTTTGTTTCTATGAGTAATGTGCCACCAGCACAAAGGATATATCCTTCTTGTCCGCACAGTGTTGCAGCCTTCTTTATCAGCATGTATGTTGACAATAATACTCTACGCTAAAATTGTGACGAAATCGTTGAACAGTTTGAGGCTTCAATTGCTGCGGATGCTCGTATTCAATTGCATCGTGATGGGAATCTTGAATAGTTTTTATCTGTTAGATATGTTTTTGATAAGACAACAGGTGCTATCGGTTGCAACCAAGAAGCTTATATTGATCGTTTGTTACGTAAATACGGACTTGATCAATGCAATGCTACTAAGTTGCCCATGAATCCTGGTACGGATCTCGCTCTTTTGCCTTTGCCGGCAAAACCAAACAAGCTTCTGCATTAATAGGTGAACTTTTGTTCATTGCTATTAATACGGCTCCTCAAATTAGTTATGCAGTTTCCTGTTTGACTAGATACATGGTTATCTTAATGCCAGCACATCTTGAAGTTGATAAGCAAGTGCTTCGATATTTGCGTGGTGTCAAAGGTGATATGATAAGGTGGTGTGCTCGTGACGTGTCATCTACACACACAGCTGGACAAGTCTATGGCTACGCTAATGCTAGTTTCGCTGATGATAGTACCAATCGAAAATCCACGCTTGCCTACTTTCTCTTCGTTAACAATGCAGTATTTTCTTGGCGATCTTGTTTAGGATCAATCGTTGCAACATCGACGACCGAAGCCGAGTTACAAGCATTCGCCATGTGTGCAACAGAGGTTCTGTATGCTCGTAAATTGTGCATGGAACTTGGGTTTACTCATTTGCATGCAACTACGATCTATGAGGATAATACGAGGTGTATTTCGATTGCACAACATATGCGCTTACGAAATAGATCTAAGCATATTGCTTTGCGTTTTTGCTTTTTGAGTGCTTGGATAGAATCTTGCCAACTGACACCTGTACAGTGTGCTTCGGCTGACAATATCGCAGATCTAGGAACTGCTGCCCGTGCTCGTCCAGCTTTCGAACGCATGAAGGCTATCATGTTTGGAGATCGACGTTGATCTACAAACTTTTCAAGACTATCTTATTTCTATGTGCCACACATCTTACCCTTTTAAGGCTTAGGTGCAATTAAGAAGTGTAATCCATGCGACCTGCATAATTAAAGTGCAAAGCATGTGATTTCACTTCTGATTTCGTGGTATATATTGTATACAGTAGTCCTTGTATATTATCTTTTCTTTGCTTGTACAACGCTATCATGCCTTCGCAAGATTGTAAGAATGATAATCTGTTCCATTATATTTTATCATGCCTTGCTTGTATAAGGCTATCATAGCCTTTGCAAGTTTGTAAGAAAAACGATCGTCATTTCCAACGTCGTCACCACTGGATTCAAAACAACATTTCTCTTCACACATGCCACCCTCAAGGAAAAGGCCTTCGCAGAGTGGCTCAAACAAAGGAATCTCGCTCTCAGGCCACTTTACTTGAAAATCAGCAGTGATGTCTACACCGGCTTCAAAAAATGGTATGAGGGCCAACACGGCCAGGCATGATTCGGAGTGCGCCAATGTGAATACTAGTGCCAAGCTTGAAAAGGGCGTGCGCAAGTGTCAAGACGGCACATCGTCCTTGCCGGTATTCCAAACACGTCCCAACGCGGGCCGTGTATAAATTCTGAGAAAGTGTCTAGTGAGAGCCCCAAGAATGGGGAGGTCGCACCTCTGGAAACAGAGGTGTGGAGACATACGCACACATTCATACTACATACATTTTACCCAACGTGTCCCGCTAGTGGGTGTCACGCAGTACGGTTTTGTCCGAGAACGTCAAGTCGCAGAAAGATGGGAGTATCCGCCAACTTCCCTACAAAGGGTCGAGTCGAGGTGGTACAATTGAACTGTTGTTACACGACAATAAATTGGAAATACCCAGTCCTGACTGGTCCTGAATTGGTGTTCGAATGTGATTCTTGTCAATGAATATATATGTCCTTCAAGAATTGAGTTGTATGTTTATGTCGTATAAAATTTTGCGACATTCTTATGTCACATAACCTTCATCTGAAGGTTTATGTCGTATAAATAATTATGTCGTATCATCAAATTATGTCGTGTAGAATTATTTATGTCGTTCAACATATTATTTCGTTTAAGAAATCATATCGTTTAACATTATATGTCGCTTAAGAATGTATGTCGCTTAATTTTTCAATGACGTAATTATGTCGGACAAAATTTTATACTACAGAACCTAATTGGAAAATGTCATTAAAGAATTATTATGTCGTTGAAGGGTTAATACGACATAATAATGTTTTTTAAAGGACAAATATAAACACCTGTAATTTCCTGATGCGCTGCTGTAAACAAAGCCTGATTTGATTTTGTTGTGACAGTGAGAACTCTGTGAACCCAGCATGAAGCGTGATCCTCACTCACTGCCATTTTGATGTTGCCTTCCTTCCACCATGACTTGTATCGTACGCTCTGCCCACGATGCGCCCTCTTTTTGCTCCCGTTCTTTCTGTTCTTTTCCTCTTTTGATTTCGTTTCATCATAGTTAGAGAATATTTCTTTCCCGCTGAACTCAAATGAGCGGATTTCCTCCGCCCCTTTTTTTGACTTGCACCACACGACCCAGTCGTGCATCGTGCTGGCCTATTCCAGCCAACTTTCCTTCTCTTGTTCTGACTCTGATAGGCTCTGCCATATTACCACCGTTGGTCTTGCTTTCCCCCCCCAGAAGAGTAGATCTCCTCGTCCTGCCGACTGAAAGAAAGGATGGCCTTCCGAACACTCCTGCTTTTTCAGAAGGGTCCCACCAAGATCTCTTTCCTTGCACTGCGTCAGTATTCAAAAACCGGCTTCTCGGATTAGCAAAATTTCTAGGAGGGAAAATGGATCTATTTTCCCAAATACTAATTTTTAGTTACCTCCCTTTAGGTTGCTTTAAATGCCCAAAAACAGAGGGAATCGCACGGGCCTAACACGTTTCCGGAGGAAGAATTTACTCCAAACAAAACCCTATTTTCGGCGGGTGAACACAGATTTCCAATCTGCTCGACGGGCTCGAAAGCGCTGAAATCTTGCGATCCAGGGGCCCCGTCAAATTCAAATGGCTAACCACTTCCAAAAATCCGGTGTTCCTAGGGAATTGCACAACAAAATTTTGCAGGTATCATCTGAAAATTACACGAGTATCTATATGTCGCTTAATATTAAATTATCCTTACACGACATATAATTTATGAATAAAAATTGAACCACATATAACTTTTTTTTATACGACATATAATTTTTTTGAGATTAAACATCATATGACTGTCTTGTTCAACATATGATTTTTTTCATACGACATATTTATGTAGTTGACTTCTTATTATATGTTGTTTCGTTTTAAAACAACATATACATTTTGAAGTTACATTTATACATGTTACAGTATTTTCAAGTAACATATGTATGTTGGTAATATATTCATTTTATGCTACACAAAAAACATATACATGTCATTATAGTCCCTGACATATGTTGTTCCAAAAATCCCACAACATGCACATGTTTTTTTCTTTGGTCTGCAGTACGCCTGGACCCATGTCATCACTCGACACGGTATCCAAGTGCACAGTGTCACAATGGGATCATACAAGTTCTATGGTTGGGTATCATGATCATGTTTCAACTGCGTCATCACAGAGAAAGTGCGAATCACAGTCAACCCTGAATCCGAGGTTGCATGACAACCTTGTAAACAGATGTGGGTGTCGGTCCTAATCTCACAGCAGCCCACTCAGCGAGAAAAGACATGTGTCAGGTAACTCTTTACTCAAAATATCATACTAATTCATTCATTCATTCTTTTAACATGTTTTTTCTTTCACAAAAAAAGAAAAGAAGAAGATGTGAGCAAACCACCGATATCTCAAATCTAAAATATATTTGAGCGCATAGACCCTCAATCAAGGGTACTAAACTACTTTTTATAGTAATAAAAGCAATCATCATCATCATGTCAGACATCACGTGTTGATTTACGTGCCTTTTTTTTGGTACCGTGTCTCCAACAGCGGTCAGAAACCAACGGCGAGTTTGTTTGCTCAAACAGGACATGAGTGCAGGCGAAGATGCCAACTGCTGCAGCGGGAGAATGTCAATAGGTAATTTACACTGGGTATTTTTTTGGGTCCCATCACGTGCCTCGTCGAGACTGACGGCGTAATTCATGAGAAGCACATCAGTGACAGTAGTCAAATATTTGCGAGCTGCTCCTGTTGGCGTACACGTTTGTTTTAGACGACACACTTGTTTCGACCCGTCTTGATAATCTTTGAGATGCATTTGTTTGTTTCGAAAATAAATGTACGGCAAATAAGATAATCAATCATAAATATGTTGTTTAACATTTTTTATGAAAGAGATCAAGAAATAAAAAGAGAATCCGAGAAAGAGAAAGAGAAAGAGAAAGAGCAAGACAAAGAAAAAGACGAAGAGACAGAGACAGAGAATTGAAGAGAGAGAAAGTGACAGAGAAATCAAGAGAAAGAAAACGATGCAGACAAATCAAGAGAGAGAGAAAGAGTTAAAGAAAGAGTTAAAGAAACAGCAAGAAAAAGTGAAAGAGAAAGAGCAAGAGCAAGAGCATGACAATTCAGGAGGGTCAAACACACAGAGTAAGAGAAACATAATGATAGAGAGAAAGAGAAAAAGACAGTCATAATTTACCTCACCTAGTGTTGGCCGTTTTGTTTTCCACATCATGACCCACATGTTGACAATCCACTGTGGGCTCCCATCACCTTCGCCAGGTTTTGAGTCTTCTATTGCGCTTGAATACTCCCGCTTGCGTTGTTGGGCAGACTTTGGCAATGTGCCATGAGACTTGGCGGAATGCACTGCATTTCGCATAATGGGAGCCGGCCCTAGAATGCGCCACGCATCAATCACATAGTATACCTTGGGTGTAGTCAAATACAACCGCACACATTTGAATTCCAAGCACAGAGGATCTGTGGGCTGCTGTGGGAGTCGCCAGTACTCCTCATCAAATGCCAAACTGTGCGAATCTGAGCGTGCTGTGTCCACCTCTGGACCCTCAGAGGTGAGACCAGCTGTCGGACCAAGCTATGGGTTGTTCGTTGGGCGGTCTGCCAAACCACTCGACAACCCCGCACGACCACACTGGCCGCTCCCTACCGTGCACGCAACACAAGCTCAGAACCAAAACTGAAGATCGGCACGAGCCAACGTCCTT
>Ga0335398_10010127_pt1 | contig 10780 bp, 20 predicted proteins | sample BON03_FD_205742 | JGI IMG/M metagenome (GOLD analysis project Ga0335398, IMG submission 205742) | Freshwater microbial communities from Lake Bonney liftoff mats and glacier meltwater in Antarctica - BON-03 (spades assembly) (version 2) | ecosystem: Environmental > Aquatic > Freshwater > Ice >...
TACATATATATATATACATATATATATATATACATATATATATATATACATATATATATATATATATATATATTTGTTTATATATGTTTATATATATATATATATATATATATATATATATATATATATATATATATATATATATATATTTGATTATGTATGTTTATACATACATATATATATATATATATATATACATATATATATATATATATATTTATATGCTTATACATACACACTCACATATATATATATATACACGTATATATATATGTATATATATATTATTTTGATCTATACATACATATGTATATATATATACATATACATACATATCACAAACCTGGACTAGCACACTCTTATCAATGCTAGAGGTTAACTCTGCAATACCAGTGTTAATCTGTGTACGATATGTGTATGGGGGTGCATGTGTGTTCATGTGTGACGGATGTGCATAGAAAGATACATGTCAGTGTTTACCATCTATACAAGTCAGAAATAAATGTCAGTGTTTATACTCTGTACAAGTCAGCAAAGTTCAAACAAGCTTAACAAATATCGATGCACCTATCAAATCATTTCACATACCATCGACATTCTCGTCTGAACCTGTGTATATTTGCATATCTCAGTCACCTGAATAGCACCGATGCCCATGGATGTACAAATAGCGAAGACGGTGGTAACGATAGCCATGACATCTATCAAATCGCCCACGATTCCGAAAACCATGTTACCGAGGATTGGGAAGAAGCAACTGCACGCTCACACATACCCACCCTCCACGCAGAGACACACACATGCAATATATGTCAAATCGAGTCAGCTGCAGCACTGGCTGTCCCTGAATCCAGCTTTGTTTGGTATATGCATGTGTGGGTGTGTGCATTCTTGTGTGAGAGCGAGAGTACGCGTGCGTCTGTCTCTCTCCCCCTCCCTTGTTCTCCCACGCACTATCTCTCCGGCGCATGCGCACGCGCACTCTCTCGTTTGCACTCACTCTCACTGCACCTGCGCATAGTAAGCGGAAGACCCATTCTATTCGACGTGACGCCAAGACAAATGCCGACCACGGTATAGCAAAGCCAAGCATGGATTCCCCAGTGATAATACGAAAGATTGATAGCCTCTTGGGAAATTTGATCATAGCTCAAGTATCCTCTCGCCAAATATCTGTTATAGCCCAGATGGTAGATAGGCTCGCCTACCCCATAGTAGATCAGGCCTGTGCCTGTACCCGCCATTCCAAACATCATCATAAACCTGTATCGCACAAAGAGAGAGAGAGCGTCAGATCTCGCCAGGCAGCTTCCGATCATACGAGCATATGAGTGAGCAAGCAAGAGCACGATCGAGAGCAAGATCCACAGAGAAAAGAGAGTGTTATAGAGGATTCACACGGCGGTACCACATTTCAGAACTTCTCAAAACTTCAACAGACGTAAACGCAGACATAGACACAGATGAATGTATTTGGTAGATAATTTCACCCGATCTGAGTCTCTCTTCCCTCTATCACACATTTGCCCTCTTATGCAAGCAACGTACACGCATTCTTTTCACATGTCGCCTCCTCTTTGCCCGCTCCCTCTTTTTCCCTCCCACAAGCACACACGTATGCCTTATCGCGACAACATTAGCGACTCCCTAAAATATCAGGCCACTTTTGTAAAACCTTACAAAAACAGAGCTCTGTTACAAAAGAGACCTAGCAATTTAGGAAGCCTATGAAGTGGCTACGATTATTTGGCTCCCTGAAAACATAGGTCTCTTTTGCAAAAGAGTCCTATAATAGAGACTACATTCTGCAAAAGAGACCTATATTTAAAAGAAGCCTACTAATCATAGCCACCTCATACAAATTATTGCCATCCCATAGTCTCCCTCACCAAGTCATATCTGTATTCGTGCATGTTTGTATTCGTGCAAGCAACAATACGAGTCGCTTATGATTTTCTGTATCCCTCCCTCCTTTTTCTACTTCTCCCTCTTTCTCCGCTCTATCAAACACACACACGTAATCTCGCTTACCAAGTGAACTTGCGGCTCCTGGTAAGTAGAGAAGAGATTAAATTTGAGTGAAGGAGGGCGAAAGTAAGAGAGAGAGAGAGAGAACGAGACAGAGAAAGAGAAAGAGAGAGAGGAGATTGATTGATATTGTTGAGATAGGAAGCGAACGAAAGCGAGCGTGCGAGAGAAAGAGCGCGCGCGCGCGCGCGCGCATGCGAGAAAGAGAGAGAGTGTGTGTGCGTGTGTATGTGGGAGACAGAGAGACATCCATCTTCTACACAAACTCGCTTACCAAGTGACAGTGTTGTATTCGGGCTCCTGATCAGCAGAGCCGAGTTTCAAATGGTAGTACCGAGGGCTCAGCCAAATGTAGGCAACAAACACAATCCACATGTTTTGCGCGCCGATGAACAGCCACGTGAAATGATGCGTCATCCATCTGCCAGTGAGAAAAAAACAAAAAAGGAAGATTGGTTGTGTGTGAGAGAGAGTGAGTGAAAGAGAGAGAGAGATCCACAGAGCGAGAGAACGAGAGAGAGAGAGAAAAGCAAAGACGAAGAGAGAGAGAGAGAGAGAGGGAGATAATCGATCCCTCCAAATGCACGAGCACGTACACGGAAACTTTACCACACATGAACATAATTAAACAGTTGCCATCCAATAATAAAGTTTCAATCTTTGAACTCAAAAGAGTCTCTTTCTCTCTCTCTCTTTCTCCGTCTATATTGTTCTCACTCTCCTTCTCATGCTCCTGCTCATTCTCTCGTGTACGTACGTGGTTATGTGTGGGTGTGCATATGTGTGAGTTCATCTGTTTGCATGCGCATTTGTGTATGCGTGTATGCATATATATGTATATTTACATTTCCAAAAGTCGTTCTCTTGGCCTTTTCAGCATTTCTATTTGTCGAAAATACGATTTAGTTGCTTCTTACTATTATTATTTGCTGTTATATCACACTTTGAACCTCTTGGCCTCGGCAGCATTATCAAAAAATAAATCCTGCTGCAAGACGGCAACCAGCACAACTGTCCACGCGATGATCAAGGATAACATCACCACTACTGGGTTTCCCTTCAGGCCCAGTATATGCAACTGTTTCGGAGGATACACACACACACACACACACACGCACACGCACACGCACACACACACGCACACACACACGCATACATGCACAAGCACGCACGCACACACACATACACGCACACAGACAACAATTCACACATGCACACACACACTCACACACATACACCCAAACACGTACAAGATTACATGGTAAACGACCAATTGACTGCTGTTGGGTTCTCCTTGAGGACCAGATTGTGCAACTTTACATACACATCCAGACCAATCCAGACGGCTTTTTGTACCCCGAACGTACAAAATTGCTCACGCTCTTGTGCACACACTCATACATGCGCACGTGCACACGCAAATGCGCAGGTACTCACACGCACAATTACACGCGCACACACAGACAAACAAGTACATACATACAAGTATACACATGCGCATACACGTGGATGGAGAGAGAGTGAGAGAGAGAGAGACAAGCTCTTTCTTTCTTTTTCATCAGGTAGAGGGAGAGTTAGAGCGAGTGCGAGAGAGAAAGCAAGGGAGTGATAGATGGAGAGAGAGGGGGGTAAGGGGGAGAGGGGGAGATAGATAGAGACGTACACACACCATGACACGTACATGGCATACACACGTGCAAACACACACACACACATACACACGTAAGCAGAGCTGGGCGCAGAGATAGAGAGACAGGAGAAAAAAACATGAGAGACAGGGGTGAAAAGATAGGTAGCGCGCGTGTGCATGCATGCGCGTGGATGAGAGAGAGAGAGCACACGCGCGCTGGAGAGAAAGTGCACATTTGCAAGAGAGATGGTTCTACTCACACCCTCCCGTCCTTACAGAATCCAGTTTATCTCTTGATGATACAGAGAACCTACCTCATGCATATTGTAGGGGTTGTGCTTATTAATTTTGCCGATATGATCGCCTTCCAATCCCTCGCCTTTTACCTGCGTCAAGATGACGATGCCGCAAAAATGAGGGCGACTAGCAGTAACGATTTAATCAATAATCATCACAAGAGGGTAAGAAGGAAAGGAATTTTGCAGATTGTGAGAAGAAAGGGACATAGGGGGGGTGAGAGGGCATGGGTGCACGATTGGGAAAAGGAATCTAAAGGGGGTGGGTCCAGGCGAGTCTCACATAGTGCGAGCGAAGCGTATCGGTGGGGGATGGCGTGAAATCTGACTTGTTCAAGGTGGGTGACTCTGACACACTATAGAACGCAGAAGGCTGTTTGTGTGTGTGTGTGTGTGTGTGTGCGTGTGTGTATCTGAATGATCTGCAACATACGCATCGCAACATATGGATGATGTTTGATCCTAAAAGTAAGCTCCCCCTGATCTCAGATCATCTTAGGATATGCGTGCAGTTTGCTCTCTCGAAGCACGCTCAGGAAACCCCATACTGAGATTTTTAACATCAATCAATTACATACCAAAGAGGGTTGTTCATCGGTGAACTCCGTCATCTGCTTGTAAAAGGGCACTTTGAATCTGAGATCGTTTTAGCATGAGGTCAGTACTGGCGTCGCGTTTTGCATCATACGTTTGCTTGTTGCAAACACAACAGCCGATGCACAACATACATGCCAAAAAGGTGAAGATACATGCCAAAAAGGTGAATCTTGACTCGTGAAGGCAAGGATCGGATTACCCTTCCAAGCCAGCGAGCGCGCCTGAGCTCCTCGAAGCTTCGAGTGCCACGCCTCCGGCACAGTATCTCCAACAAAACAACAAAACGCACGTACCGGTCACGCATGATGCTGACATTGAACATGGATCCCAAGATATGGATATTTCGGAAGTATTTTTCGTGCTGCTCGATAGGAGTGCACTCGGCAACACTCGTCAGGATGACGTGTCACATCATGATGGTCACACGGTAACGCTCTGTCTGGACGGGGAGATTTGACTTGGTCTGTGGAAGAAAGCTTGAAACGTTTGCCGCAGACTCAATTGGGAGACCAAAGAATTTGAAGCTGAGATGACAGGGTATGAGGGTTCTTTGCTGGCCGCAGTCTTCTTGCAAGCCCTCGTGTGCATACTGGGGGTCGACTGTCCCAAAGCAGCCCCTGCCTCACCATCTTCTTTCAGGCCAGCTGGCAGTTGTCTCCTCACGGCGCATGTCAACGACGAGCGACCCGGTCTGAGGCTCTCCTTCGAAGACTCAGGCTCTGGCAGTGGTGGGGGGTTGCAGATGGGGGTTGAAATTGGCGCCGTCATTGAGCGTGCTGCTGGTGCGTGTGTGCGTGGTGCATGTGATAATGCATGCAGAGATTTGAAATATCTTGCACGTGGCAGATTGATGTTGCTTTTATTACTTCGTAAGAAATTAGTAGCTTTGCTGGAAGCTTTATGTGCTCGCAAGATATTTCAAATTTCTTTGCGGCGAACAGTGAAATGTGTGTAACAAAACAAAAGTGATTCTTGCCTCTTGCACGTATGTACGATGTACATACTACATACACACATATATACAGGTGCTGCATCGATATCGGAGAGCTCACCGATATCCATGCAAAAATGAATTCAATTTTTTTCACACGTACGCACCACTTATTCCATCATGAGGCTCTAACATTGGGAACTGCCGTCTTGCAGATGGAAAGCGCGTGGGCGAGCAAGGAGCGCGCAGTAACAAGCACACACGGGACTCTTTTGAACACAACGAGTTTTCGCACACGAGGGCAAGCCTTGCGGCATTTGACTTACTGCGACCTGGGATGCCGCCGCAAATAGACGACACCTTGATGGTATTGCACCACAGTTTGTATTCAGCACAAAATGACGGAGGCGTGGCTATTAACCAAATAATGCTGGACGTGTACGTATTCAAGAATAGCGGGACATGGGTGGAATTTTCTGGCAAAAACACGAAAGTGGTATGTGGGCATGTAATCATTATGCCTCGCTTCGAAAACTGGCACTATTGCGGTCTTTCTTCGTACGCGCAAGATGGGTGTGCGCCTGGCGAAGAGGGCATTTCGCTTGAAATGTTGGTTCGTTTCACTAACGTGGCCAATTTTTTCCCAGTCAGTCAGAATGCAAACCACGATACGCGCCTCGTGCCGGCAGTGCAACAGATTAGCGCCGTTCCTGCGTCAAGGGCCATCAAATTTGACACCGATTTTTCTCCTGGTAATGTCCTCACACCTAGCAACACTTATGTGCACACAGATCTTTACACGTCTCCTGACGACCTAGGTACTTTTCAAGTCGCCACGGGATCTAAGGCTGACTTGCTACTCAACATGTGGTGCAGACATTTCATAGATTACACCAAGGAATCACAATCCAATTTCAAAAAATTGAAGGCGCTCACAAAGTGCCGAGCCCAAGATTGCCAGCAGCACAATCACTGTAACGTCTTTTACTGCCCAACTTGCAGATTTACAAACAATCTTGGCTTCTGCTATACTCTAGAGGGCCAGCGCAAATGCACTTCCTCTCCGGAGGATCCAGCGTGTTTTGAAAACGTTGCTCCGAATGGGGCCTATGGCGAACGATGTCAAACTGCTACTTTACAGTTGCCCACTTGGACTAAAAATTCACAGCCGCAATGGAATACTGCCCCAACGAAGAGAGACCTGGCGGACCAATGCATAGAGCTGGCACAAAATGCAGCGCCGATGGTGCTCACGTGCCAGAAATGGAGGCAGTATGGACACGCACGCTGCAAAGACATGAATGGATGTCGTGTAAGCACGTCATGTGGTTGTATTCCGTCGCAATGCAGCTGTGGCGACGACGATTGCATTTATGCTGAACCCTCGGCTCGGAGGGGTCTCGCGCCGTTGTCAGCCGTATTTGCCGATGCACCGACGCAGTTTGGTCAAACCAGTGCTTGCAGCGCCATTCTTGAGCCATCTGTGTGCGATGACACGGCTGGCTGCAAATATGACGAGTGCGGGTGTATTTCAGCTTCGTGTTTTTGCGGTGATACATGCTGCATTTCAGGACTTTGCGGTGGTCTCACAACTGGACAAGCTGCGGGAAGTAAGGATGCCTGCGAAACATTCTTTGTATCGTTTCGTAAGGAAGATGCGTCAAACCAAGCAATGACAGTGCGCTTTCCGGCGCGCAACGATGACACATTTTCACACAGCTCGCTCATCTGGCTCGGCAGCGACGGCGACAGCGACGGCGATGGCATAAGTGATACTACAGAGGGTCCAGGCGATCGAGACGGAGACGGGATCGTCAATATGTTGGATACAGACAGTGACGGTTCGCTCTCACCTCCTGCCTAACTCTTGCTGTCACTTTTTGACTCTGACTCCCGCGTACGCTTTCTTTCTCCCTCGCTCAAACACACAACGACATTCTTCAGTCCAGCTACTGTAGTAGAATTCTAAGCTGATCAGTTGTAGAGAATATTTTGCGCATCTCTACCCGAGTCTTTCCCTCTTGCTCCCTCTCGTATCGCTCTCCATCTCTCTCGCACACAATTACTCACAAATATCCCGCTTTTCCGTTGACAACTATACATAAACCTAGGTGATGGTTTGCTTGACGCGGTAGAGGGCGCTGGCGACAGAGACGGCGATGGTGTCCCATCGTTTCTTGACCTTGATTCTGACGGCGATGAGCTGCTTGATGTGGAGGAAGGTCTCGGATGCGACGGACAGTTACGAGACACATCAAAAAATGGGATCCCTGACTACTTGAATCTAGACAGCGATGGTGATATGCTTATAAAATATACACTATGTATCGATGTGTACATGTATCCGCGCTGCTCTTTTTTGGGAGTATCTTCTGATCCGAAAGACCTTCTCCCCTGCAGTCATACACAACTCCTTCTTCGTAATCGCACACAAAAATTCACACTCAATCACCGCCATTCATACTTATTCAGGCGACAAGATACCAGATGCACTCGAAGGTTTGTTGGACCAAGATGGTGATGGACTTGGAAATTGGAGAGACCTAGACAGCGACGGCGACAATATTCCAGATGATGTGGAGAAGCTGGGCGATATTGATCACGATTCAATACCCAATTATCTGGATTTGGATTCTGACGGGTACATGCATACGTATATATGTATGCATGTGTTTTTCAAAACATGCTTACACACACACACACACACACACACACACACACACACACACACACACACACACACACACATGTGCACAAACAATGTACAAATATATATGTTTATATACACATGTATGCATATATGTATATATGTAATGTATATGTATATATATAAATATGAACATACATCCATGTGCATATGTATACACATATATATTCATATTCATATTTAATATTTACAAATATATACTTGTATACATGCATATATAAATAGACATACATATATGCACACATTGCGCTCCAAAGAAAAAATCTACTCAGCATACCTCCAAAAAATGAAATCTGTATACATAGAAATGTCATATATATGAATGTATAAAAATATCATAATATGCCCGCACACACATGCACACGTACACCCCCCCACACACACACAAACGCACACACATACACGCACTTCCAGAGATTTTATATCAGATAGAGAGGAGGGGGCAGGCGACAGAGACGGTGACGGTATTCCAAATTTCCTCGACTTGGATTCTGATGGTATTCTTTTCTTCTCTCTCTCTCTTTCTCTTTCGCTCTCTTTCTTTCGCTCGCGCGCGTGCGCGCGCTCTCCCTTGCTCTCTCGCTTTCTCTCTGTGACTGGCACGCACGCGTGCTCTCACTCATACATGCACACACTTGCTCTTGCACGCGCGCGCGCGCGCGCGCTCTCTCTGCGTCTCTCTCTCTCTGTCTCTCTCTCTGCGTCTCTCTCTCTGCGTCTCTCTCTCTGCATCTGTTTCTCTATTCTATGGTCTCTCTTCCTCTCTGTCTCTCTCTCACACACAAACTCTCTTTCTTTCTGCGTCTCTCTCTGCGTCTCTTCCAGATCTCCCAGAGTCTCTCTTTTTCTCTCCCCCTCCCTCTCTCCCCCCACTCCTCCTCCTTCCTCTGTCATGAATTCGTGTAATTGCGAGGCGTACAGCTACAAAAATACAGCATAGCCTCTACATGCAGACTAAAATATTTTTGTGTGCATCATTTCTGAAAACTTTCAACAAGACTTGTACGTACATGATTTCTATAAGTGTGATGCAAAAAGTTGTTTGTGCAAAAACAAATCCAGGGGACGGAATTTTGGACAGCGTAGAAGGCGTTGAAGATCCCGACTTTGATTTGATTCCTAGCTACCTGGATGTCGACTCAAATGGTGAGCTTGGCATCAATAGTTGCTCGAAGCTCTCAACCTAGAGAGACTCTTTTAAGTTTGCAAGATTGTAATTGCATAGACTTATGATTTGGCGTTGCGTCTGAGGAAACACCACAAAATGTATCAAGTCAATCTGTCTGTATATGTCATGCATCGACAAATAAAACAGGGGATGGCGTCCTCGATGCTGTACAAACTGGAAACGATACAGCGAAATCAATCAATGGGGTGGGAAATGATACCGATACGAACAGCAGTGGTCTTGCATGCGTTTCCAGATGCCCCGGTTTTGATCCAGCAAAAAAGGAAGTCAATATTTCCAAAATGGATCAAGATCAAGACGGTATTCCCGACGTCGTAGAAGGAACGCTCGACTCAGATGGTGATGGCTTACGAAACTTTGAAGACCCCGATTCAGATAACGATGGTGTGTGTGTGTTTAGTGTTTACCATGTGTGTGTGTGTGTGTTTAGTGTTTACCAAACACACACACATGTTTACGTGTGTGTGTTTAGTGTCGGTTTGTTTTGGCTGCAGACTTCAAATTGTTGGAAATCAGTTGGCACACAGTCGGATTGTGTGCCTTATTGTGTCTATTTGTAGTTTAAGGAAAAAACATGTCTCAACGTCTCAAAAAGAATTGTAGGTATAGTTGGGTCTTGAAGATTCTTCCAAGAAAGGGCGTGCCAGCATGCTGTCGAGAAACAGCATTATGGATCGAGCTACAACAACACCCTGACTGCTTCGAATTTGACTTTTTATTCAATTTCAGAGCAAGTGAAGAGCTTTTACAGCTCACGCAATGTGCTGTCCCCACAATTGTGTATGCACGGTTGTTGTTATTCACAAATGTGTACTTGCGCATTAGTTTATGTTCATGAAAACACCCTGTAACCCAAGTATGAACTCCCGCAGGCATTTTGGATGAGATTGAGTGCCCAAGCAATAGCAGCTCTTTTATGAGTTGCCCAGATTCCGGTGAGAAAGCATGATTTGCTACATATAATCACACACAAACAATACATCAACACACATTCACCGGCGCGAGCTCCTTCAGCCGATTGAGGCAACTATGATGACGGCAACAAAAAGGTTGAAAATTCAGAATGACACCACAAAAATCAGGCTGGATAATGTGAGCTCCTCATGATAGTGCCCGAAGAAATAATTGCACATTTTATCAGTCTACTACGCACTAGCAAGGAGCTGCAGGCAATCATGAATGTATGCATATACGTATAAGTGTATATACATTCATGTATATTGATAAATATACATACATATATACATATATACATACATGTATGTATGTATGTATACATATAAATCATATACATATATGTGTATATATGTATGTATATGTATCCATATATTTGGATAAATATTTATATCTATCTATCTGCCTATCTATACATGTATGTATATATATATATATATGTATATAT
>Ga0335398_10010129_pt1 | contig 10776 bp, 4 predicted proteins | sample BON03_FD_205742 | JGI IMG/M metagenome (GOLD analysis project Ga0335398, IMG submission 205742) | Freshwater microbial communities from Lake Bonney liftoff mats and glacier meltwater in Antarctica - BON-03 (spades assembly) (version 2) | ecosystem: Environmental > Aquatic > Freshwater > Ice >...
GGGGGGGGGGGGGGGGCGCGGGCGAGGAGGGAGGGAGAGGGGGGGAGAAAAGGGGGGGGGGGGGGGGGGGGGGGGGGGGGGGGGGGGGGGGGGCGAGAGCGCCCCCAACAGGTTTGCGCGCCGGCTCGGGCGCGCGAGGAGGGGGCGGTTTGCGCGGCAGGGAACGGAGCAAGAAAAACAGGGGGGGTCGGTCGTCCGCAAAAAGAACGCAAAAGCGGGGGCTCGAGGAAAAAAAAAGAAAAACAGCACACGGCAGAAAGCAAACGAGAGCAAGACGCGGGCGAGCGGAGCAGAGGGGTCACGCCCCTGCGAGCACGCTGGACCCCCGACGGGCAGGGGGGGTGGTGCACGTGCGAGCACGCGCAACCCACACACACCTCTTGCCCGCCGCCGCCTTCTCCGCTCGCTTCTCTTAGGGCAGCGCCGCCGAGAGCGGCGGCGGCGGCGGCAGCGGCGCGCGGCACATCGGGCACTCTAGCCGCACGGCCATCCAGCGCGACAGGCAGGCGGTGTGGTACACGTGCTCGCACGGCGTGACCATGCGCCGGTAGGGGTCGCCGAGCAGGTCGACGGGCGCGAGGCAGATGACGCACTCCTCCTCCCGGACGACGGGCGGCGGCGGTGGCGGCGGCGGCGGCGGCGGCGGCGGCGGCTTGAGGGCCGTCGGCGGCGGCGGCTGGTGCTGGTGCTGCTGGTGCTGCTGGTGCTGCTGCAGCAGCAGCCGCTGCTGCGACTGCCGCCACTGCCGCTGCTGCCGGCCCTCGCGCTCGGGGTCGTCCCCGCCGCCGCCGCCGTCGTCGTCGCAGTCAAAGCCGGCGAGCGCGGCGCCCCAGGCGTCGTCTTCGTCGAGGGCCCAGCGGCTGCTGCAGCGGCCGGCGCCGGCGCCGCCGCCGCCGCCGCCGCCGCAGCCGCCCGCGGCCGCCGCCGCGCCCGCCGGCGCCGCCGCCACCGCCACCGCCGGCTCCTGCGCGGGGGCCTCGGGGCCGCCGCCGCAGCGCGAGAGGGGCCGACGGCCGGCGGCCAGCGGCCGGTGGTAGTTGTAGCGCGGCGGCAGCCACCGCGCCGGCAGGAACCAGCGCGGGCCCCCGAGCGCCGCCGCACGCGCCGCCAGCACCCGCGCCGCGCGCTGCGCCGCGCCGGCCAGCCGCGCCAGCGCCAGCACGCCGGCGCCCAGCTCGATCCACACGCCGCCGGCGCAGCGCTCGGCCGCGGCGAGCGAGGCGAGGCCCACGCCCACGCCGCCGCCTCCGATGCCGCCGCCCATGCCGCCGCCGCCCATGCCGCCGCCGCCCGCGCCGCTGATCAAGTCGGCGCCAAACGCCATCATGCCAGCAGAGGCGGACAGCGCGGCGGCGGCGGCCGCGACGCCGACGCCGGCGCCCGTGCCGACGCCCGCGCCGAACGGGGGCGGCGCCAGCGGCGGCTGCTGCTGCTGGCCTTGCTGGGGCGCCTGCGCCTGCTGCAGCAGCGCGAGGGGGTTGAACGAAAACTCGTGGCGCTGCTGGTGCTGCTGGTGCTGCTGGTGCTGGTGCTGGTGCTGCTGGTGGTGCGCGGGCCGCGCGAACGCGCAGCGCCGCTGCGCGGCCGAGGATGCGTGCGGCGACGGCGGGGAGAGCATCGCGTGGAGGGGCGAGGGCGGCGACGCCAGCGACGAGGAGGACGCGCCCTCGCCGCCGCCGCCGCCAAAGAGGGGCGGCAGGCTCGCCGCGTGCAGCGTGGTCGAGACCGGCAGCGCGGGCAGCGGCGGCGGCGCCGAGCCGGCGGCGGCGGCCGCGGCGGCGCGCGACGAGGCCCCAAAGCCCGTGCCGACGGCCGGATAGGCGGGCGCAGCGCCGCCGCCGCCGCCCGCCGCCACCCCGACGGCAAGCGCGCGCGCGGCGGGCGGCGGCGCGGCGGCCGCCACCAGCGACGTCATCGACGGGCCCGAGCGAGACAGCCCCTGCGGCGCCTGGGAGGCGGCCGCCGCCGCCGCAGGGGGGCGCGGGCGCGCGACGGGCAGCAACAGGCCGCCGCCGCCGTGGCCGCCGCCGAGGCCGCCGCCGAGGCCGCCGCCGCCGCCGAGGCCGCCGCCGCCCCGGGCGCCCGTGGCACCCGCCGCGCCCCCCTCCTCCTCCTCCAAGCGCCCGCCCGGGAGCGTCTGCACGATCAGCACGCCGGCCTGCAGCGCGACCCAGGCGGCCAGGGCCGCGGCGACGCCCACGCGCCACCAGCCGGGGAAAGCCGGCGACGGCTCGGCGCCGAAAAGAGACGCCCGTGCGGCGGCGGCGGCCGCGGCGGCGACGTCGGCCGCCCAACCGCCGCCGCCGCTCGCCGAATAGGACGACGACGACGCCGGCGACGCCGGCGGCCGCGGCGACGAGCACAGCAGCCCGAACAGCGGCAGGGCCAGGCGCAGCGCCGACCCGAGCGCCACGTGCGCCCGCCGCATGGGCGGGCGCACGTCGTGCCACGCCGAGTGCGCGATCTGCGGCACCCACCACGAGAGCGCCGCGACCAGCAGCGCGGAGGAGGCCTGCTGCGGCGCAGCCGCGCCCACCGACGGCCCGGGCGACGACGACGACGAGAAGGACGCCGACGACAACGGCGACGCCGCCGCCGCCGCCGCCGCCGACGACGACGACGCCGCCGACGACGAAGGCAGCGGTGGGAGCAAAGAGGAAGACGCGGCGGTAGACCAGGAGAGCTCCTCGGTCGAGAGCGCGCCCGAGCGGTGGTGGTGGTGCTGGAAGAAGAACGGCGGCAAGGTCCCGACGCCGCCAATGCCCGCGCCGCCGCCGCCGACGCCGCTGCCAAAGCCGCCGAGGCCGCCCGCGCCGCCCGCGCCGCCCACGCCACCGCCCACGCCGCCCACGCTCCCGCCGCCTCCGCGCCGCTGCTGCTGGAGGCCGACGGCCGCGAGCGCCAGCAGCCCGAGCGCGGCGCCGTAGAGGCGCGCGTACGACGTGACGTGGCGGTCCAGGCGGACGCTCGCGAGGTGCAGGCGCAGGTTGCGCAGGGTCGGGCCGGCCGAGGCCGAGGCCGTGAGCGCCGCGGCGGCAAACGCGGCGTGCTCGGGGCTGGCGGCGGCGGCCGTGGCGGCGGCCGTGGCGGCGGCGGCCGTGGCGGCGGCCGACGCGACGGCGGCGGCGGCGGCGGCGGCGACCGCGGCCGCGGCGGCGCTGGCGGCCGTAGCCGCGGCCGCGTCGGCGCGCGACGCGTGATGCGGACGGTGCTGCGAGACGGGGTCGCGGTCGCGCAGGAGCAGGAGCGGGTTTGGGAAGCCCCCCCCGCCGGCGGCCGCGCCCGCGCCCGCGGCGGCGGCGGCGGCCGGGGCGCCGTTGCCGCCGCCGGCGACGCCCGGGCTGCCGCTGGGCAGAGCCAGCAAGCCGGCCGGCAGCGGGGGCAGGGGCCCGCCCGGGAACACCAGCAGCGGGGGCGTCGCGTTGCGGATGGGGCGCGACTCGCTCTCGCTCTCCTCGTCCTCGCTGCCGCTGCCGCCGCCGTCCTCGCTGCCGTCGTCGCTGCCGCTGCCCGTGCCGCTGGCCGCGCCGCCGCCGCCGCCTCCTCCGCCGCCGAGGCCGACGGCCGCGCGGCCGTCGCCCCACAGATCGCCGATTTCGGTGGCGACGAGCAGCGCCGGCACCGCTCCGGAGGGGGCGTGCTGCTGCTGCTGCTGCTGCTGGCCCTGCTGGGCGAAGCCGTGTTGCTGCTGGAGGCGGCGCTGCTGGGCGGGCAGCGCCTGCTGGCGCCGCGGCGGCCGCTGCTGCTGCCGCTGCTGCTGCGGCTGCTGCTGCGGCTGGTGCCGCCGCCGGCCGCCGGTCGCCGTCGCCGCCGCCAAAGCCTCGTCCTCGCCTCCGTCGCGGCCGTCGCGGCCGCCGCCGCCGCTGCCTTCGGGCTGCTGCAGAGCGCGGCGGCGCCGGCTGCGGCGGCGCGCTCGCTCCTGCTCCGCGTCGCGGTAGGCGGCGGCGGCGGCGGCGGCGGCCGCGGCGCGCGCGTGCAGGCGCCACGCCTCGCGGAGCAGGTCCTGCTCGCGCTCACGCGCCGAGGCGGCGGCGGCCGAGGCGGCGGCGGCGGCGGCCGCGCCGCCGCCGGCCGAGCGCGCGCGGGCCTGCGCCTGCCACGCCAGCATCAGCAGGCGCGCCTCGCACAGCACGGACAGCACGAACAGCGCGGCGGCGGCGGCGGCCAGCGCGCACGCGCTGGCGCTCGCGCGCGCCCCGGCCTTCCGTGCCGCCTCGAGCGCCACCGCCGCCGCGTTGGCCGCCGCGAGCCTGCGGCCGCCGGCCAGCCCGCCGCCGCCGCGGTCGCCGCCGTCGCCGCCGCCGCCGCCGCCGCCAGACCGCATCACGCTGGCCGACGCGAGCGCGGCGGCCGCGCGGCTTGCGGCGCGCTGCGCGGCCGCCGCGGCCGACGTGGCCGAGGCGGCGGCCGAGGTGTGCGCGGCGCACAGGTGCGCGTCCAGCACCGCCTGCTGCAGCAGCGACAGGCACGACAGCCGCGCGGCGGCGGCGGGCGCGGCGGCAGCGCCGCGCGCCTGGCGCGCGACGACGAAGGCCTGCGCGAGGGCGGCGACGGCGACGGCGACGCCGTAGGCCGGCGGCGGGGGCGGCAGCGGGGCCGGCGCCGCGGCGCCGGCGCCGGAAGACCACCACCGCGACGCCGGCGCCTGCTGCTGCTGCGGCTGCCGCTGGTGCTGCTGCAGCGGGGACGCCCAGGCCGCCGCCGGGGACAGGGAGGAGGAGGAGGAGAAGCCCGGGCCCGCCGGCTCGAGCGCAGCGCCGCGCGGCCACGCGGCGGCGCCGTGGCGCCACTCCCAGGTGTCCATCTGCGCCAGCGCCGAGCGCCAGAAGTAGGCCGCGCGGTCCCTGCCGCCGCCGCCGCCACCGCTGCCGCCCCCGTCCGCGCCGGCGTCGCTGCCAAAGACGGCCGAAGCGGGCGAGGCGCGGCGCGGCGAGCGCGGCAGGTTGTCAGCGAGCCGCTGCGCGCGCACGCGCAGCTCGGGCCACGCGGCCGCAACCGCGGACGCCGCCGCCGCGTCCTCCCGCGCCTGGGCGTCCTGCTGGTGCGCGGCGGCGACCGCTTGAGGGGCGGCGAGCTCGTCAAAAAAGGGCGGCGGCGGCGGCGCGGGGCGCAGCCGCAGCCGCCAGCGGAGCGTCGGGGACGCGGGCGAGGGGGCGGAGGAGGAGGAGGACGGGCCCGTCGCGCCCGGGGAGGGCGCGCACCCGTCGCCGATCAGCATGCCGACGAGCTCCTCGGGAGGAGTCGCTGCCGGGGCCTGGTCGGCGGCGGCGGCGGCGGCGGCCGAGGCGGCAGCGGCGGCTCGAGGGGCGCCCGGCGGCGGCGGCGGGTCGAGGCGCAGGAGCTGCCGCCGCCGCCGCCGCGCCGTGACGGGCGCCGCTGCCAGCGCCGCCGCGTCGGCCGCGCCGCCGCGCTCGCGCTGCTCCTGCTTCTCTTCCTCGCGCTGCTGCTGCTGCTCCGCCTGCTGGCCCTCCGTTTTCGCGGGGAGTCCGCCCCCCTCGGCGTCGGCGTCGGCGTCGGCGTCGGCGTCGCCGTCGCCGTCTGCGTCGGCGTCGGCGTCGGCGTCGGCGTCGCCGTCGCCGTCTCCGTCGCCGTCGCCGTCTGCGTCGCCGTCGCCGTTGCCCCCGCCCAACCAGGCGGCCGTGATGTCGGCGACGGCCCGGGCGGCGACGGCTTCGCCGGCCGCGGCTTGGGTGGCGGCGGCCGCGGCGACGTGCGCGGTCTCGTCGCCGCCGCTAAACCCGGCGGCGGTCGCAGCGGCTTGCACGGCCGTGTCGGCCGCGTCGGCGTCGACGTCGGCGGCGGCGGCGGCGCCCTCGCCCTCGCTGTCACCCTCGCCGCCGCCTTGACGCGTCGCCGCGTCCGACTCGCCGGGCGTCCACAGCTCGACGCGGTAGCGCGCGCACGCGCCCATCAAGCTCCACAAGAAGGGCACGTCGGCGGCGCCGGCGCCGCTCAGAGCGACGCGCAGATGAGGAGCGGGCGGAGCGGCGGCAGCGGCGTCAGCGGCGGCGGCGTCGTCGCTAACGGCGCCGGCCCGGCCCTCCAGGGCAAGGCGCATGAGCGGCCCTGTCCCTGTCACTGTCCCTGTCCCTGGCGGCGGCGGCGCCGCGCCGTCCGGGTCGGCGATCGAGAGGAAGGGGGGCGCGCCCAGCACCATCGCGCCGCGCAGCAGCCGCGGCGAGGCGGCCGACGCCGGCGGCTCGTCCTCGTCATAGTCGCCGCCGTCCTCGTCGAGCGACAGCGACAGCGACGCGGCGCCGCCGCCGAGGCCGCCGTCGCTCTCGCCGCCGCCCTCGCCGCCGCGGTGCTCGGCCGGCGCCGAGTCGGGCCACCAGCTGCCGCTCCAGCGCGTCGCGGCCAGCTCCGTGTTGGTTCTTGCCCTCGCCGTCGGTTGCCGGGGCTGCGGGACGTCGGCGGCGACCGCGTCGACCAGGCCGCCGCTGCCGCCGCCTGGCGCCGCCCGAGGCGCGGCCGCCCTGTCACCGTCGAGCGCCGTCTCGCCTAGCTCCTCGGCGGCCGCCGGGATCTGCACGTTCGCGGCGAGGGCGCGCGCCTGAGGTGTTGTGTGATGCGCGGGGATATGAGGATCAGGTGGCGGGATCGGAGGGGAGGGGCGGGCGGGTGAGTTTGAGGGGGGGAAGGGGGGCGGGCGAAAAGAGTGGCGATTTGGGTGGCCGATTTTTTCAGTTCCACGGTAAAAACAATCGCTCTGCCCCTGGTGCTGCGGCGCCAGGGGCTTGGCCGCCCACCCTGGCGCGCGCGGCGCCGCGATTTTGACAGGTCAGATGCCGCACAGTACGCCACGGCATGGGCCGAGAGCGCCCGACAAGGCCGCGGGCGCGGGGCCGCCGATGCAATTTTCCGTTGTTTTGCCGCCTCCTCCTCCCCCACCAAAAAGACAAAAAAGAAGAGGGCTCACCTCTGCGCGCACGGCCGCAAACACGGCCAGCGACGCGATCAACAGCACGCGCGCGGCCGGCCAGGCCGCCCGGCGCCTCATCGCGACGGACGGCGCGATAAGCGGGTCGAAAGAGAGGCCGGTTTTTCGCCGCGTGAGTAGGACGATGGTTTTTTTTTTCCCCTCTCTCTCGAGCAGGTGGAGGAATGTGTGCCCGTCGTCGTTGGAGTCGTCGTCGTCGTCGTCGTGATCGTCGTCATGCAATCTCCCGGTGTTATTTAGGTGGCACGGGACCCTGCTTGTCATGTGTAGATGGAGAAATGGTTGTGGAACGGGGATGGCAAAAGGGGGGGCGGCGGGGGTTTGGGGCACGAGTGCCGCCGCCGCCGACGACGATAACGACGACGGTCGGCGGCCCGACTCGGCGCGACCACGGCGCTTGGCCGGCGGCGAACAAGGGCTGCTCTTCCCTCCACTCCCTCTGCCCACAATCGATCAATCGGTTCCGACCGCAGCCCGTCACAATCGAGTACCATGCATCGACGCGGGCCAGCCGCGGTGGCGGCCGCGGCCGCTCCCGCGTCAGCACCACCACCCGCGGCGCACCTCGGGCCATCACCCCACCCCGCTTTCCTCCCGAACGCTCGTTCCCTGGCGCTCCTGCCGCCGGCGCGCGCGCGCAGGGGATCGGACGCGCCCGGCTCGAGCGACCGGAACACGCGCGACGGAGGCGCCGGTGCAAAGGGAGGAAGAGGCGGCGGCGGCGGCGGCGGCGGCGGCGGACGAGCGGCGGGCAGCGGCGGCGGCGGCCGCGCGCCGCCGCCGCCCGCCGCGCCGCCGCCGCGCCCTCCATTGGGCGCGCTCACGCCCGCGCTCGCGCCCTCTGCGCCCGCCGAGCCCCTCGGCGCCTGGGAGCCCGCGCCCGACCCCCGCTGGCCCACGTTCGCAGGCCTCGCCGCGGGCGAGTGGGTCGGCGAGTACGGCGCGTACGCCCCCTGGGACGGATCGCCAGAGCCTGTCTGGGCGGGCGGCGTCGGCAGCGGCGGCGGCGGCGTCGGCGACGGCGGCGGCGGCGGCGACGGCGGCGGCGGCAGCGACAATGACGACAATGGCCGCAGCAGCAGCATGCGCGGCAAGGGCGGCAAAGCCCGCATGCCGAGCCCGAGCAGCTACCAGGATCACGCGTACACGCGCTTCAGCGAACGGCCTGAGGACGAGGGCGAGGGCGGGGCGCCGCACCGCCGCCTCGTCCGCCGCGTCGCGCGCGGCGGCACGCCCGCCGCCGCCGCGCTGGCCGCCGCCCTGGCGCAGTCGCGTGCCGAGGCGGCGGCGGCGGCCAGCTCGACGGGCCAAACGCCCGACGGCCTCGGCGGCCCCAGCCCCGGTCCTGGCGGCGCGGGCGACAAGGGCGGCGCGGGCGGCGCGGGCGGCGCGGGCGGCGACGGCGGCGCGACGGCCGACGGCGACGACCTGATCGACGTCGAGGCGGTCCCGTTCAACGCGGGCGGCGCGGTGGCGTTCGAGGGCGGGATGTGGTCGGCGGGCCCGATTCGCCTGGGCGACTTTGGCGAGCGCCTGCTGCGCGAGGCGGACGAGGCGGCCGAGGCGGCGGCGGCGGAGGACGCGGCGGCGGCGGGGGCGGCGGCGGGGGGTTACGAGGGCGAGGCAGGCGAGGCGGGCGAGGACGGGGACGAGGGCGGGCTTGGCCGCGACGACGGCGACGGCGACGACGGGGGCTTTGATGATGCAGAGGCCGCAAGCGGAAACAACGACAACGGGCCCTTTGCCGACCGAAACGACGACGGCGGAGACGACGACGACGAAGTCGACGCCGCCGCCGCCCCCCTGGCCGCGCCCCCCGACGGCGAGGACTGGGCCGCCCCGCCCGCCGTGGTCGAGGCCGCCCTGTCCTGGGCGGGCGGGCAGCGGCGCGTCCGGCTCGTCGTCACCCTCAAGGCCGCCGGCGGCGGGCCCGCCGCGGGCGCGCCCGGCGGCGGCAGCGGCGGCGGCGGATTCGGCGGCGGCGGCGGGTTTGGCGGCGGCGGCGGCGGCGGCGGCGGCGAGGAGCTCGAGGTCGACGTGGCGCGCGTGGTGCTGCACCGGGAGCGGTGGCAGGGACCGCTGGGCACAAAGGTGAGGCCGCCCGCCGCCGCGAGGGCGGCGGCCGGGGCGTCGCCGCCGCGCGGCGGCGCGGGAGGGCGCGGCGGGTTCGGCGCCGGCGGCCAGGCGGGCGCCGGCGCATCGGCCGCCGCCGCCGCCGCCCCCTGCAGCCGGCTGCCGCGGCTCGACCCGTCCGCCCACGAGGGCGCTTGGGACACCTTTGTCGTGAGCGCGACGCCCCTGCCGCCCGCCCCGCGGGAATTGGTCGCCCTGGGCCTCGGCGGCTCGGGCCTGGCGTACGCGGCCCGGCGGGAGAGGGGGCACTGGGCGCTCGGCGGCGGCGGAGGCGCGAGCGGCGGCGAGTCGGGCGGCGGGGAGGGCGGCGACGGCGGCCGCCAAGCAGCCTTTGGCGCGCTGCCGCTCGCGCACTCGCCCGCCGTCGAGGGCGGCACGCTCTGGCTGCCCGGCGGCTGCTTCGCCACCTTTCGCATGGTCGACCCGGCGCCGGGCGACCCCGACGCGCGCCGCGGCTTCTGCCTGGGCTTTGGGTGGCGGCCAGACTCCGACGGCAGCCTGGGCGGCGGCGGCTTCGGCAGCGGCCTGGCCGCCTCGGTTCCCCAGGGCGGCGGCGGCGGCGCGGGCGGCGGCGGCGCGGGCGAGGGCGGCGCGTCGGGCGGGGGGCTGCTGCTCCTGGAGCGCGAGTACGGGCCGAGCGGCGCGCTGCGCGAGGTGCGGCTCGTGAGCGGGTGCCGGGGCGGGTGGGTCGGCGGGCGGATGTGAGGAGGGGTGGGGCGGGGCGTCGGGGCGGCAGCAGGGTGGGGCGGGGGGTGGCGACGGCGACTCGAGCGATTGCGCGAGAAAAAAACTCGTGGCGGCCAACGGGGACAGCAAATATGCCTCTTCCACCTCAGATCTCCCCCTCCTCCTCTCACTGACAACGCGTAACCTCGCGCGCTTGATAGAAAACGAACATTGACACGAGACTCGAGCGCGATTGTGCCGCCCCCTCCTCTGCTTTCCACTCGTCACGTTTCAAAAGAAAAAAAAAGAGGGACTTCACCTCAAAATGATGGCGCGCGCTTTCCTCCTGGCGAGTGCGCTGCTGCTCGGTGAGTCGCGCGCGCGCATTGAAATTGTCGCGGACCCTCGTTGCCGGGGCGGCGGATTGGGAGGCGCCGTCTGTCAGGGGGGAAAGGAGGAGGCGGGAGTCACCCCGAGAAAAATTGGCACCCCGCCATCGCTCTCGCTTCGACTTCCCCCTCCCCCCACGCGAGACCCCCTCCCTCCGCCCCTCCGCCCCCCATCCGCCGACCCTGGACAATCACGCCGGCATTCCTGCCGCTCGGCCTCTCCTGCGGGGCCGGAGGTGCCGTGGTCGCTTCGCACGGAAGCGGAAGCCAAAAAAAAACAGGGAGGCGAAGATGCCCCCGCCCTCCCCCCTCCCACGAAGGAGAGGTGGAGAGCAGACCCCTTTTCCGCGAGTCCCCTCCCCCGCGACCCCCTCGCCGCCCACCACACCATCTCCCCCGGGTCGCGCGCGCGCCTCGGGCGCGCGCGTCACCCGTCACGCAGTCTCGCGCAGGCCTCCTTCTCTCCCCCAAGAGCCCTAGACCCGTCTGCGCCGCCCCCGCCCGCCCGCGCCGACCCACCCACTCGCTCGCCCCCCGCTCCGCCGCCGGTGACGCTGACACACCGCCTGCCCCCCCCGCCCCCGCCTTCTCCTCCACACAAAAACAAACAACAAACCAACACACCCCAACACAACCAACCCTAACAGC
>Ga0335398_10010132_pt1 | contig 10775 bp, 10 predicted proteins | sample BON03_FD_205742 | JGI IMG/M metagenome (GOLD analysis project Ga0335398, IMG submission 205742) | Freshwater microbial communities from Lake Bonney liftoff mats and glacier meltwater in Antarctica - BON-03 (spades assembly) (version 2) | ecosystem: Environmental > Aquatic > Freshwater > Ice >...
AGCCAGCATCCGTCCACCCGCGCTGGTGCGGAGTCAATCAAGCTGATCTATAGCGGGCGCGCATTACAAGCACTGAGCGACCTCGCTCGGCAATTTCGGTGTCACCCCATTTTTTGGCGGGAATTTTAATATACACAGCGATCTTGGCTAAATACATGTATGCTTGCGCATACCGTCAAAAAAGCCTTTTGAGTGCTCTTATGTTTTCCTTACTGCCTCACCAAATGCCCCTACCTGCGCATGTCCTTCGTGCGCGCATGTCCAGCCCGATACTCATTGCACATACACCTGCCCTATGTGTCATGCCCACCGTTTTTGGTGGTTGTTATTGTGGTATGTGCGGAAATACTCTCACTATACCCCATGGCCCTTCTCTCTCTCTTTTCTGTCCAACCTCCACTCTCTCCCCCCTTCTAAGACCCGTGCACGCGGGGAGGGGTTATCCCCTCCGCGTGTGTCATGTGTGTATCTGCATGCGTGTTTGCGTGTGCACGCGTGGCATGTGTGTGTCTGTCTATGTGCGTGTGTGTGCGTGCGAGTTTGGTTTTGTGTGTGTGCATACTTGTGTGTCTATGTGCACTTGTGTGTGTGTGCGTGCATGTCATGTGTGGGTCTGCGTGCGTGCGTATGTGTGCGTGCGAGTCTGCTTGGGGGTGTGTGCGTGCGCAGGTACGTGTGTGTGTCTACGTGCGTGCGTGTGAGTGTTTCTGCGTACCCATGTGCACCTGTGGGTGAGCTTGTGCGTGCGCGCTACCATGCGTCTGTATGCATGCACGTATGCAGGTGTGCGTAAGCGTGCGTGCGTGCGTGCGTGTTGCCACGTGTTCCCAAAAATCTGACAATCATCACAGACTCTCGCTTGCAACGCTGGGGGTTTGCCCATACTTGCTTGGGTCTGGAACATTTTGGTTACATAACATGATGTTCCAGACCTCCACATACATCAGGGTTTGTATGAGTATATGTATGTGCGTATGCTCAGGTGCATGTCTACGCCACTGTATTTTTATGTCACGCACACACAACACACACATACACGCACACATACCTGCACACACAACACACACGCCACACCATAATAAATTTTCCACATGACTCTTCTTCCACCAATATCTCTTTCAAAGTTGGGCTGAAACATCCGAATTACTCGGACGAATCAGCACTTCGGAGTTTGATCCCCAATCCTTTTGCTTTGTTTAGGTTTGTTTTGTACTTTTGTGTATGTGCGCATGTATGTATCCGTGTGTACTTTCAGTGAGCTGGTCTGTGATCTGCTGCCAAGACTGTTGTTTGATGGCTTTTGCTGAAGGTGCATTGCCTGAAAAGTATCTCAGTCACAATTTTGACAAGCAATGCTTGGGAGGACACTAGGCCTATTTGATGCCTTTCCTACCTTAGTGTGGGGGCACCATTGATCCCTGGGCACTACATTTCTTGGTAGTTAGGGAGATTAATTGTGGGAATTGGTTAGCCCGAGGATACATGCCAGCCCACCAACATTGTGATCTGTTTTACCCACTAGGTTGGGGATGTGATTGGGTCTACCATAAACTAGGTAATGCTCCTATCCTCCGGTCCAGGACAGGTTCTTGGGTCCTAAGTGGCAAATCAGGTGTTTGTTATCCTCTTAGTCCAGTGATTAGGTTGGGTTTTCGAAACCCAAGAAAGAAAGGAAAAAAAAATAGCCAAACATGACCCTTACATTGTTCGTCTGTAGACTAGCATACCTGGTGCATGGGAAACTGACGCACTGGTTGTCAAATCAAACATTTGTAAACAAGTCCACTGGGGAGACCATGATCCATTCGAGTACAGAGGGAACGCAAACTGGGGCAGAGTAATGGATCAACGTTTTTGAAACTGCGGGATGGACATCAGTAAAGGCAATCCTCAGTGATTCCTGTCCTCCACATTACTGCGCACCACTTGTTTGTATCTCTGTCGAGGGAGTGGCTCGTGCGCGGTACTATCACCTATCCAAACAACGGATTTCTTATGAAATTGTGATGAACCAAACTCCCATTTAGATTAGATTTTGGCGGGATATCAAGGTTTCCAGTCTCCGTCAAGTGGCGTGAAGGCGCTCAAACCTGGCGAACCAACCAAAACTCAAAAAACCAAAAAAGTCAAAAGATATTAGGCCAAATTGGGAATTTTTCTACAGAATTTGTTACGCAGGATTACAGGCACAAAATCTGAATTTCCCTCGATAAATGCGATTAAAAAAAATTCCAGCCCACATACATTGTGATCTGGTTTTACCCGCTAAAAACTAGGTCCAAGCGGGTTGGCCATTATATGTCGGTAACGGTCCTGCGGCGGGACAATTTCTTCACTCATAATAGTAAGTAATTATTTGGGTGCCTACCACCCGCTTAGTCCATTTATCAAGTTTGATATTCAAACCCCAAGAAAGAAAAAAAGAAAGTGACGGCAGCTCAAGTTTCATACAAACAAACAAACAAACAATTCAAAAAAACATCAACATCGACTGCGTGTTGCCTACACAAATACACAAAACATTGCACACACGAACACACTGGGGTGTATTGGCTTGCGTTACAGATACCCCATTCTACGTGGTCTGTTTTTCTGGGGGTGCTAATACCCAGGCGCTCTTGACTTATCTGAAATTGAACAGCCTGAATCTTTACTATAGTAGGATGTCACGGTGTCACCCCCCACCTCTCCCTTATTGAAGTTCTCAGTCCCCTGCTCCAGTGATTTCACACTACTCCGAGGTCAGAATACAACAAGACATGACTGCGTCCAGATGTGTACAAGTTATCCACTGACATGTCGGGGAGGGCAAATGTCAATATTACCCTGATGCCAGAAAGAGCCCCAATGTCGTCGCTCCGACCATTACCACTACCTGGCCTGGATTGTGGCTGCCTCTAACCTGTAATAATGCAGGGATGATCTGCACTTCGGCAGGCTCGCTTTTGAATCACACGAACTGGATTCTTGTTTGATCACGACCACTTCGCATTTCAAGAGCCCGTCAAATCCCTGACCACCCTGCACATTTGTACCAAAGGGCAGATGATGACATTTGACATACCTGTTGTACCTGCAGGGTTACGTGGTAAACAACCATGAGAACACCGAACCTTTGGAAGTTGTCATCTATTTGAAATTCAATGGGCCTCTGCAATCGCCAGGTTTGAGCGCCTTCAAACCACTCGACAGAGACTGGAAACCTTGATATCCTGCCAAAATCTAATCTCAATGGGGGTTTGGTTCACCACAATTTCATAAGAAATCCATTGTTTGGATAGGTGATAGTACCGCGCACGAGCCACTCCTTCTGTTTTGGAGGGATTGAACCAACCTGAAGGGGGGGTAACTAAAAATTAGTACAATACAAAATGAGCTCATTTTGCAGTGACGAGCGGTTGATGATTCTAACATGATGGTTTTTGAATACTACTCTCACGCTAGCAAATAAGCCCCAGCGATTATTGGTTCCGAGTCCTTGTCTAATATCCATTGCCGGAGAGCCATTCAATTTGTGGCAGAAAACTTCAAATTGACCTTATTACTGCGCATCACTTGCATGCGTTCTCCATTTTTCGGGGGGGTTAACAGTGTGTAAGTTCAAACAAAACAAAACAAAACAATCAAGATAGAGAGAAAGAAAAAAAGAAATTCCCATTCCTGCCTTCCACCTTTCCCTTTCATCTTTCCCGGGCATCGCACTGATGTAATCTTAATCTGAAGATTTGATCTCCCAGGAATCGAACCCGGAATTCCACGGTCTAGGGTTGGTATTAATAACCGCTCTAGACCGTGGAATTCCGGGTTGGATTCCCGAAAGATGAAATCTTCAGGTCAAGATTACATCAAAATCTTGATCCTGTGGACCGTGACTCCGAGTCTCGTAGAAGCATTTCATGCGGCATTTTACTCTCTCCCCCACCGTTGGCCCACGTTGTCGAACTTTCATCATCCTGTCAGCCTGTCCATTCCTTGATGGATGGTTGATCAGGTATGAGACTCCCCGGACGCTCCGCACTTCGTCATCAATAGTCCCTCAACCTCCACCTGGGTATCACAAGGTACCCTCAAACTAATCACAGTCCTTTTACCGGTCGGCGGGAATTGACCCCACGTCGCGGTACCAGAGGACAATCTCACGACGACAGGCTTATACCGCCCGGCTACCGAAATACTTATTGAATTTGATAAGTACTTCGATAGCAAGTGGTATAAGGTTGTCGTAGTAAGATTGTCCTTTGGTACCGTGACGTGGGGTCGATTCCCGCCGACCGGTGAAAAGACTGCGATCATAATGTGGGTTTGAAATTTGAATATTGCCCGGGCCTATATTACGATCCATTCCCGCGGAGACTTCGCCTTCTGAGACCTTCTCTACCCCTTGAGTACGTTTTTATCCGCATCCGGTCTACACACTGCGGCGGTGCGCCGGAGTCTGGATGACCACGCTTTGGTCTACGTACCTAGGGTTCTGAGATTTGAACTCTCGAATGAACTCGATAACGCCCACGTTATGATCGCAGTCCTTTTACCGGTCGGCGGGAATCGAACCCACGTCGCGGTACCAGAGGACAATCTCACGATGACAGGCTTATACCACTTGGCTACCGAAATACTTATTGAATTCGATAAGTACTAGCCAAAAGGTATAAGGTTGTCGTCGTAAGATTTTCCTCTGGTACCGTGACGTGAGGTCGATTCCCGCCGACCGGTAAAAGGACTGCGATCATAATGTGGGTTTGATATTTGAATATTGCCCGGGCCTATATTACGATCCATTCCCGCGGAGACTTCGCCTTCTGAGACCCTCTCTACCCCTTGAGTACGTTTTTATCCGCATCCGGTCTACACACTGCGGCGGTGCGCCGGAGTCTGGATGACCGCGCGTTGGTCTACGTACCTAGGGTTCCCAGATTTGAACTCTCGGATGAACTCGATAACGCCCACGTTTCTTTCTTTGGGTTTGACAACCCAACTTAAAGATCACAGTCCTTTTCCCGGTCGGCGGGAATCGAACCCACGTCACGGTACCCAAGGACCTTCTTACGATGACAGCCTTATACCACTCGAATTCGATAAGTACTTCGGTAGCCGAGTGGTATAAGCCTGTCGTCGCAAGAAGTACTTATCAAATTCGAGTGGTATAAGGCTGTCGTCGTAAGAAGGTCCTTGGGTACTGCGACGTGGGGTCGATTCCCGCCGCCGATAAAGGGACTGCGATCATTAGGTTGGGTTGTCGACCCCAAAGAAAGAAACCAAAAAGCAAAACATTGCAGCCCCTTACCCTCTCCACCGCATTGAATTTGGTCCACCGAAATTCTTTTCCAAAACTTTCAGATTTTTCATAACATTTTACTCAACTTTGCAAAGTTTGGGGGGGGGCCCACTTTCGAAAAGCATGCAGATCTCGAAAAAAAGAATCGAAACAGTCGGAAATCACGTGCAAACAGTCGGAACCTGCTAGAACCATTTCTAAGATCGAGAAAAGAAGAGAATTTGAACGGGCGTTGTGCTATCAACAATGCCCGAAGAATTCTTTCAAAAGGCTCTACATTTTTAAGGAGTTGCTGTTTTTGGTCAAAAAAGCTTCATTTTCAAAAGAATTTCGGTCGGAATTTTAATGCAGTGGAGAGGGTCACGCTACGCTTGTTGTTAGATCAGTTGCAAATACATTATGATGACTTGAACGACAGATAACTTGAAAGTCCCAAAAGACTGGGGGTTCTGCCAACAAAACCAAACATAAAAGAAAAAGCAACACACGTTGCAGTAGAGCTGACCGACACAGTGTGATTTTGCATTACTATCATTATCTGATTCTACATTTTTATTGCCGTTAAATGTTTGTTGCAGAATTTATTGTCACGGTAGTGCATGTTGCAGCGTGTGTTGCAGTGTGTATTGCAGTGTATGTTGCAGATTGAGTTTGGTGCAGCATGTGTGTTGCAGTGTGATCAAGACTACAAAAAACAATTCGTACTAGACCCTCATGGTTTTTTACTCAGCCCAACACATCCCCCGATTGTTTCCTGACAAATTTGGATCGATTCTTTCTCAAAGATCTACGACACGTTCCACGTTTCAGGATTACAAAAAACACTTCGTACTACACCCTTCAAAAATCTCATCGCTCCTTACTCAACCCAACACACGTTCCTGGGCCGGGTCTTTTCTCACAATTGTGACTGTATTGTCACCGCTCGCCGCGTCCAGCACGAACAACTGAGTCTGAGTACCGTATTGGATTGAGGTGCTTTTCGTGTGACTCAGAAGAACATTGGAGCTGTGGGCAATAACGCTTCCCCAACTTCAAATCAACTCCAAACATATTGTGGTACCATGAAATAACGTAACAAAAAACTCAGCGCATAACCACTGACGTAACCACCATCCAATAAGGTTACGAATGCCCCATCAAAAATTCCAGACCCGGAGACATACCTCCAAGTGCATCAATTTGGTGTAGAGTCATCATTTTGAGGGTCGGTGGGCCTGGGCTCTATGATAAGGGTCTTGCAACATTTGGCTCTCTTCCCCTCCTACTCTGGCATATCTTTCATCTCTAATCACAGATTTGAAGGTGGCTCCTTCTACGAGAGCAAAATACCTCTTGATGATGATGATTGCTTTTATTACTTTCAAAAATAGTTTGGTACCCTTAATTGAGGGTCTATGTAGTTCCAATCCATGGGAAGTTGAGTTCTCGGGTTTTAGACGGAATCGAACCGACGATCTAGGGATTAACAGTCCTTCGCTCTGACCAACTGAGCCACGCTTGCACGTGAGGTCGTCAAGAAAAGTCATAATACCTCAAAGCATTAAATCTTGCAGTAGTTGCACAATTTGCACTGGTATTCAAAGCTCTGAAAAACAGAAATATTCTTTCTCCACTTTTGCAAGTTTGGCTGTTGTAGCAAGCGTCTGCTCTAAAGCAGATATCTTTGTCCCTTTGAGCCCAGACTATCAATCATTGTTGCTCTACAATCATTGCACCTTTCTGAGCGTTGGCCTTTAGTGCTGTTGATAGCTCGTGTTGACTGGCCTCCGAGGCTTAGCATGCTTCTAGTGCCGCACATATGTAGTATTCATTCCCAACAAGCCCCACCTCCAGCAATTTCATAATTCTGTATAATGCACCTTTTTGCGGCATCTTTCGTATCAATTCTGACAGTGCCACGGGGCGTGCCAAATGCTGCTGCACGAGCCTTGCAGCTTCCTGCGTCTTGATCCCCCAGTGTTTTCCGTATCACAAATTGTTTCTGCTCGAATGCGTCGTGTGCTGCGGCAGCAAGCTGCTGCTCTAGACGTATGATTCTGTGTCCCTGCGCTGAACCAACGTGTCTGCCAAACTATGATCCTCTAATGCTGATATCCAGCCATCACATTGAATTATGTCTGACAGAGCCTGGAAGACAGCACAAGGAGAGGCAGGTCTTTACAGCTGTATCCTTTTTTTTCGACAGGCGCCTCACATATCGGACATGTTGCAGTGTGTGACCATCCACGTTCTACATTGTAAACATGTTAGTGCAGTCCCTGCAGCACGTTCATGAAGACTGAGAATTCAATTGAATCCATGATCTCCATGATCTGATGCTTTATCTTTTGGGCTTGCGTGATGATATTCTGTTCAGAATTGCTGATGTGTGCCTTTATTTTGATGTGCCACTGATTATCTTTGATCTGAGTTTATATAAGCAGCTTATATGCTTGTTATTGATGCAAATACGATCGTGGGCGTATTCTGGTTCATAGTTGTTATGAAACATATAATTCATGGACGAAGGAATATCTTGTGTGTGTTTTTAAATTGGCAAGTTCACTCCTAATGTAAAATACGTGTATAATACATGTACAACGAACACCTGGATATTTGCAGTGATTGAATCATCAATAGTGCCACAGTCTGCAAACGTGCATGTATGCGTAAATGTATATGCTAAAATCTGCGGCATACACATCCGGGGTGTCACCTCAGGGGCATTACTGGTATCCTGCTTGCCAGAATGTGATGATGTGACAGCGATACCAGTGGCAACGCATTTGTCCATGAAAAGGAATTGCGCTGAAGACCTGCTCATACATACACGTAAACAATGAAAGTATGCATAAACATACAAATAGAAACAACGTGCCCTATATGACAGAGGTTGCTTGAGCAGGAAGGTGCCCTAAAGACTGCAGACTGGAGATCAGAGACAGTCACTATCACGGGCCTGCAGAGCAGTGTTCAGGCTTTACTTGAAATATATATTGCAGACAACCTTCGAAGAACACCAGCTCACAGCACAGTCTTTGTGTCGTGTAGTTCTCTCAGGAGATCGGGAGAGAACAGCGAACAAATATTACTAGTAGACTATCATTCATTTCAGAGCAGTCACACATAAGGTGTATTTTGGTATGACTTGTATTTGAGTTTGAGTTGGTACATAGACAGTCACAACTCCATCAATCAGAGAAGTTCAGGGTTTTTTTATTGATATATAAAGTAACCCTGCAGAAAGCCCCAAACCTGTAATTCTCCTGTTGCTTTGCTGTATTGATTGTAGGCCCCTAGAGTTATTGGACTGTAGCAGATGCAATGTATTTTGCTTCAATAGTAGCCTAGACTTGCTAGCCCAAGGATGCAGGCCAGCCCTCAGCCATCAACTGTTCCCTGAACCTGACAGGGGTGTACATTCCTTGCTTGGCAGCCTTGGCCAGGGGTCCTATGCCACGGCTACAAAGAAGTTGAAAGAATGGGCCACAAAGCTGCAAGGCGAGCACACGTCAAAGGCAGGCCTCACCCAAGAAGAAAAAGGGGGCCAAAACCAAGCTCCAGCAGACGCTGGGCCTCGTGATTCTGTCGGCCCTTCCGGAGGAAATCGAGAAAATTTGCCACCACAATCTTATTTTAGACCCTACAATCACACAGCCCCATATTCAACGCTGTTGGAAGACATGATGCAGGAAATGGACATATCAGCAGCTGACGACCCCACCAGTGGTGTCACTTCATCCCCCATACGCCTGTGGTTCACAGCCCCAGAACTGTGCCGCCCTCTCATTGTTGACAATCACGACAGGCCTCTACTCCCAAGGGTGGGCCCGTTCCTTCGTGAATATTTATCCAGGCACTAGGATATGGACGACGAAGATGACTAGATGGGACATTTCTACACTGGCTTAGGCGACACCAGAGTGCTGGCTCGCACCATACTGGAAGATTGGTAAACCGAACCAGATATTTACGACAACAACAAGGGTGAGACTACCCCTAATTGTCATCCGATACGGAACAGAGAACGTTTCTCGACCCATGCACACAGCAAGAGATCCCAACAAAATTCAGGAGGTTGAACTCGAGCGCGAGCACTTACTGGGCATGATTCGCCAACCACTAAAGGTTGGGGCCATCCTGTTCCACCACGAATCAGAGAGTTCTAACACTTCGCATGCCAATGTCACAGCCACTACATTCCAGGGCACCACCTCAGTCATTACCTCCAGAGGACCATACCAACTAGAAGGTGCACGATGGCACCTCCTCACAATGGTCTTCAACAACCCTGAATCGTTCAAGCCTGATTTCCACCCTGAGGTACTCCTACAGGAACGTCTGGATGAGAACCCGAAGTATAGATCTTTCTCATGGCAGGTTCTTCGCAAAGCCTCTGAATTTTTTGAAGCAAAACCCTACATTGGCGAGACGGGTCTCACGACCCCTCCCTTCTTTCCCAATGCGCGAAGAGGAGCGAAGATTACGTGGGGGGTGCTCCATGACAGTCCAGTTATTGTATATTGGAATGGTCTGGATCCAACAGAGCAAGCAGAGATCTCCCCGACCTTGGAAACTGCGGACAACTGGATTATATTCACACATCCACTGGGCGCGGAGAATGCCACCACTCCCACCCCCCCACCGAAAGACACCCAGAGAATTCTCTGAACGAAAGGCAAAGCCGGCAGGGAGAGAGGGTGGTGGAGGACGGGAACGGACAAACTTGCCTCGTACGGCCTGGACACCGAAGTGTGGATTAATCCGAACAGCACGATTTCCGACTCAAACATCATCGCTCTTGAGGCACTCCTCTAGACGAAATCCGAAAACGATCTTCTGGATATGCGATCTGAGGGAGTAGAACTGATCTACTGGGCCGGCATGGAATCAGGCTTGATGGATATCTACAACTTCCCTGGTGTTATCTATGCCACGGACGGTTCGAAAGGCAGTACCAGAATGGGAGCAGGTTTTTACAGGCACGATACCAAAGGAGGTGGGTGCTACAAATGCGTCCACTTCCGAAATTTCGAACACTAATTTTCTTTTATATCCTGCAGATATTGCCTATTCTCATCACATCATACAAAATATTGTGTGCAATGTGCAAATTCGCAACCTTACCACCATCGACATTACACGCTTGCACAAGGATTTCGGTATGACGTCTCTATCAACCCTCTATTTTCTTCTCGCTGTGATTGTGTCTGTCGTTCTGACACATACACACAGACATACAATATGAAACGTTTTCTTACACAGGCACATCGTGTACGTATCAGCCTTCAATCTTGTGCGTCTCTGATAAAAACATATCTCTGATTTAGCGAATTAATCTAAATTCAGAAGATTTCAGTTTTACTAAATACCATATAAATGGATTTAGGAATCACAAATATATATAAATTTTATTTAAGGAGTTGACTGATTCTATCTATAGAAATTAGTCAGCCTTCCTTTGACCTTAGATTGACTCTGGCTATGCATTTGACCACTTAGTTTGAGCAATCGAGTA
>Ga0335398_10010133_pt1 | contig 10774 bp, 12 predicted proteins | sample BON03_FD_205742 | JGI IMG/M metagenome (GOLD analysis project Ga0335398, IMG submission 205742) | Freshwater microbial communities from Lake Bonney liftoff mats and glacier meltwater in Antarctica - BON-03 (spades assembly) (version 2) | ecosystem: Environmental > Aquatic > Freshwater > Ice >...
TGTCAGAAGATAGGTGTACGTGGGAGTCCTAATGAGGGGGGCCAGGAGGAGGGGGGGGAGGTGACATCCACTCAATATGATCTTATCATGCAACAATTGATGGGTGATTTTAATTATCCAACAGTTTCCTTGCAATCTCTGAATGTAGATTTTTTTTGAAAACTGTTCCCTTCAAGTTGGTTGAGTCATACTTTCAAGTACATTTTTCCGGAAGTTTAAAATGGCATTTTTACACAAATTGATCAGTTTTTCAAAGGGTCGACAATTTTTTTAAAAGTTTGGTTCGTCTCTTTCTTGCACCTGTTTGTGCGCGCGCTAGCGTGCACGCTGAGCACGTTTTTGGGGTTTGTGGTGTCGAGGTTTTCAGTCGGTACTTATTTAGACAAAAATTAATTAAACCCGGACATCATAAATAGTTTCCATTTCAGAAAAATATGTCAACTACAGTTTTTGATGTCTGACACTTTGACGTACTGTAGTTGATTTCTTGAACGGCAATGATTCAAGTGTATTTTTTGATTATTGTACTGATGTCATTTTCTATGTACGTAATAGACAGAGTTTCCAGAGTCCAACTGAATCTTTCTGACTGTACAGTATTTGAAAAAAATCTCATTTTTGAACTTAAACTTGTAGGAAACTTTGAATTAAAAGTTAGAGTCAAGTCGGAGAGGAAAATTAGACTCAAGTCTAACAGGGAAATAGACTCTAAGGAAACAGGGAGATTTCAAGGAAACTGTTTGATCTTCAAGTCTATGATCATGAACAATCAATCATTCAATTATTCCATGATAAGATCATACTGTGAGAGCGTTGACATTTCCCTCTCCCACCACTGTCACTCTCCCTCAACAGTACCCGCATGTACAATGTACAAAATACGCAGTACAACATCATGATAGACTCAGGATATGATTCCAGGTCTTCAGAACTTTGAAGAAAAGGGACACAGAACGCGGCACATCGAGAAGATCGCACTCCCCACCCCGCACTACAAGTGGTTCCCACCCCGCCCACTGACAACTTCTCTTGTCAGTGAACAACAATTACACTTGAAAAACTTGAATTATGAGTTTTGAAGACTTCGGAGAGATTTCGAAAATTCTGATTCAATAACTTGCAAAGATATTTCTTGAAAATTGACATTTCATTTTTTTTTTTGGTTTGAAATCCAAACTACTAGGACGCCGAGTACAATCAAAACGTACTCAAGGATACTTTTCCACAAACTTCAAATTTAAAGAGACCTGTTCGTGTACAGTGACTACCCAAATCTCATTTTTCCAGGTTAAATTTGTCAAACCTGTAAAAAGTCTGGAAAGGAACATCACAACTACTTACCAGATCACTTTTACAGATTAGACTCACTACGACACCAGTTTTCGGTATCGAGTCCGAGTTGCCGGGCGAACTGGAAATTAACCTGAGATCATGATTTCCGATTAATTGGTGTCCGGGCAAAATCATTTCAAAACTTGAATTTGTTGGTCCGGGTGTCTGGGTGAAATCAATTTAAAATTTCATCCCAATAAATATTAATCTGGGATGATGATGATGATTGTTTTATTACTTTCAACGGTAGTTTAGTACTTTTGACTGAGGGTCTATGTAATTCAAATCCATGGGAATTTGAGTTCTCGGTGTTTAGATGGAATCAAACTGACGACCTAGGGATTAACAGTCCCTCGTTCTGACCAACTGAAATCTATGTCAACTGTAGTAGTAGATCCAAGTCTGTTGTATGAACCCTCGATTTTAAGGTTAAGTCCACGGTCAGGGTGACCCAGTTTTTCCTTCAAAACTACGCCCAGTCCCATGATCATAACCCGAATGTACTTTTACATATCATTCTTGATGTCTCAAGATGACAGACACGAGATATGGGTTGAGAGTCTGAGTAGAGTTTTTGTTGAAAACTGATAGTGGGTATCCCAAGGAATCAGGGGTTACTTTATTCACCCTGTCACCACTGGGAATCCCCTTCATTATAACACCCATTGGTCAGTTCTACCTGTCTCCGCCCTCACCCATTCCAGGGGACCTGGGAAGATGTCCCAGTCACCAGTCTCACGGAATCGAACATAGAGACACGTATGGACTCGGACAGGTTTGTTCTTACACTCCAATTCCTCAAACACAAGAATTCTGTCCTTACAGACTGACGCCAGTCGCAGGACTAAATTTACTCCCAGAAAAAGTCTCTGATTCTTCGAACTTCTCCTAGAACTCTCTCTTTTCGAATTCCGTTTTACTGTGTTCTTTCCTCTGGGCTGTGGAGTGGATTCATGAATCCCCCACCTTCAGTTTTTTCAAACCGTGAAAGGAAAAGCCCCCAAAGAGGTCTGGGGCGGCCACTTGAGCGGTGAAGGTATCAATGTAACTTTCCTGTGCCCTCATGAGCCCCAACTTAACGCGATGCGTTGTGTTACTCTGAATCACATTGATCCAACTTATATGATTTACCTGTGATCTTTTGCGGTACTCTATCCACATTACTCCACCCTGTCCTCGCCTCTTCCTTTCCGACACGACAAGATTTCTTGAAAAGGGCGAGTTTTCCAATTGTTTGTGCGGAGTGGTTTATCAGAAAACTGTTTGAGGTGTAGTAAAATCTTGAGAATTCGAAGGAAATTTGAGGTGTAGTAAAATCCTGGAAAAGAAAGAAAGAAACTTGAAGAAACCCAAGAAAGAGAGGAAAATCCTATGAAATGAGTTGTGTCCATTTCACGAGATTACTGGGTTTACCTTGACATTACTTGACAAAGTTTGAAGATCTGAGAATTCTGAGGAGAATTCTGAGGAATCGAGACATTTCACCAGAACAAATTTAGTCCTGCGACCGGCGTGAGAATTTGTTTCCAAAAATTTAGGTTGACAGAAAATCATCAATTTTTTTTTTGTGTGGGGATCCTCATCCGTGTCATGTACCTACACCTCACGGGATGGCGACTCCCTCCACCTCACTATATGGGTGGTGAATGTCTGACGTGCGCTCACTGACGGTACTCTCACCAACATGGACAGGACCTCGATCCGAGTCAGTGGGAATCACTCTTTTTCAAAGTTTCGACCTTCACCGGTAATGTTACATAGATGTTATGATTAACAAAGACCCAGTTAGTCACGATAACCGAGATACCAGAAGTCCTCAGGTGTCACACTGTCATCCTGAGTCCCAGTGACAAAGTTTGTCAACACAAATCATGATCATGATCAGTATTTACAAAGAAATTGAACAGACCCGGGTCCGGAATGTGCGACCCGTGAAATCATTGAGTCCAGACTGTTTCGTCACCAATGGTGGTATTCAGTCAACCCATACCAACACAACCGCGACTCAGTAGTCGCTGCGGCGCGGTCCGGACACGCTTGAGACCGTTCCGAACCAGATTTCCAAACAGAAACAGAAACAGGTTTGTTCAAGTCACACCGAATGTGTGACCAATTTGTGACATTTGTGACAATCACAAACTGTCACAAATTTGAATTTGTGTTTTGTTTCTCTGTTTTTTTGTTAGTTTTTACAACAAAACAGGTTTGGTCACATTTTGGTCACAAACGTCACAAATGGTCACACTTTCAATTGTGACTGGTGCACACCTGTTTCTGTTTCTGTTTCAATTGAAATGGTTTGGAATAAACGAAATACGGAAAAACATACCAGAAAGGGAGGTCTGTTTCTGTTTTCTGTTTGGAATCCGACTCGGAACGACTCTGGTCCTGTTTCAATTGATCAAACATGACGGGGTGACGTGACCCCGGTTTAACTTTCATTCTTTCTTTCGGGGGGGCGAATACCGTGACTACCTGAATCACTGTACTCAGCGGGTGGTGAGCACCCGATTAATTACGAAGGACCCAAGAAACTGTCCCAGGTCGCCATTGTCGACCTGTAATGGTTTATGGTACCAGGAAAGAAAGAAACGCCGACCGCTCGTGGGTAACAACACCATCTGATACCTTTCTTTCTTTCTTTCTTACGTCAGGAGAGCAGAACTCCATTCTCGCCGCGGTTCGATATTGCCTTGAAAACTGTGTCATCCTCAAACTTGAATCTGCCAGTTTTTCCAAGGACGATCACTCGTGACCCATTCACATGGTAAATTGTCACCGCAGTCTGTGGGATGTACATCAGAAAATTATTCAGAGACCGTGCCAATCAATGATCTAAGTCATAGTTGGCGTGAGCGTTCCTCACTTCTCGGGCAGTTCGGCACGGCGATGGTTTGACAATTCATGTTCAACGAACGATATCAGGTCCGGGATGAATATCCTCCCGGGTCGTGTGTTCCACGTAAAAGACGGTTAATAGAGTATTCAGAATAGGGGCCCGGGTTGCTCATCAACCTACGAGGCCACCGAATTTTCACTCTTTACCGTTGAGACCATTACCGAACCATTACTCAGTCGTATCCAATCGTGCGCTGAAATTCGACGTTTTTCTGGTTTTGTGTACATACCCGCGTCGTTAAACCGCTGTGCAGTTCCCTCAGCTTGATCGGACACAATGCCACGGTTGTTAGACTTGTCGTTCATCCACAGTTCCGTCAACTTGCGGCCTTAGATCTACCTCTTCCGATATTAGCACCTGCTGACAGAATCGAATCTGAATCCCAATTGTCCGAACCGCGGGCAGACGGCCAACTTCGTCACCAAAATCCACACCCGGCTTGACAACTGCATGCGAACAGCACGGCACAGACTGCTGCTGCTCCCGCACTCCTCATTGCCCCAGCCAGCCTTTGTAAGCTTTGCCACAACGACAGCCTGGATTCTTGCTTGAAAAACGATGGGGTTCGCGACACTGAACAAAACGCCAACTAATGAATACACAAAGCCACAGCGACGTAACTGTGCCGTGTGTTCAAAGAGAGTGCACCCCACTGCAGAGAGTGGTGAGGATAATTCCAGACTCCTTTTCCTCCATTGCATCCGCCTGTTTAGCCTGTTCAGCCCTGGCCGCTGCGGGCCCGCGAATCGCTTGGGTACTCCACAAAAAAAAACCCTGGGCAGCCAGTTACAAAATGAACGGAGAGCAACACGACCCGAACAGCAATGCTGACGTGAAGAGCGAGAACGGTGCAGGACCGTCGACAAAGAATGATGTTGACTATGAGCTGCCTGATCTGCCTGAAGCACCGGTGTTTTACCCCACTGCCGAAGAATTTCAAGATCCAATGAAGTACCTGGAGAGTATTCGAGCGCAAGCAGAGCCTGCTGGTGTAATCAAAATCGTGCCCCCAAAGGAGTGGCGTTGCCCCTTTCCCATCAAGGAGAATGGCGACTCTTTCCACTTTCAGACGTGCGTGCAGTCTGTGGACCAGGTGAGTAAAATGCTGATCAAGGGTCGATAGAACACACATTTGACGAGTACACCAATGCTACACGTTTGCTATCTCTTCACCATTTTCGTTCTCTCACACTAGTTTGCTCCATCTCTCCAATCCCCGCTTCTTCTCTGTTCCACACCAGCTGCGGCATCGACATGGGCCTGGAACAAAGTTTATGCAGCGCCTGCGCCACTTCCATAGGACTCGAGGCCTGCATCTGCCTGCAGAGGTTGCCCCCTCCAAATTCCAGCCCCTGTTGCACTTGTGTGTGTGCCTTGCAATGTTTGGCAATTTCTGTTGAGGGGCGGGTTGGAGGGTGAGAAGGACTCTCTGGCTAAACGCTGCTCATTCTAGCCGCACGTCATAGTGGTGTGTGTTGGGGGTGCGGTAAGTGATTTTTTCGAAAAAATGCTCCAACATGTGTGCGCAGATGACTCCATTCGTTGACGGCCGCCAAGTGGATTTGTACTCGCTCTACAAAGACGTCGAGGAAAGAGGTAACACTTGAAAACCCTCAAGCTGTAACTCGCCTGAAACAGCAGGAGGGGGGAGAGTTGTGAATTCGTGTTCTAATGTGTGCTTGTAAATAGAGGCTAGGCCTGCCAAAAATGTTCGCTGACATTTTCGCGACTTTTGTGTTGCTCGGACAGGAGGTGTCGACGTGGTCGAGGCAGGAAAAGGGTGGGGTGAAGTTGCCGTGGCTATTCGCATTGTACGCAACTCTGCCAGCGCGCACATGGCCAACCGACTGCGAGAGGTTTACAGAGAATACCTTGAAAAATACGCACAGGCAGTTGAACAGGTGGGGTTGCCTTGGCTATCTTTTTATACCAATCTTTTGTGCGCTATGTTTTTAAATGCTTTCGCGGGCCTCCACTCGCAACTCTTTTCCCACCTGCCACATTGCAAGGTGGCGCGCGGCGTCATTACAGTGCCGCTTCTATTCGCAGGGTTGACTGTCTTGCGGGTTCTTGGCTAAGTATGATATTACCACTTCTACTCTTAGGGATGACTGTCCATAGTGGTTGTCGATTTGGGGATTCAATCACACAGTTCTGCCACTGATTGGTGGTTGCTTGCGCTGGCATGTTTTACATCGGCCACAGGGCCTCAAACCTGAGGATTTGCCAGAGGAGGAGCAGTTTGTGACGGTGCGCAAGCGTTTTTCGGGCATGCGTATGTCGGGCGCTTCAGGCTATGCTGGCGATGAGGGTGGAGACGAGGCGGACACTGCCGACTCTTTTGGGTTTGGCGAGGGGGGCTTCTACTCGTTCCATTCATTTCGCCGCAAGGCCCATGATTTTCGCGACAAGTGGTTTAGTGGCTGGAACAGGTATAAGTTCCTCCCACCGTGTGTTTCCCGTACGCTTCGCACTGCTCCTCTTGCGCCCTTCTCCTCTCCGCGCTAGTCCTCTGTGCAAACGTTTGTGCTGTGATTAGGGAGCTAAACTTGGTTAGCGCAGGTCGGTGACAAAAGAAGACGTGGAGAGAGAGTATTGGCGGGTTGTGGATGGTGGAGACTTGATGCTGCGCGTCGAGTATGGCAACGACCTCGACGCGTCGAGCCACGGCAGCGGCTTCCCAACACCTGAAAACTCGCGACCAGAGCACCAGCCTTACATTGACTCAACCTGGAACCTGAACAATCTACCGCTTCAGAGTGGCTCCCTGCTCAAGTACATCTCTCCCGACGGTGAAATCAGCGGCGTGTCTGCGCCTTGGGTCTACGTAGGCATGCTTTTTTCTTCCTTTTGTTGGCATAATGAGGACAACTACCTTTACTCCATCAACTACATGCACCACGGTGCGGGCAAGACATGGTATGGGATCCCTGGTGAAGACGCCATCAACTTTGAAAAGGTCTTCGAGTCTGAGGTGCCCGAGCTTTTCGAAAAAGATCCCAAATTGCTCTTCAAGTTGTGCACTATGATAGCACCCAAAGTGCTCCGTGAGCGCGGCGTGCGTGTCAACCACATTGTGCAAGAACCGGGCGAATTCATCGTGACGCTGCCGCAGGCCTATCATGCAGGCTTTTCGCATGGCTTTAATTGCAGTGAGGCCGTAAACTTTGCGCCTGCTGATTGGCTTCCCTTCGGAAGAGCTTCTATCCAGCGCTACAGGAGCAAAAAACGCTCTCCTGTCTTCAGCCACGAACGACTGGTGCTAACATTGGCGCACCGCAATCTCGCTCCCGACGACCCTTCCACCCCTTGGGTCGAGGCTGAGATGCATAGCCTGATTGAGAGTGAGATGGGTCTGAGGAGAAACTTGGTAGTTATGGGCGATGCTTCTGCCGTGCGCTGCTATCGCATTCCTCGTGATGAGAGCAATGCAGTCAGGAGCAGTAAGGAGTGGATTGGCGGAATTTCAGAGGCCGAAATGCCTCAGTGCCAAAGATGTCTTCACTGGCTCTACCTGTCAGCAGTACTTGATTCGCGAAACCCCAAGAAACTTTCGTGCTGCAACTCCGAGTGTGTGCAGGCTCTGCTCAATGGTGAGGACATGTCACTCGCTGGCCGGAATCTCGTTCTGGCATACCGCTTCAGCATGACTGAGCTAGTTGGAATGATGTCAAAGAGCTCGGCTCACCTTCTGCTTCAGGCGCGCCAACTTGATACAAGCTTCATGCCGCTCAGCGACAGCGGTGTGGCCAGCGCGCTCACCGTCTGGTTCTTAGCGGAAAGTGGCGCTGGTGCGGCGACTGTTAAGGGCAGCGATGCGCAAACTGGTCGCATGCGAGGTGTTGGGGGAGCGCCTGCTGAGCAAGCAAATGACAAGGTTGCTGGCGGTGGTGTCAAACGCGCGAACACTGTTGTGGCAGCCCCCAAGGCGCCTTCTGTGCCTGGCAAACTTTACTTTGGTTTCTGTGAAGAGGTTATTCGAGCGCTTCAAAAGATCGTCGGCGACGGTGGCAATGACGGATCTGGCGAAGGTCGTGGCCTCTGTAAAATCGAATTCGACGCCACAACTAATCTTCCTGTTACACCCATTCAGGTTTTTCTTCGCCCCCCCCTCTCACTCCGAAACTCAAAGTTTTGACGTGCTAGCCCGTTCCGAGTCCCAGTGGAATGACAATCTTAAATAAGCACGCTATTAGAGTTGGAAAGCCTATTATGTGGCACATGCCTCCTGTGTGTAGTACAGCTCAGGATCACGCGTCCCTGGCAGGTTGGGCATGCGTGCGTCATCGAGCAACTAGGCGAGGTGCAAGCTCAACCAGGATGGCAAGACGCAGATGGCAACTTTTACTGGCCTAAAGGCTTCCGCTCGCGGCGCACCTTTCCTTCTATGAAGCAGGAGGGCAAGTGCTCTTATTCCTGCGAGGTTTCCTTTTGCCTCAATTTTTGGTCTTTCATGATCTCTTTGGGTCTCTTGCTTGCTTCCAATCTTGTGCTGTATCATGCCGCACTCCGTGCGTGTGGAGGTGGCACATATCTGAAAGCATTGTGTTGCAGCCCAATCTAGTGCTAGTCCAGCACAGCAGTGTAACTCTTTGCTTTCGTAACTTTTTGCTTTGGCGTGCGCAGGTGATAGAAGACGAAGTGGGTCTGCCTGCGTTCAAAGTGACGAGCAGCGAAGAGCCCAATGCACCTATTACCATGGATTCACCGGCCCTCTGCTGGCAACAAGTATGTTCTCTCAACTCAGCTGCTCAACTGAGCTGCATCCACTTTCCACAGCACATTTTCTTGCCTTGGTGTACTGGCCTGAGTCGTGTTTGGCCAACTCGTGTTTGGCCAACTCGTGTGTGACCCTCTTTTTTTGGACAACTCTCCTTCCTGCCCGGATTCTCGTTTGGCTTAATTCAGATGTGTTGGCAGGTGATGCAGCGCGTGAATCAGATCCGAGCATCAAAACGCCCGAAGACAGGCTCATGAGACACCCTCGTCAAAGGAATCAACTTGTTTCCTGGCGCATTCTCCGATTTCTCTCCATCCACACTTTTCTCTCACGCCCTCTTCTCGAGAGCACATGCGATGCGAGACGTGCGTGCAGCTTGGACACGATGTTATGCATATTCGCAATTGCTGCAATCTTTTGATTCAGCATATCTCTGGATCACATGTCTCTGGTCACTCCAGTGTGCCAGCATCTTCAATCGTGACCAGCATATCTCTGGTGCAAGGATATTGACATGGAAGTATGTTTATGTCGTGGATGAATGTATATGAGAGCGTGTGCATGTGTATGCAGATGACGCTGTATGCACGTGTAGTAGCATCTGTCATCTGTCACGTACATTCTATATATGTATATGCATCTGTGAATCGTAGTTTTGCAAAGAATGCTACATATATATATATATGTATATGTATATTTATATGTATATGTCTATACATTTATGCATGTATATGTGTGTGCATGTGTGTGTGCAAGTGCGTGTTTGTGTGTATATATCCATACATATAAACACATGTAAACAAACCCACGCACACACGCACACGCACACATGCATATATTTATATAAATATGAATATACAAGTGGTTCCTTCTGTCGGGAAAACGTCATCAAACTGAGACCTCTTGTACGCAACAAGTGCATCATGAGACGTCGATCGATAGAATTTATGGGCATGGCTCAAGCATAGAATAGTTTTGATCTAGAAGACTTAAACCAGTTGCACGCAGGAATTGCGCATCATAAGACGTTAATCTACACAACCGAGACAGGAGCTTGTTGTCATTGCTCTGGCTTTGACTAGTTTTGATCGCGTGCGAAGCGAAAGCGTTGTTGATTCGGTATCCAGAACAGAATGGATTCATGATGTGTGTATGTGTGTGTGTGTGCATGCACACATAAATCAAGCTCTCAGCCACTCAGACAAGCGTACGCACCGCTGCACTCTGGATTAATCCCAAGCAATTTCATGAACGTTTTTAGAACAAAATAAAAAGTACGCTGAAATGCCGTCAACATTTGCACGCGCTCTACTTTCTTTTCTTCATCTCTACACCTCTTCGCGATCTCGTGCAAATTTCAATGTGTACTTGGTGAGATTGCATGTGTGTGATATTCTGTAATGTGTGTGTGTGTCTTTCTTTGTTTCTTTCGTTTTCATTCTTCTTCTTGTTCTCTTGTCGCGTTTTACACTTCAATTTGTACTTGGTGTGTATGTGTGTGCATGCGTGTGCGTGTGCGTGTGTGTTTTTGTGTGCGTGTGCGTGTGCGTGTGCGTGTTTATAGGGGTTATTTTCTTGTGCAAACATGGATCGGATGCAGTCCATGAGATTCATTCTCTCCATTCGTGTGAGCACACGTTGCACTCCACCAGAACTGACACAAGAAGGAATAAATCAACAAAATATGCGTGAGTTTATGTGGTTGTCCAAAAGAATACATCTACTGGACGAGGTAAGAACAGAAAAATTGTTCAACAGACCATGAATGACAGCCAGATATACATATATATACATATATATGTATACATATATATATGTATATA
>Ga0335398_10010135_pt1 | contig 10772 bp, 9 predicted proteins | sample BON03_FD_205742 | JGI IMG/M metagenome (GOLD analysis project Ga0335398, IMG submission 205742) | Freshwater microbial communities from Lake Bonney liftoff mats and glacier meltwater in Antarctica - BON-03 (spades assembly) (version 2) | ecosystem: Environmental > Aquatic > Freshwater > Ice >...
ACACGCACGCACACACACATAAATACACACACACACACACACACACACACACACACACACACACACACACACATGCCATGCCTTCAACACACACATACACACACACACTGTCTCGCGCAAACAAAACACAGAGACACACACAGACACGCCTTACCAAGAGGTAGTGTAGTGTTAAGAGGGTCCTGAGGGATTTTCGGTGATTCAGTGGTGAAGAGCGCGGGACTTCACAAATTTAGTTTTCCACAGGTCCCTGGTTCGATTCCGGCCGAAAACACGTCAACTCAGATTCACATGGATTTGAGCAAATAGACCCTCAAGGAAGGGTTCTATACTAATGTTTCCAGTAATAAAAGCGAATTACATCAACTGATTTCACTGTGTCTGTCTGTTGGAAGGTCACTGTAAAAATTAACCCTTGCCAACACCACTCCAATATCTGTCTCCCTTGTCCACAGCTTTGCTGACCTTTGCCCCTTTTGAAGACATTCATTCTGTGAAATTCTCAAAGCCCGTATCAGCACCACATGATTGCTCAGGGTTAGTACATTTGTGTGGTTGCGTCTGCACGCGAGCGGCAGCAGGAACGTGCCGCACACACCTTGCAAGTTACAGCGTTGGAGTTCAGTTCTCAACGCAAACGGCAGCAGGAACGTGCAGATTACAGCGTTGGAGTTCAGTTCTCAACGCAAGTGGCAGCAGGAACATACTTATCATCCGAATAAGTACGCTTGAACACAAGCGGCAGCAGAAACGTGCACACACCTTGCAAGTTACAGTGTTGGAGTTCAGCTCAGTCCGCGAGCTCAGGACTGTCTACCGTGGGTGACACGCCAAGAAGATCTGCTGGAATGCTGGACTCACGCAAACTCCGCATGTGCATGCGGAAACGTTTCACAAGATGTTTAGGATCCGAATAATCATACATGGGTTCAGATACAGGGCCTGTCTCAAACTCATCCGCGCTGTTGCCACCGCTTGGGTGTTGAATCAAATCGTTGACCCAGATTAAGAACGATTGGTTTTTCAACAGTTACTATTTTTTTTGCCGGGAATTTCGAATTTTGGAGCCAAAAATCATTTTTGTTCGAAAAAAATCCCATACGTTGCGTATTACTAAAGGCAGGGGGGTTTGGTTGGTTGGTTTGGGCTTTTCGGCATACATGTCATGGTAAAAAAATAACGATACCCCTTGGCATTTCATCGAAATTTTTGTTGTGGAAACGAAGCAATTCGTCTGTATTTTCGTAAACGTGATCTTGACGCGGCAAACCTGCGGCCAGCGCTCGAGCATGTCTGCAGAAAGCTTACGCCGAGCGCTAGGAAATTATTTTTCCGAGCAAATCTGCTATCTGTTCCTAATATCAAAATGTAGAGGAGACTGAGATCTAGGTCTGTGCACAACTTCGGTACTTGCACTTGGAAACCCAATGCGCAGTGGCGACTTCGGGAAAAAAAAATGTGTTTCGACGCAGGAAAAATCGGATTTTGCCATTGCGCTGTGGCAATCGTCTCCACCGACCTTGTCAGACGGTAGCACTGTTTTATTGCATTGGCACAGTGCATCCTCTATGGACGCGTGAAAGCCCCTGTCTTTACCTGCGCCGCCGTGCGGGCTGGGCTGCCCGACCTTGATTGTGTAGCCATGAGCCGGCTGAGCTCGCATGGCGCGCCCGCTCACGGCTACCCGCCGCCAGCGAGGCTGGTGCGCACCATCTGAACTGCCTCCACATGATGAGCCAAGAGGCCTGCAGGCCTGGCCCAGATGTGGCCACACGTAGGGCTGTGGCATCACAATGCACCGGGCGCCTGCCCGACCATCTCACTTTCTGCCATCTCGTTGATTCTCTCTTTTCGAGAGGCTGCAGTGTCGATAGCCGACGCTAGGGTTTTGCAACTATTGAGGCACGAACACACGTCTTTTTGAAACCCCAGATTAATACCAGATCCCAAGGAAGTTGGGTGTGACGGCCGAGGGGGGGGGAGTGGAACCTCCTCCTTGCAAAACGCGCACATGGTGTTACCCGGCGGAAACAGCACTAGGAAGCTGTCAGCTATCTCGTGATGTGTGGGATCTGTAAAACCGTGTGCGCTTTCGGTGAGAAGGGGGGAGAGCGTACCAAAAACAGACATTTTGCCCGTAACTACCCAGAAGAATCCGATAACACTAACCAGACTTTGTATTCTGCTACCCAAACTTTGTTTCTGGGTAGTTGGCGCTCCATCTGGAGTTCTTTTACCCTCCCCTCTTTTTTTTGTTTTAGTTTGGAACCCACAAGCTAGCGTGCCAATTACATCAGGAACGCACACAGATGGAGGTGCAGTAATAAGGAAGCCCAGAAGCGCCTGGCTCGAAGGCACTCCCGCAATGGACCATGGAATGAATGGCAAACGCATACACATGTAGTCAAACAAAAGAGACATAGAACAGAATACACATCAAGAAACACGGAGCATGGATGAAGAACACACATGTGAAACAACAAGAATTTTGATTATTGATCTATTTACTTATTTTTTTGTCTTTGTTTTTTTATTATTATTATTATCATTTTTTATTTTGTTCAACCGGTAATCGTATTTATTCATTTGTTTGTTCATATATTTTATTATGTATTTAATGTATGCAAGTTATACTCATTGAATCTATTGATTTGTGCTTGTGTGTTTCTTTATATATGTCATTGTGTATTCAAGTTATTCTTAATTTATTGTCGCGCATGGTGTAGACATCCACACGTCACGGGACCAGCCTGTAGCAGAGGGTACACAGAGATTTATATAATTGGGGTATATAGTTCATAAGGGATCATTATAGAGTAGTCGAAACATTTATACATATAGATATGGCAATAAGTGTGCATGAGTATGGAAGAGGAGGGAAGTGCGTATACAAATTGACGCACGCATACGTATGAATCGCCAGAATGACAATGCAGAAGGAAACGGAGGATAAGGATATGAGCAAGGTTATGAGTAAATCAATCATCCCCGTTTCATAGATGTCTATTAAATTTGTAGAAAAGGAAGAAAGAAAACAAGAAGATGGTTAAAAATATAGAACATCACACAAAACATTCACATGAAAATAGCGATAAATGTGTATGAATATGGAAGAGGAGGGACAGGTTCATACATGTTTAGATACACATACGCAGAAATGAGAGAAATATAGATGCAGGTGGAAAAGGAGTCTAGGCATATGAGCAGGGTTATGCGTGCATCAATAGGCAGCGTGACATAGGTGACTATTAATGGAGGGAGACGCGTACACAAGTGTAGACACACATACGCAGGAATTAAAGAAATGAAGATGCAGTTGGAAAATGAGTCTAGGCATATGAGCATGGTTATGTGTACATCAATAGGCAACGTGACAGAGGTGTTTATTAAATTTGTAGAAAGAGAAGAAAGAATACGGAAAGGTGGTTATGAAGACAGAACCGAACACAAAACACGCACCGCGCGCAGCACAGGTAGAGAGACAGGTAGAGAAGAAAGCATACACACACGACACAGACTCATAGAAACAGGCAAACAGACAAGGAAGGTGCATGAGGGAGACTGAGGCTATTATTGGTAAAGCGCCAAGGTTGGGGATTCACACTCGGCTGTGGAAATGTGCCTACTTCAGAGAAGTGAGGCATGCTAACTCGGCTCTGAGAGGAATGTGGGTGGGAAAACTTGGTAAGTGCTTTTATAAGAATGCCGACCGCCAGGGCAATTATGACATGACACCAAGGATAGTATCATGGGCGTGACAGCACGTCGAGGTGTCTTACAGTCCGTTCTGCATTATGCTTTCCGCCAGAAATGTTCCCAATCTTTTTTGTTTTGCCACGGTTGTGACTAGGACTCTTTTTCTGTCTGTCATGCTTCAACTCCTTTTTAATCCTTAATTTCTCTTCTTCTGTCAGCGTGACATCCCTTCCAACCCTGCCTCCACCAGCTGAGCCCCCTTCCTCAAGTCCCTCCTCTCCCTCATTGTTGTCACCAAGTAGTGCGCCCTGTAGGTCAAGCGTTACTGTTTTCCCACTCAGCGCTGAGGCAGACTGCTTGCGATCCTCACCCTCGGATCCCCTGACCCTCACCCTGAAGCTCACCTGGGCGAGTGGGGAGGGCTGTGGCTCGAAAGTGAGGTTAAATAACAGGGCAGAAGAGAAGTGGGACCCTCCGGGACCCATATGGGGAGAGGTCTGCGGCATCTGTGCCCTGTTACTTAACCTCACTTCCGAGAAGCACACCAAGAGGTCATTTTGCTTCGTGGGGGGTGGGTTCAGGAGACCTTGTGGGGAGGGTCAGGGTGACCTTGAAGGTCCCCCAATTAACCCACACCCTAACCAACCCATTCTGAAGCGAGCTGTCGACATTGACATCACTTGTCGCTTCTTGAAGTCCATCCCATTCGAGCAGTTGGGCCCTAGTGCAGCTGGATTGTGACGTGGTCCATTCCACTCCACTCAGTCTAAAGAGCCTGACTCTCTAACATCATGCGAGTCGATTTTTCTTTGAGTCTGTATGCCTTTGGATCGGAGGGCATGGACCATCAATCGTAAGCTATTGAAACAAGCCCACAACCAAAGCGCACTTAGTGCTGGAAATGCGCCTCATTTCACTGCCCTGCATTGTACGCACACCGAGGTAATATCTCCCCTGCTGCGCCCATAGTCAGTGTTTTCTCTCCCCCCTGCTTCCCTCGCAGTTGCAGTCACAACCCATGAGACAGCATCCGACCGTCCGCAAACATGAAAGCACCTGCCCAGGTGGGCATGCTGCCCGTTGCCACCAACTTTCACAAGCCGCTGTGCGTCAGGGTACAACAATTTGAATACGGCTACATGGATTATGGGGAGATCGACGACAAATTGGTAATGGTGCGCTGCGCCAAGCCAGCCCAGCCCAGCCCGCCTAGCGCCGAGGACTTGCGCCGCCTGGCGCCCTACGAGAGGGCGTCCAAGGAGGTGCTCGAAGCGCAACAGCAGTGCAGCTTCGACACCGAGGCCCTGGACAAGGCGTTTGCGCCGCTGCTCAATGAGGTCGGGGACATGCAGGGTATTCGGGCCCACACTGCGCATCTTTTGTGCAACGTACTCGAGAAACTGTTGGGGTGGAATAACACATTAGTGGCATTGGTGAAGGTGCCGGGAGACCTGCGGCTGCTGCAGGCAGAGGTGCGCAAGCTAAAATTGAACTGTTATGCTCTGATGATTTTGCCAGAATGGCTGGGTGAGCTTGTGCATCTCGAGGAACTTTGCCTGAACGGAGGCTGTCACGATCAGGATGATGGGGATTCGAATTGGGCTCTGACTGTGCTGCTGGAGGCTCTGGGGGCCCTGCAAGCGCTGAAACCCTTGACACTCAAGAATTTCGCAGCCCTCAGAGCCTTGCCGGGAGTCTATCACGCGGCTGACGTCGCTCATGAACCTGCACATTAAATTCTGTCCTGCGCTGCGGGAGCTGCCGACCACAAACGCAATGCCAGCCCTCAGATTCTTCACGCTTTACGGTTGTATGTACGAGCTGCCGGCGTGTCTGGGGGATTGGGGCTTGCAGCACCTAGCGCTTGGGGTTTGTAATCAACTTGAGAAATTGCCTGCAATTTTTTGAAGGCTGTCGTCACTCGAGACCCTGCACTTTGAATTTTTGAAACGCTACAGAAGCTGCCTGTCATGGGCGTGATGACACGCCTGACGTCGCTCACGCTTGATGTTTGTGCGCTCAAGGAGCTGCCGTGCTTTGGAGGGATGACCGTGCTGCGGCACCTGTCTCTTGAGAATCCTCACACACTCACGCGGCTGCCCTCGTTGATGGACAAGCTCGTGGGTCTACGCTCGCTCCGACTTGTTTGGTGCAGAGGGATCACGGAGCTACCGTCAATCTGCAGTCTGCTATCGCTAGAGACCCTGCACATTGAAAACTGTGCGCTGCTGTCCATTGCCGTGCTCACGGCTCTGCACACGTTGGTGCTAGCATCACTTCCGAGGCTACGGGCGCTGCCAACTTCCATTGGTGCGCTCACTGTGTTGACAAAGCCCACTCTTTGTGACTGTGCGCTTACGGACGTACCTTCGTCCATTGAGTCTCTCACGCAACTGTGCACGCTAGCGCTTGATATACCAGCAGCACCACAGCAAGATGTTCGAGTGTTCAAGACGCTGGCATGCGCGCTTCCAGCGCTGCATCTGCTCCAGCACCTGTGTCTACGCGGGCTACCCGAGGACGACGTGGTGGTCATTGGGCGCTCGCTCAAGGCCTGGCCACTCCCTTTGCTTGACCTCAACACACCACTCTTATATCAGTCCATGCGTTCAGAGAGGTGCTGGGAGGCGCTGACACTGCCGCCCGAGGCTGCCGGCTGGGACAACACGGCAATCCTGCAGCACTGGCGCGTGCAGCAGCACAAGGCGGTAGCCTTTGCCAGCGGGCTGCATGTGCGGTTGGGCTCGACGTCGCGGGTGTCGACGTTGAATGACATGGCACTTGTGCTGATCACCAATGAGGTGCTGGGTGGCTGAAGTCTGCTCAAGCTGTGGCAGCGCGAGCGGCTAGCGCGCGAGGGTGAAACTGCGTTGTCTTCCTTGATTTGGGTACATCCATGAGTTTATGCGAGATGAGAAGACAGGTCAAGATGTTAGGATCGAGCGACACAATCAGAGTAGGCATGATAGAATGATTGAAAGATGGAAAGTATGACACACGCATGCTCGTTTGAAGTTGGTAATGGAGGAGGGGATGTCCTGCATCTAGTGTGGCGGGAGTAAATGACAAGTAGAGGGGATATCACGGAGGAGGAGCGAGGGCTGGGTGAGGTTGAGGGTGAAGGGTGATGTGGGGGATATGACATGTAAAGGAACAAGAGGAAACGCTAGAAACTGCATAGAATAGTCCTGACGTTTGAAACTTGGAGTAAGGACAAGTGAGTGGTGCCAAAACACGCATAAACACACACACTTTCTCCCTCGCTCACATACACGGCAGACCACCCAATTGAGACTTCTCTAATAGCACTTCAGTGCTTTGATATTCTTTCCTCCGAGAAAATCTGTTTTCTTTTCGTGTGAAAACATGGGTTTTAACAACATTAATTCCAATTCTCCCTGGGGGTAGCGTGACGGGGCGCCGGACTGTGTGACCCCGTCTGGAATAGTGTGACTCTTGGATAGCGAGGGAAAACTGCAGTCACGGTCACCGTGACAGGATTGAGTTTTAGGTTGTCTCATTCTATTTCCATCTTTTTCACATAACCCTTCGCCAAGAGTTTGCCAAAAGTCATCTCTTCACTGAAGTGTTATAAGATAGAAACGGAAATAAAACGACCTAAAACTTAATCCTATCACGGTGACCGTGAATCCCTTTTTCCCTCAGCACCGTGACCAGCTTTTATTCTTTCTTCGAGTCCGAAAAATTGGATTCTGACCATCCATCAATTTGATTGCTCATTGAGGCTGATTGAACCCCAGGCTGATTGAACACTAGGCCTGGCAGCTGGCAAAGGGTAAGGCCAAAGCACCTGCGTTGGGGGTGGAGTGTCGTAATACCAGGGGCAGCAGGTACGAGAGCAGGTACAGTACAAACACAAAGCAAGATGGGTATGGAGGGCGTATCTTGGAACCGCGCCCAGACTCCGTCTGGCAGCCGACGGGAGAGCTTCTAGTAACACACAAAGGAAACAAAATTGCTCATGCAAAAAGGCTATTGCAGAGCTTGGCTCAACGTCCAAGACGCTGAGAAGCTTGGACAGACTTGCATTCAGCAAGCACATTGTCGATCATTAGGATGCTGGGTTCTGTGCCAATCGTACCGCACTCGCACAAATGGTAGAGAGGAAATTGCTTGTTACATTCGTAACAGAAGTATCTCACTACGTCTCATGTGGTGCAGAAGATCTGGGAATCCGAGGGATCTGTATATTTCGTTTGACTGATCCTTCGTTTGGATCTCACACTTCTCGATTCTCACCTTGAACCGTGACAGAGTTGAGATCGAGGCCCCTCCTCACGAGTGAATACACCTTGCGGACCCTTTTTTTGATTACGTGGACAAGGCCTTCTTCCTTGTTATTCTATACAATCTACCTCCAGTCAACTAGTGTAAACCCAGTTTGGACATTGACACATCTAAGCCTGAATGTCGTGTTGAAGCGTGGTGTTTAGAGAAGATCATTGTAAAAGCTTTGCCCTGGTGAACGTGCAATTATCTCACAACTTCAAGTCACAAGCTTCTTGAGCTTATAGCGACTCGTGGCTCGCAGCAGCGCTCAGCAGCGCACGTGTGGACCCAGGTCTGGTGTTAGTGGATGCTGACGCTGCGGGGGGGCCATGCGACCTGCAGCAGTTCCGGCTGCCTACGCTCAACAAACTGCAAATCACCATGCCCAACTACTGCGGGGCACGCTATCTCCACAACGACCCGGTGATCGCACTTCCAACCCGTGCGTGACCTGCCATCCATTACGCCAGTTGTGCTCTGCTGTACTGCACCCGCACCTATAGAGTCCTTTTATGGGACGTGCGAGCCACCACACAAATAGACATTCACTCATCAGAACTTGCATACACCATTGTCCTTGAATGCTGCAAGAATTTTTCCTCCCATCCACGGCCCGTCCCTATCCTTCCTTCTGCCTGACCACCACCATCTCAGTCGTGGTCTCCTTTACCTTTCTTTGTTTCTAGGGTGTTGAAATCCCAAAGTAACCACCACATGTAGAGGACAGGACCTGCTCTCTCAGACCATTGTACTGGAAAATCTGCAGTAATGCCTACTCCAACTTCAAAATTTCATATGAAGACGAACACAAGAAGGTATTCTTCAAAGGACGTCATTATGAAAAATAGTGCCAGGTTTGAAAAGGGCGTGCGAAGGGGTCGAGACTACAGGTCGTCCCAGACTCGCTTGGGCTGACATTCTGAGCACAGCCCCAACGTGGGCCGTGTACATGCTCTGAGAAAGTGTCTGGTGAGAGTCATGTCATTCAAGACCAGAGAGGGGAGTTCACAATTCTGAAAACAGAGGTGTAGGAACATATGCATACATTCATACTACATAAATTTCATCCAACGCGTCTGGCCAGCGAGTGGTACACAGTATGGTATTGTCCAAGAAAGTCAAGTCACATAAGGATAGGAGTAACCCTCAACTCCCCTACAAAGGGTCGAGTCGAAGTGGTACAATTCAACTGTTATTACACGCCAATAAATTGGAAATACCCATTCCTGACTCAGACTGGCCTAAAAGAGGGTTGCAATGTGATTATTATGTATGGATATATATGTCCTTCAAGAATTAAAGTGTATTTCAATTTTGTACAAAATTGTGAGACATACTTATGTCGCATTAACTTTATCTGATGGTTCATGTCGTTTAAATAATTATGTCATAAAATCAAATTATGTTGTGTAATAGAAAATGTTGTACAACATATATGTCTTCGTAGGATATTGTCGTTTAACATTGTTTATGTCTGTTAACACATTATGTCGTTTGAGAAAATGTGTTCTTTAACATTATACGTTACTTAAGAATATATGTCGCTTAATTCGTATACGACATGATTATGTCGTATACAAACTTCAATGACAGAGACTGATTGGGAAATAAATTCAAAGAATGATTATGTCGTTTAAGGGTTAATAGGACACAATAGTGTATTTTAAACAATATACATAAACACATGTAATTTCCTGAAGGGATGCATGGGCAAACGACAGCCTGCACAATGCTCGCGCAAGACTCAAGATAAGTTCGCAGTAGTTTCAATGGCAAAGAAGTTTCTGCACTGTCGCATGGGCGTGCATGCAGTGGGGAAGACAAACGTACTATATGCCAGCCAAAGGTGAATGAATTCATTGATTCATTAATGAATGAATCAAATAATTAAAAGAAGATGATTCTGAGCTGTGATTTGTGAAACATAAATTACATACTATATCAATAGGATAGAGTACCCATTAGGACTTAGTCAAAAAATCTGCCCTGCGGCGCATTTTGTTTGATAAGTCTTGTCTGCGGCGCATTTTTTTTCAAAAAGAATCTGGCCTGCGGCGCATTCTTCTCATACAAAATTTTCATAAACAGGGATGCATTTGATTTGAAGTTTCTTATTCTGTCTACCAATTCATTGGTGGTGACAATGATTCTAACTCTAATACTGAGTGATCACAACGATGCAGTTTGTACCAAACAGTAATAAAGAAAGTTTCAAATAACAAACCCTCTGTCAAATCAAACCTCTTGAGAACCAAATCGCACAGCACCATTTCAATTCCAAAACAGTTTATCAGAAACAACGTACAGCATTCATATATATGTATATATATATATTGGCAATATATATATAAATGTGTATGTATGGGTATGTATATATATATATATATGTATGTATATATATATAATTATATATATATATGTGGGTATATATGTACATGTATATGTATACATGTATATAGGAAAAACCCCGCCAAAATGGCAGAAAAATGACCTCGTTTCGGGGGGCCACGGCCGCGCGGCAAAGCTGGGAGCTTGCGTGAACTGGATGGATTGGCTCCACACCAGTGCAGATAAGCGAATGTGGTCTGGACGGCGCGCTGTTGTGATGGTGCGATGAGCTGCTGTTGGTTGTGGTTGTTCTGCGCTTATCCGTCGTTTTTCGTGGACAGGCGATTGGGGTGCTGGCCACGAAGGGTATCCCCCTCCGGATTGCAGCGGACAGGGAGAAGGGCAGAGCTTCTTGGCGTCAAGCTGGGCTTCCCGCGCAGTCGCTGCTGCGCCATCGT
>Ga0335398_10010136_pt1 | contig 10772 bp, 16 predicted proteins | sample BON03_FD_205742 | JGI IMG/M metagenome (GOLD analysis project Ga0335398, IMG submission 205742) | Freshwater microbial communities from Lake Bonney liftoff mats and glacier meltwater in Antarctica - BON-03 (spades assembly) (version 2) | ecosystem: Environmental > Aquatic > Freshwater > Ice >...
ACTTAAAATCGAGCAAGAATTACTGCCCGAGAAAGCTGTTCTCGGGCAGTAATTCCTCTCCCGAAAATTCTCTCCAGAAAAATCGCTCGATTTTTTGTCTCGAAAATCAGTCCTGCGACCGGCGTAAAAGAATGTGGCGACAATACTCGGACATGACATGTCTGCTGTGTTGTAAATAATCAAGTAAACCAGTCGTACGTATGACTTGGTCTGATCAGGAGGATCGAAGGAGGGTACCGTAATTTTTTTTTGCGTACATGCCCGCAAACCTGGTACAAAATTTGGCGGGAAATTTGGGTTTGGCGGGAAAATGACCATCCAAAAAAATGATCCATCCGAAAGACAGTCGTCACGTTCAACGTGGGCTGGGACTGGAAAGGTGAGTGTAGTGGAAGTGAAAGCGCGTGCGGCCGGGGTCGCTACCCGGGGCGTTGGGAGTAGAGCGATCACTGGAGGGTATACGACGACCATTAACCCTGATCTTGTTTGCATGCGCACTGGCAACACGGAGCGCCATCCCGGGACCGCTTGCGAGTGCGTCCCATTCAGACCGCTGGAGCGCGAGCTGTGCATGGGAAATGGGGCGTTAGGCGGGGGTTAGCTCGCATGATGCTCGCATTGCATGCAGCAACGCGGTGCCTTGCATTGAGCGCGTTCTTTGTCCTCTTTGTCTAGTGTGTTTGTGTTATCGCGGTCAGTGTGTTGCCTACGGCGGCGCTGCGGCGCCTGCAACGCCTGCCGCGACGCTGGGAATACACGCCCTGGTGCCGCTGCATCCGTTGGAGCATGCAGCTGGCTGCGTGCGTTAGAGTTCACTGCGCATGCGCGTGTTTTGTTGGCATGTTTGTGCATGTGATTTTGTAAGCCCTGGTGACAGGGTGATCAAGCACAAAGTACTTTGCGTGTGCGTTTTCGGTCCTTGCTTTTTGTATGCATTGGTCTATCTTGTAGCAGGGGCGACATGTTGGTTGGGACAAACAAGCACCACCCCGTCTCTTCTCGGCCACGTCGTGGGTTTTTTCATGCACGCACGCGCACACACTGGGTTACGATCGCATGTGACCTTTTTCCATGGTTAAAGGGTGGAAGAGTGCTACACCTCAGACAGTCCTCGCACATCTGAGACGTGCTCTGGTCGGGCCCGACACACATTGATGTGGCATCGCTGGTAACCAAATCACGACACTGTACCGCCCGCTCACGCCTTTGTTTACCACTTTGTGTTGCCCTGTGCAACTGTCGTAGTGCACACACGCTGTGTGCACCACAGCCTTGACCCAGCCATCCTGCTGCCACAATGTCATCTGCTGCTGTATTGCCGCTGTTTGCCTCATCTGCCGCTGTTGATCGCTTGTCTGAACCAAAAACTCCGAGGCGCTCGGAGACATCCTGGCGGACAGGGGACTGAGTAAACACTCAGCCCTCTGGTCAGGGTATTAGTCTCTTTCGAGCACGAAGCCGGCTCGTTTTATACGAGACATCAAAATCCCTATACGGTGGCGACCTGGGGTGATCTGTTGGGCAACTGAGCCCAGCACTCCTCGCCCTGACTTGACTTGCCTTACAACCTATCCCTCCACCCCTCCAGAGCGAGACACACACCCAATCCTGATGCTGGCGTCTGGAAGGACATGATCCGAACTCCCAGACGAGTCTAAACTCGTCAATATCCCGGTTCAGTAACTCTCAAATGCGACCAACGCGGGTGTCTCTCCTTCGGGTTTTCTTTTTTCTTTTCTTTTCCTTTTTCAAAAGAACAAGTGTTGTTCTGCTTAAGTTGTGGGAGGTGGAAGATTACACAGACCTTGGGACCCCGTGCCCAAGAAATCTTACCATCACTTAGAACTCTCACCAATGAGACCGAACGAACTTTGGACCTGTCCACACGACGGAATCGCCAGGACACAAGCCCCTGGTTGTCAACGGAGTAGTTGTGGGTCCGTTCGAAGAGGAAGAGGAGGGGACCGGTGTAGCCAGCGACGTAGTTAAGGTGGAGGGTGAGGATCCGGATACCCCAGGTCCCCTGTCTTAAGGAATGACCCCGGAACCGTAACGATTCCCCAATATCGGTCTAATAAAAACAAAGGAAAACACACAGTCCCCCTTCGAGACACTTGGAGGGCCCGAGGATGGGGAGTCCCCCTCCCCATCCCTGCCCTCCTATCCTCGGACCCAATTTCCCCCGTGTCCTCTTTTCCAGGTTACGACCATTGGGGGGGGACTTTTCCCGGGACCCCTCCGAGTCAATCATGGGTGCGCGGCAGCGACACATACGATTGGCGCGCGACAGTGCCGACTCTGTTTGTCTTCGTGCTCACCGCTACCTGTTCCATGCTCCGCCGAGCCCTCACACCCGGCCTCGCACCTTTACAACACCTTTGCATGCCACCACACTTCACTCCCACCTTCTCCCCGCCAACACCCCTCCACCCCATAGCCATCTCTATTTTGGCTATAAAACTGCCTGTCCTGCACGTGCCGCTGGACCTCGCCTCAGTAGGCGCTAAGGACAGAGCCCCCCTCCACATCCCCTCACGCCTTGGCAGAGTATACAAAAGAGTCTTGGTTGTACTCCCCTCCTCCCCTCACCAAAGAGCGTTCGTCTGTGGGGCGTGCATAGGCACCGCACAGGTTGGCGTCTCGTTGGTGTCCCTTTTCGATCCACTCTTCAAACGGTCTAGGTTGCATTGTTTCGATAGGTGTTTGACGCGATATTTCTTACACATAAAAGTATGACGCCAACACCTACGCCGATAGTGACGGCACCACCCTGGTACACTTCCATACCCGACTTGTTATGTATGTTTGCAGTGCCTGTTTTGTTAAACAATTTGTCATGGTTTGGACGTGAGATATTTCAGTCCGGAGTTTGCACTTGTGGACTGTATGTTAATGTACAAATCTTGAAGTTGATTATTTTCCTTCTTTTTTGTGCGACAATGTGTTCGGGTGATGGTCCTTTGTTCAAATGTGAAAAGGAGTTTTTGTTCCTGATTAATGCGATTGATTTTTTATTCCAGATTAATTGTATGAATCCGAGATGATTTTTTTGGAACAGCATGAAGTTGGGTTCTTTTTTTTATCAAATTCACGTGGAGTACGAGGGGAGTGTCATGGGGTGGCACCGTCGCACAAGGGGAGTGTCATGGGAGGGGAGTCTGGGAGGGGAGTGTCATGGGGTTCCGGGGGTCGCGGGAGGGGAGTGTCATGGCCGGCGGGCCAGTCAAGAGGGGAGTGTCATACTTATGATACTTGGGCCACACAGGTCTGGTGCCCTTTGTTGATGAACTTGGTACTGTTTGCTGGGAATTCCCTCTAACATATGGATTTGAAGTACTCGTTTTCAGCGAACAATACCGCGTGTGTTTTCCCATACATAACTGCGTTATCCTCAGTTCGGCCCCCAGTGTTCAAACACAAAAACATTGGTGAGCGATAACTCAGTCATGTGTGACACTACAAAGTTAATCTCCATTGGGTTTGGTACCCTTTGTTGATTACCTTCCCGGCTTCCCGTGCCTTTTTCATCAGCTTCTCACCCGAGTGGGGGGGCACTACTAGATGCGGCTGGGCCCGGCTGAAGCGCGAGAGTCAAGGGAGAATGCAGCCAGGGGATGGCGTGTACCAGGGCTTCATTCGCCGCGCCGAGGCAGAGCTGCGGCTTGAAGTGCATACGCAGGTACAGCGCACAAGCTTGTGGCCCGACCGCGACAGCGCACACGCCTCGCTCATGGCGCACGCCGGGTCACCGCCCCTCCGGGGTAGGCCCCTTGCGCGCGAAGGGCTGAGCCTCGATGATGCCACTGACTGGTCGTCACAGCAGTATCAGGCCTGTTTTGTCACTGACACCCTGGCGTAAGTGATGCCAGCCCACCCTATGCCCGGCTCTTCACCCCCGTGTCCACGAGCAGCGCAGGCTTGCGTGTCTGCAGCGTTGTGTTCTGTGCGTTGTTGGTCGTGCGTGACTTGGATGTCTTTGCTGCAGGATGTCGTTGCGTCTGGAGGCACAATGCCAAGGACAAGCTCGTATCATCTGCTCCGACCAGCCCGTCGACATCAAGGCGCGTGTGTTTAATCGCTGGACCATCAACATGCAGGGACCCGCCCCTGCCCCCCCCTGCTGTGTCTGCTTTGTCTTTGGCTCAGTGGTGCAGCAGCTCAAGGCCTAAACGCCAACCTTCTCGGGTTGGTTCCTTGGGGTGTCACGTCAATAGTCAGGCGTGGCGCCCATTGTGTTTGATGCACGTTCACCACACTGTACGACACCCCATCTCGTGCAGATGTCCACCACGTGATGCCAGTAACAACTTTTTGTAAAAGCTGTTCTTGTTGTGTTGACGAGGTCAAACTGTTTTTTCCACTTTCGTCTTTTCAAGTTTTTGTCCTTCATCTGATTTCAGTACCGGTCATTTGTATTATTATTCATGCAACGTGCAGGAGAATATTGATGTGTTTCATGTTTTTTCCTGCATTATCATAGTTCGACATATCACTGGATTATGCGCAAATTTTCCGTTGATTTTCTTTATCTGTTTTGGTCAACTATTTTTTTATAGTATTTGTGTTTCACGCCCAGATGCCATTTTCATTGTTATATTTTTTGTTTGACATTGGTTTGGATGTGGTACGGTTCCTGTTGTCACCCCGTTTTTTTTGTTGCGGCGGGTTTTAGTTTTTGTTACTGTGTCATCGTCTTTTTTTTTCCATTTTTCGACTTGCGGCTGCCGCAAGTCGTTTTTTTCCGTGTGATTGTGGCCGAATTAGCTGACTTGCGGCAGCCGCAAGTCGTCCCAAAATTTTCAATTTTTTTTCCACTTGCGGCAGCCGCAAGTCGAGCAATATGCCCACTTGCGACAGTTCCTTTAACGGAACAGTTCTGTCACAAGTGGGATTTTGGCCGACTTGCGGCTGCCGCAAGTGGGAAAAAACAGGGAAATTATATACTCATGGAGTTTGGTCGTGACCCTGTGGCGCGCGCCGCGCGCCCGGGTACACTGATGTCTTGGTAGTTAAGGAGATTGATTGTGAGTCTTGGTTAGCCCGAGAATACATGCCAGCCCACCAACAATGTGGATTGTTTTACCCACTGGTTTGGGGACCTGCTAAGGGTCTGCTCTAAAAAGAGGAAGGCCCCCTGTCCTCCGGTCCGGTACAGTCTCTTGGGTCCTAAGTGGTTAATCGGATGTTCACCATCCACTTAGTCCAGTGATTAGGTTGGGTCTTCAAAAATAAAGAAAGAAGAAAGAAAATCACACGCCCCGGACCGTAACGATTACCCAATATCGGTTTAATAAAACAAAGCAACACACACACACAGTATAGCATCTTGGGAGCTTGACAGCTGCGAACTCGGTGTCTTTCGATCTCATTGTTCCTTGCTCCTCTTGCTGAGCTTGATCTTTAATAAACACCCTCAAATTCAAAAACAAAATGTGTCAGTGGCTGGCCATTTGATCCCGAGTTTCTTCGTCTTCTGTGGGTCTGACAAACAAATAAATGAAGAAACACCAAAACATAAATCAATAAATGAAATCATTATAACTTGCATACATTAATTACATAATAAAATATATGAACAAACAAATAAATAAATACGATTACCGGGAAAAAGGAAACAAAAAATAATAATAACAATTATTATTACTATTGTTTCACGTGTGTGTTTTTCATCCATGCACCGTGTTTCTTTATATGTTTTTTTTTTTTTGGGGTTTTGCATCCCTTGTATGGTGTTCTATGTCTCTTTTATTTGACTACATGTGTATGCGTTTGCCATTCTTCCTATTCTGTCTCGAACTCGAACCCTCTCTTGCCACAGGTCTCTTCTACCTCGCCGCTGACCCTCCTATGCATGTCACAGGCCAAACACCAGCAAGAACAGGAAGAGTACGGAGCATATGATTACTGGGCTGTTTGTTCGTCATTTTTGCTGCAGATTCTGGCGCACCACAACTTTTCTTCAGTTTGTACCACCTTCTCTCTGTGCCACCGCCGTCACGCGCCGGGCCGACTTAGACTCCTTCAACAATCTAGTCGAGGCCGTCAACGCTTACATACACTTAATTTTGAGTTTATCCAACACGTAATTACTAAACCTTCTCCGCACACGCAACCACTATCATCTGGTACCTATGAACAACATAGTCTATCCTCTCACATACACGTGTCCCAACCACAGTCTGGGTCTCAACGACAATCATCAACGCCCGCATCTGCACCTGGTAAACGGCCTATTCCAGTATCTAGCAACGTTAATAATAACAAAAAACCAAAAACTCAATCGTCTCCCTCCTCCCCCTCTACTTGACCTCTCCACGGTCTCACTCTCAACATTTGTGGTATGACTCCCAAAAAATGGGATTCTATCCAGGATCTCGACATCTTTCCATCTCTCGACTTTATCATCCTGACTGAACATCAATTGAGCACACAATTTCGACCTGATGCGATTGTTCGAAGTGGATGGGATTTTCATGCTGCTTCTGGTGAACTTACAAATTTAGCGCGAAAGGGATACCGCGACCAGCGACACAGAGGCGGGCTTGCACTTTTGACTCGTAATAGTAAACACTTCTCTGTCAAGATAGAATCGCTGAGTGGTGTTGTGAATAAAATCACAGGTGATGACTGTAAATGTGTGGATAAGAGACGAGGCGGTCACGGGTATGGGAGCGGGTCCTTGCCGATTCTACATCAGGTGGCCACCTGGTCACTCACCTCCCCCCTGTATAATGACACTTTCCACCTGACTGGCGTCTACATCTTCCCTGATGAGAATCAACTTCAAGAGTTTTTCGACACTCTCACCGCACACTCCAACCACCCCCCCCACGAACCACACCTCTATGCCGGAGACTTTAGTGTCTACACTGCAGAGAAACTGGAAAATCACGTCACACCCCACGAACTACGTACCCTCTCCCACCGCTCAGGAGATGTTAACCCGGCTCATTGCCCTGCTCCCCCCCTCACATCTGCCACTGTACCAGCTGCAAACTACAGAGGACGCCTACTCTTGAATATGATCAATTATCTCGAAATCATTATCACTAATGGCCGTTTTCCTGTCCCTCCTCCCACCCTCCGACCCTGCACCTTTTTCCGAAAACCCAACACACACTCTGTCCTTGACTACAACCTCATCGCTAAACATCATGTCCCCCTCATCCAGACGTGCGAGGTACTCCGTGATTCTCTCCCCACCTGTGTCACAGACCATATGCCTATCCACCTCCACCTTGACTTGCCCACCTCACCCACCTCTACTCTCAAACCCTCTTCTCAATCAACCCCTCTTCGCACCCTGTACCACTCTAAACGCCTCAAAGACAAAGAAACCAAGGAAGCATTCACAAAAGCATTAGCTAAAAAAGTGTCACGTATCACACCCACCATCCAGAAATTGCACGACCAATTTCTAGGGAAACAAATCTCCCCACAGTCCTTCGTAGACACGGCAAACTCTGAAATCACATCCATCTTACAAAAAACAGCCCTCGAAATCCTGACACAAATAGACCCCTCCCTACACACACGTACCACCGCAAACTCACACGTAAAACCCTGCAACCACCACTATTCTAAGGACCCGCACGAAGATCTTCTCCAACGCACTATACGACTTCACTGTAATGCCCTTGCCACTCGGGGCGCGCGGCGGCGGAGGGCTTTAGCCCGACGCCGCCGCGCACCCACTGGAGCGGACCAGAGTCATGAGGACGATACAAATAGGGGAGGCATGACACTCCCCTCGGACCACTTTCATGACACTCCCCTCAAATGAGAAAATAAATTTGAAAAAATTTGTGACCATCAAAGGATGTGAAAAACACGTGCAACGCACAGGTATCTTGAAAATAGAAAACATGCGAAAACAGTTTGAATGACAAATAACAAGATAATCAAAACTAGAAAGTACAAATGAAAAGACATATGCCTCATACTGATGACAAAACCAACCTAACAAGAGGAAAAAAAATTCTGACCAGAGTCATGTGGAATTATCTCCGAAAATACCAAAACAATCACGCTAAGAATTCTCTACCACCTGAAACTCGCTCCAACGCATCTACTGATGCTCGAATCTGGGAAAGCGAACCTGCTACCCTCAACCCCCTAAACTATCACTGCTACAGGTTCGCCTTGGATCATCACCTCTTCAACCACAAACTTTCCCCATACGACGAGAAAGAAGCGAAACTGATTAATTCCCCCCACATTGATTCCCCAATATCGGTTTAATAAAACAAAGCAACACACACACCAAACACTGGCACCCATCCCCTCTGCATGCTACCCTTCACCCTACTTAAAATTACCACCCAGATCAGAAACTCTTTCCAGACAAGTCTTCTGGCCCTTCTGGAATCAATAATCGAATGTTACAAGCTGGAGACGCTGAATTTCAATCCATGATCTTACTACTCTTCAATGGCATATGGGAATCCCACTGGCGGCGTGCAACCTACTGATTGACAACTCTCCCTCATGCAACCCATCAATAAAGGCTATGACAAAGACAAAACTGACCCTGCCTAGAGCAGTGCCCCATATATCTCAACGACACCTTGGCCAAATTTTGTGAGGGTCTCCTCCTAGCACGACTTATAACACACACTGAGCTCGACAACACTCTCACCTCCAACCAACGGTGCACCAAATCTTGCGCACAGACACATGACGCTATTTACTCTCTCATTTCCACCATCCAATACAACAAGTATACAATCCAGAAACCTACATATGTGGCCTTTGTTGACTACTCCACAGCCTACCCCTCAGTGCATCGAGACAGACTGTCATCTATCCTCCTGCACAATGACATTGTAGGTCATATGTGGCACCACCTTCGCGCTCGCATCGACAATATTGAACTTCGAGTCTTGCACCCCAACATTCAAGAATATCAACCTGTTGACATCCTTCGCGGGCTCCCTGAAAGTAGCCGCCTCAGTCCCACCCTATTCGGCATATTTGTTGCTGACCTCATCCATGAATTCCAAACTAAATTCTTCCACGCTGTTATTAATTTTGCACCTGGTCTACAACACAATGGGACAACGCAAATTTGGATTGGTGGGTTACTGCATGTTGAAGACCTCGCGCTCATGTCCACTTGCCCGCGCGAGCTGCAAGCCATGTTACATGTCTGCCAGGAATGGAGTGTTCGAAATCGTATGCAGATCAACACACAGAAGACAAAAGTCATGGCTTTCTTCGAGACCCCCTCCCTCCAAAAGGCTCGTGGTGGCCAGCACCGACCCGGCCCAGCCCTACCCCCCTTCCACATCCACACGCCCTTCCTAACCTCCTCCTCTTGCTCCTTCCTCATTACTGAGGTACTCAAATTTGAATACCTAGGACTCATCCTCGACCCCAAACTCACCATGCACCTCACAACTACTGAAGCCATTCGACGCGCCACACATGGCCAGTCCGTGACTCAGGCTGTCTCCTATTCTCTTCGCTATGATAAAAAACGTTCTCAACTCACCCCAACACAAAACCTGGGTCTATGGAAATCTACTGTACTACCTCATTTCCTCCAGAATCTGCGCTACATCCAGAGTACTACTGATGTTAAGAAACTCCAGACTAGCCTCAACCTCTCCCTTGCTCGCGCTCTCCATGTCTATGGTGATCATACAGCCTTACTAGCGGACACTGGTGTCCCCCCCCTTAACCTCATACAATTCACCCACCTTGCCCAATTGCACTTTCGGCTCACAAAAACACGGTCTGACACCCTTCCTGCTACTTTATTCAAGATTTTTAACAGGTCACTAGCCCTCAGCAAACTCCATCCCTCTACCCTCGACTACCACATCTGGAACTCACTCCACCAACTCCACATTGACCCCCTTGTGGACCCTCTCCCACACATAGCCACCTTGCCGCATAAAAGCCGCGAACGTGCCTACCGCAACATACTACGCACTACTATTAGCACCCTTTCGCGAATGGAACTTCTCAACCACGCCCCCCTCCACCTGCCCCACATTAATTCTAGGAAGGCTTCCTACACTCACATTGCCCGTGACGACCTCCAGCGCCGTGATTTTTTCAAACCTGCACAACACTTTCGCTCCCACCTTGATCAACTACCCCTACTCCGCCTTCGAACCCAAGCCACCTCCTACATCCCATCTCACCGCCACCTTGCTGATGACCACACTTACACCCCCTATGACCAACGCTATTGCCCCTCTTGTCTTCCCCTCCAGATCGTGGGTAACGAACTTCACACCCTCTTACACTGTCCCCACTCATCCCCCCTCTTTCACTCTGCCATCCTCAGCCTTACCCGCGCTCTTCGTAGATATCACCTCTGCTCCTGGTCCTCACACACCCCACTTCAACAAACTGCTATTCTCCTTGGGTCCAGACCCCCTAAGCTCCTCCGCAAACACGACAAAGCATGGACTCACTCCACCTCCACTACATGCACACAACTCATGTACTCTCTCCAATCTCACTTTTTCAAACATCAACCCTCAGCCTCTCCCGGGCCCGTACCGTCTCTCACCTCCTCCCCTGCCAGTCCCCCCTCTGATGATACGCAGTGTCAGGTGTGTAACAGCCCCTTTGACGAGGAAAAAATGCTTGTCTGTGACATATTTAACGCCGGTTGGCATATGGACTGCCTCCTCCCCCCCCTCGCCACCATCCCTGCTGGGATTTGGAAAAGTCCCTTGTGTACCCCTCCTGCCCCCTTCTCCCAGAGTCCACTGCGACACCTTCGTTTCCCCTCTCCTATCCTTGACCCTGACTCT